>ENA-ORXM01001600-ORXM01001600.1-marine-metagenome-genome-assembly--contig:-NODE-1600-length-30823-cov-4.059065_pt1 | contig 30823 bp, 23 predicted proteins | sample MGYA00237867_ERZ511480 | MGnify/ENA primary metagenome ERZ511480 (study PRJEB26309, sample SAMN06266103) | marine metagenome | isolation source: Algal blade | place: United Kingdom:Sidmouth, United... | reverse complement strand
AAATCCTAAATTCTCAATGAATTTACCGTCTCTAGGAGCTCTTGCATCAGCTACGACGATGTGATAATAAGGTCTTTTTTTCCGACCCCTTCTTGCAAGTCTAATTTTTACTGGCATAAGTTAAAATTTATGTGGTTAAGCCATTCCTGATTACTCCGAATACCGGACGTCAGAATTTTAACGGCGCAAAGATAGGATAATTGTTGGTAAAAGGAAATGATGTTAAGAAATTTACTTAATGGGGAAATAAAATTTTTATAAACTTATTAAATATGCTTGACGCTAGTTTATGAGCACCCTAATAAAAGCGTATTTTAGCAGGCTAAATTATTACCATTTCTAAATCAACCACCAAATCAGGAAAAACTAAAAGCAAAAAGGTCACGCCTTTAATGCAACAGTACTTCGAAGTTAAACAAAAGCATCCAGATGCTATTTTGCTATTCAGAGTTGGAGATTTTTATGAAACCTTTGGAGAAGATGCAGTAAAGGCATCTCAGATATTGGGTATAGTATTGACTGCGCGCAACAATGGTGGTTCAGATATTGAATTGGCGGGTTTTCCATACCACTCCGTAGAATTGTATCTCCCAAAATTGGTAAAAGCAGGATACAGGGTGGCTATTTGCGAACAATTAGAAAAACCTTCCAAAGAAAAGAAAATTGTAAAACGTGGTGTTACTGAAGTTGTCACACCTGGGGTAACAGTCAGTGATAGTCTTTTAGAATCGGGTCAAAATAATTTTTTAGCATCAATATTTTTTGAAGGCCAAAATGTTGGGATGGCATTCTTAGATATTTCTACAGGTGAATTTATTGTACATCAAGGTTCGAAGAATTCTGCATTAAAACTAATGCAAAGTTTCAACCCTAATGAAATTTTATATTCTAAGAGTCAAAGAAAAATTTTCGAAGAATTTGTTTCCTCAGAAATATACCCATTCGCCTTAGACGAATGGTTCTACGAATATGATTACAACAGAGAGATTCTACTCAAACACTTTAAGACGTTTTCATTAAAAGGATTTGGTTTAGACAATTCTCAACTCAGCCAAATCGCTGCTGGTACTATCTTACATTATTTATCTACTATCCAGCAAAAGAATACGGCACATATACATCATATCCAAAGAGTGGAATCTGATCGTTTTATGTGGTTGGATAGGTTTACCATCCGAAATTTAGAACTGATACGATCTAATCATGAATCCGGTGTGTCTTTAATTGACATTTTAGATAAGACTATCACGCCCATGGGCGCGCGCATGCTTTCAAAATGGATCGTGTTTCCGCTTAAAATCCTTGAAGAAATCAAAGCAAGATTGGATAAAGTAGATTATCTTTTTCAAAATGAAGATTTTAGAAATGAGTTGAGATCTTCTTTAAAAACGATAGGTGATTTAGAAAGATTGACGTCAAAAATTCCGCTAAGGAAAATTAATCCAAGAGAGTTTGTCGTGATCAAAAACACTTTAGAAACGATAGCTTCTGTCAAAGATAAAATTAAGGCTAGTGCATATAAAGGTTTTGATGATTTACAATCCAAAATAAATTTGTGCGAAGACTTCAAAGCTTTGATTGAGGATACCTTAACTGAAGATGCACCCATTTCTTTAAAAAAAGGCCATGCGATAAAAGAAGGATGGAATAAAGACTTAGATGAATGGAAGTCAATATCTAAAAACGGTAAAGATTTACTTTTAGAAATCCAACAAGAAGAAATAAAAAACACTGGAATTAGTTCTTTGAAAATAGGCTTTAATAATGTCTTTGGATATTATTTTGAAGTCACCAATAGATTTAAAGATCAGGGTTTAATTCCGGACAACTGGGTAAGAAAACAAACACTCAAAGGTTCAGAACGCTACATTAACGATGCGTTAAAAAAACTAGAAACTAAGATACTTGCGGCTGAAGAAAAAATAACTGAACTCGAAGAGCAGTTGTTTAATGAACTCATTTTAAAGGCTGATACATATGTTGCCACCCTTTTAAAAAATGCTAATGCCTTGGCTGAGTTAGATTGTTATTTATCATTTGCTTACTTGGCGCAAAAGAATAATTATGTCAAACCACAAATTGATGATTCGCAATCACTAGACATCCAAAAAGGAAGGCATCCTGTTATAGAAGCACAACTCAGTGCAGAAGACCCCTATGTACCCAATGATGTTTTTTTAGATTGTGACGCTCAACAAATAATTATGATAACGGGGCCTAATATGTCCGGTAAATCTGCTGTCCTAAGACAAACTGCATTGATTGCACTTATGTCTCACATGGGCTCATTTGTGCCAGCAGCAGAAGTAAAATTAGGTGTGGTTGATAAAATATTTACGAGAGTCGGTGCATCTGATAATATATCAAGTGGTGAGTCCACCTTCATGGTCGAGATGAATGAAACGGCAAGTATTTTAAATAATCTGTCCTCAAGGAGTTTGGTTATCTTAGATGAAATTGGCAGAGGAACGAGTACCTATGATGGTATTTCTATTGCTTGGGCTATTGCCGAATATTTGCACGACAATCCAAAGTTTACGCCTAAAACTTTATTTGCAACCCACTACCACGAACTGAATGAATTGGCCAAGTCATTCGATAGAATTAAAAACTTTAATGTTTCTACGAAAGAGGTAGATGACAAAGTCATTTTCTTGAGAAAACTTGTGCCTGGTGTCTGTAATGCAAGCTTTGGAATTCATGTTGCTCAAATGGCTGGCATGCCCAAGTCACTTGTCAAAAGGGCTACAGATTTACTTATTGACTTAGAATCAAAATCTGTAAACAAGAATGCTAAAGTTGCTGATACTTTAAAATCAAATCAATCTGCATCTCATTATCAACTCAATATTTTTGACCAATCGTCAGAAGAATACAAGGCATTAACCGAACTGATATCCAATGCCGATATTCAAACGATGACGCCTATCGAGTGTATGTTGAAGCTCAAAGAAATACAGGATAAAATAAAGGGAGATTAACCCGAAAGTCAATCTCCCCTTTAAATTGATTTTTTGTAGCTACCTATTTAGTAACAACAAGTTTTCTTAAAGAAACACGATTTTCAGATCGTAATTCAATAAGATAAATACCTTGAGAATAATTACTTAAATCTATTCTTTCGGTTAAATCTTTTCCTCTTATTATTTTTGTTTGTTGCAATTCACCTAAGGAAGAAATGACGCTCAACTTTAAAGATCTGTTTTGATCTAAGTTAATTGTTAAGTCAACATATTCACTAGCTGGATTTGGTGCCATAGAAAAGTTAGTTATAAATTCTAACTCATTAACAGATGTTACACCTTCAACTATTAAAGTTGTCGTAGTCACACATCCTTTTTCATCCATGATTGTTGCAATATATTCCCCAGCTTCAAGACCGGTAATAGACGCTCCCGTCATGCCGTTATCCCAAGAAACATCATAAGTCCCATTGCCTCCAATTATCATAAGATCAATTGCGCCTTCAGCGGTACCCATGGGTGTATTGGTAACTTCTCCAGTTACTTCTAAAATTGCAGGCTCAACAATAGTGAAATTCAATTCAGTAATGGCACCCGTACCATCAGTGACATTCACCGCATAATCTCCTGGTGCTAAATTTTCAGCAAGACTACCTGTCAATCCTGGCATCGTTCCTGTCCAATCATACATAAAAGGTTCTAAGCCACCAAAAATACTAACATCAATAGCACCATCAGATAAGCCATTACAAGACACATCTCCTACGACGCTCGAAGCGACCATTTCAGTATAAGCCAAAACTTCTGTGCATTCTGTAGTCGTTCCACAATCGTTTGAATTAGTCAAACAAACTGTATAATAACCTGCTTGGTCATATGTATGAGATGGGTTCAATTCTGATGATGTATTACCATCTCCAAAGTCCCACATAGTTGTTGTAACATTCCCAGCTGATTGATTTTCAAAATTAAATTGATAATCCATCATGGCTTCTACAGATGCAAAAGCTGTCGTTGGAAGATCATCTAAATCTGCTTGGACTGTCATAGATGTTTCAGAAACACATCCGTTCACATTAGTTACAACTGCTGTATAAATGCCTGCTGTACTTACAGATATATCTTCTTCATTTGAAATGAGATTATTACCGGCATCATACCAACTAACCGAAGTATTCGGATCATTTATATTTAAATTTAATGTCGTACTTGCATTTGTACAATCCAAAACTGATGGCACATCAATGCTGATACTTGGAGACGAAATATTTGTTACAGTATAAGCACCTTGTGTGGAGCATCCTGTCATATCATCAACAAGCATAACCGTTACGTTAGCTGCTGAAGAAACGTTAATACATTCTGAATTCCCAGAGGCAATACCATCAATCATCCATTGAACACTTTGTCCGTTGAAATTATTCAAACACAATGTTGTCGTAGATCCTTCACAGATAGCAAGGTCTCCTTGTAAATCAACAGTAGGACCTGCTAAAAGAGAAGTACCATACATTTGCGAACTGGTACAGCCCGTCATGTTATTTGTAACAGAAACCATTACATCAGAAGCAGAATTTACAGTAATACAATTAGTAGTTCCTGAGGCTTGCCCATTAACCATCCATTGTACAGATTGATTAGGATCATTATCAATACATAATTCTGTTGAAGATCCATTACAGAAAGCAAGGTCTCCGGCTACATTAACTGAAGGTCCCGCTTCAACACTCGTATTAAATGATTCAGATGCAGAGCATCCTGTAGTATTATCTGTTATAGTGACCTGTACAGAACTTGCAGCAGAGAAATCTATACAAGAGCCAGATGTAGCCACACCATCAATCATCCATGATACTGATTCGTTTGAATTATTGTTTGCACAAATAGTACCGGTTGTGTTTTCACAAATTGAAGTCTCACCAGAGAGCGCCACTTCAGGAATATCTTCAGCTGTCACTTCAGTAGCCGCAATAGAAGTACATCCATTTACGATATTGGTCACCATAAGATTATAGGTTCCTCCGGATCCAGCAGTTATTGACATAGCTGTAGGATCACTCATAATGTTTCCATTAGAAGTTGTCCAACTGTAAGTATAAATGGAATCCATAGATGATCCAGATCCTGACAAACTTGCTGTTGTATTATTACAATCAATATTGTTAAGCGTAGTAGCCATTGCAACTGGTTCTGTAATATCTTGACCAACCATAATTTGCTCAGTACTCACACATCCATTATCTAGATTAGTCACTTCAATAGTATAAGTACCTATTGAGTCTATTTGAACTTGATATCCTGTATCAATAAATACATTTGTAGGATCAAACCATCTGTATTCATAATCATCTCCCACAGAAGAGCTATCAGCATTGACATAAACGGGCTGATTCGTACAATTGAAAAATCCTACATTTTCTGTATCTGCAGTGGGTGCTTCATCTACAAAAATTTCAAATGATGTAAATATTTCACATTCATTCTCATCTGTAATTGTCACATCATATTCTCCTGGAAATAAAATGATATTATCTTCATTTGTTTGAGTACCATCAGAAAATGTAAATAGATAAGGATAGGTTCCACCTTCTACATAAATTTCAACATTACCTGTCCCGTCAAGGCTACTGTTACAACCTGCATTTTCTGTAGCAGTTTCTACATACAGTTCGTCTGGTTCTTCGATAGAGTAAGATTCCTCGAAGGTACAACCCGTATTTTGATCTGTAATTAAGACATCATAATCACCAGCAGGAATATTATACAAATTTTGAGAGGAAGCTCCGTTGCTCCAATCAAATTCGAAATCTCCTGAACCACCTGCAATGTCTAATTCGATAAAACCAGTTTCATTACTATTGCAAGAGAGGTCTGCATAGTTATCCAATTCGACTTGAACTACATTTCCATTGTCAACCTCAATTGGGCCCAATACAACCTCGTATTCTGCGGAATTATCATCAGTTAAGGTCACAAAGTATTCTCCGGAAGGTATTCCTGACCTATTTTGCTCGGTTGATCCGTCAGACCATTCGTATTCAATATCTCCATAACCCCCAACAGGGAATAACTCAATCGTAGACGTTTGACAATCTGAATCGTCAATATCCCAAGTTGTATTCCACATTTGGAAAGTACCTGCTGTCCAATTGCCCCAATCTTCAACGCTGGTTTGTCCCATATTTCTCAAGTCACCATTAGGCGCCACTGCAAATAAAGTAGGGAAAGCGTTTACGCTGTAATCTCCTCTTACAGCATCTGCTTCAGCCTGTGGAGGATTAAGAATAGGGTAATTTACACCCGCTGTCCAATCTCCTTGGGTACCACCTGTGCAATTTGTAGGTCCATAAATACATGGCTGAGAAGTAGCTGGAGAGATTCCCACCTCAAGCATAAATACCATAACATTGTCTTCTCCTCCTGGGCCATATTCATCCCATACATCTTCTAATACGCCTTCTTGATGATAACTCCAACAAGGAGGGCACCATGTGGCGGAAAAATCTAGAACAGCAGAATATCCTTGATCCAGATAGTCATACAATTCGTGTGAAGTGCCTCCTAAGTCGTCCAAAGTAAAGTTTGGCGCTTCCTGTGCAGAGAGGCTAATAGTCAAAAAACTAATAAAAAGTAAAAAATGGTTTTTCATAAATAAGTGATTTAGGCTATTAAAATAGTAAAAATATCACTTAAACCCCTTCATATTTGGCATATTTCCTGAATTTCCAAACATATTTGGCATTCCTTTGCCTTTTGACATCATATGCATCATTTTTCTCATCTGATCAAACTGCTTGATGAACATATTGATTTCATGAATATTGCGACCACAACCCTTAGCAATCCTTTTTTTTCTACTCATATTTAATAACTCAGGATTGCCTCTCTCGTCTGGCGTCATTGATTGTATGATTGATTCAACTTTCGCGAAAGCGCCATCATCAATATCCAAATTCTTTAACTTACTCATCCCTGGAATCATTCCAATCAATGATTTCAGATCACCCATTTTTCTAATTTGATTTAATTGACCTTGAAAGTCATTGAAATCAAATTTATTTTTCTTAATCTTTTTCTCTAATCTCTTAGCCTCTTTTTCATCAAATTGATCTTGCGCTTTTTCTACAAAAGAGACAATATCTCCCATCCCTAAAATTCGCTGCGCCATTCTTTCTGGATAGAATACATCCAGGGCATCCATTTTCTCACCTGTACTGACAAATTTTATAGGTTTTCCTACAGTGTACTTTACTGAAAGTGCAGCTCCCCCTCTGGTATCACCATCCAACTTTGTCAACACTACCCCATCATAATCAATAACTTCATTGAAAGCCGCTGCTGTATTTACAGCATCTTGTCCCGTCATGGAATCAACAACAAATAAAGTTTCTGTGGGCGTAACAGCATTCTTAATATTCGAGATCTCATTCATCATCTCCTCATCAACCGCCAATCGACCCGCCGTATCCACAATCACAACATTGTAACTATTTTGCTTTGCATAAACCACAGCATTACCTGCAATTTCCACAGGATTCTTATTCTCGGGTTCTTTATATATATCTACACCGACTTGTTCGGCTAATACCGATAATTGATTTATGGCAGCTGGTCTATAGACATCACATGCCGTAACCAGAACCTTCATATTTTTCTTCTCCTTGAGAAATTTCGACAATTTTCCTGTAAAAGTAGTTTTACCTGAACCTTGTAAGCCTGCAATAAGGATAACACCCGGACTGCCCTTAGCATTGATCCCGACAGATTGTCCGCCCATCAAATCAATCATTTCATCAAGGACAATCTTTACCATCAATTCTCCTGGCTTAACCGCTTTGAGAACATTCCTTGTTCCTAAAGCTTGATCCTTAATTTTATCTGTAAATTCCTTGGCTATTTTATAGTTGACATCGGCTCCTACAAGGGCACGTCTAATTTCTTTAATAGACTGAGCAATATTAATCTCTGTCAGCTTTCCAGAACCTGAAAGCCCTTTAAAGGCGGAATCTAATTTTTCACTTAAATTTTCGAACATCTTAATCTCTTTAATTGCAACAAAATTATAAAATCTAAGGTTTTATTAGCCAAGTGTGATAATCATTCAATAATTCATGTCCTCAATCGTTCAGATTTTAACTATTTCCTGCGATAAGTAGGATCATATTAACCAATTAATTAATATGTTTGTGGAGAATACTTAGTGATGAAATCCATTCTATATATAATTATTTCATTTATCTTCCTTATAATGGGAGTCACAAATAACGATTCTAATAATTCCACGATAGCTCATAATGCAGATCGTCAGAATTCTGAGAGTTCGTTTCAACCCGGTGAGGTCATAGATCGCTATGACAATATTGAAGTCTACTACAATGGCGATGTCACGAATGTTTTTGGTCGTAACTTGAGTTATGAAGGTTATAATCTAGGATTAAATTACCAATGCGTTGAATACGTGAAACGGTATTATTATTACAAGTATGATCACAAAATGCCTGATTCTTATGGTCATGCCAAAGACTTTTTTGATCCTGCACTTCCTGATAGAAAATTTAATGAATCCAGAGATTTATATCAATTTACAAATGGATCTGAATACAGACCTTTGCCAGGTGACATTATGGTTTTTGATGGTACCTTAAGTAATCCCTTTGGTCATTGTGGTATTGTAACCGTTTCCAAAGGAAATATGTGTGAACTAATTCAACAGAATGTAGGCGATAAAAGCCGTGAACTTTTCAAAGTTCAAAAAATTAATGGTCGCTTTTTTGTTATGGACAAAGATGTTTTAGGTTGGTTAAGAAAAGGATAATTCCATGCAAATTGATTTATATTATATTGGCAAAAAAAAGAAGCACATTTATCAAGAAGCTGAAGGACTTTTTACCAAGCGCCTAAAGAACTATTGTAAATTTAATTTAAATCCTATCGTCCCTTCTAAGTATTCTTCAGCCTTAAGTACTGTAGAAATTAAATCAAAAGAAGAAAATTTAGTTCTGTCTAAATTGAAGGCAAAGACCAGATTGATTTTATTAGATGAGCTGGGTAAAAATTACAATTCTATTCAGTTTGCTCAATTTAATCAAAGGCAATTTCAAATCTCTTCTCATCTCACTTTTGTAATAGGTGGCGCCTTTGGATTTTCAGCAAACTTGAAAAAAAAGGCGGATGAACTCATTTCTCTTTCTGGTATGACCTTTCCGCATCACTTGGCACGCATTGTATTTTTAGAACAGCTTTATAGAGCCTTTTCAATAAACAACAATGAACCTTATCACAATAATTAGAATTATTTTTTAAATATATTGTAGTATGTCTATAACAATTGCGCTATTAATAATCACAGGCTTGATTTCTTATCAAGGATTTAATAATCGACAAGTGATTGATCGTCTTAAGCATTATCCGATTGCGGAGCATCAGCAAAAGGAATACTATAGATTACTGAGTTCAGGTTTTGTACATGGCAATATGACACATTTGATTGTGAATGCTATTGTACTTTACAGTTTTGGGACACAAATCGAGCAACAATTTGTAGTTTTATTTGGACCACTTAAAGGCTTGCTCGTTTTTTTAATCATGTATTTATCCGCCATAGTTGTTGCCGATTTACCTACCTACTTTAGACACAAAAATGATCCGTCCTATGCAGCTGTTGGTGCGTCTGGTGCCACTTCAGCCATTGCTTTAATTTATTGTTTATTTTATCCGTGGAGTTGGTTAGGTTTGTTCTTTATTATTCCTATCCCTGCAATCATTTTTGCAATTTTATATCTCGTCTATTCTTCGTGGGCTGATAAAAACAGATCAGATGGCATTGGACACAGTGCGCATTTATATGGCGCGATCTACGGAATTGTTTTTATGCTCGTAATTAAATTTTCTGTTGTCTCGGTTTTCTTTAACCGTTTGATGCAAGGTCCGACATGGCCACCCCCTGGATTTGGATAAAAAAAAGACAAGCATTTTCTTTGCTCATCTTTCTTTTATTATTATAAGGTGAAATTTATTTTGCACCCATAAATGGATATCTGTAATCCGTAGGTGGCACAAAAGTTTCTTTAATAGTCCGAGGTGATAACCATCTGTATAAATTTAAGATAGAACCAGCTTTATCGTTAGTACCTGATCCTCTAGCACCTCCAAATGGTTGTTGACCTACAACAGCGCCAGTAGGTTTATCATTTATATAAAAGTTACCAGCTGCATTTTGTAATGCTAAACTTACTTTATTAATAACGGTTCTTTCTTTTGCAAAAATAGATCCTGTTAATGAGTAAGGAGAAGTAGAATCTATAATTGGCAGCAGCTCATCCAACTTATCATCTTCGTAAACATGAATGCTTAAAACAGGGCCGAAAATTTCTTCACACATGGTTTTGTATTTAGGGTCTTTAGCAACCACAACAGTTGGTTCGATGAAATAACCCTTAGTTTTATTATACCCCCCTCCTACAATTATTTGAGCATCTTTTGATTTTTTTACGTCCTTAATATATGATACTATATTATCAAAAGATTTTTCGTCGATGACTGCATTAATGAAATTTCTAAAATCTTCAGTAGGTCCCATTTTAAAAGACTTAATGTCTTTTATTAAACTCTTTTTAACCTTTGGCCATAAAGATGCTGGTATATAAGCTCTTGATGCTGCGCTGCACTTTTGACCTTGAAATTCAAATGCACCTCTACTTAATGCCGTTGCAACTACATCATGATTAGCACTTGGATGGGCTAAAACAAAATCCTTACCACCTGTTTCTCCTACAATCCTTGGATAAGTCTTATATGTTGAAATATTTTCACCTATGGTCTGCCAAAGTTTTCTAAAGACATTGGTACTGCCTGTAAAGTGTAATCCAGCGAAATCAGGGTGTGAGAAAATTGCATCGCCCGCGGTAGGGCCATTTACAAAAACCAAATTTATAACACCTGGAGGAAGACCAGCTTCAGTAAATATTTTCATAACCATATTGGCAGAATAGATTTGAGAATCCGCACATTTCCACACTACTGTATTTCCAAGTAATGCTGGTGTCGCTGGTAGATTTCCTGCAATGGCTGTAAAATTAAATGGGGTGATCGCAAATACAAATCCTTCCAATGGTCTATATTCTAGACGATTCCATATCCCAGGCGAGCTATTAGGTTGTTGCTGATAAATCTCAGTCATGTATTTAACATTGAATCTAAGAAAATCTACCAATTCGCAGACACAGTCAATCTCTGCTTGCCAAGCATTTTTAGATTGTGCCAACATTGTCGCCGCATTCATTTGTGCTCTATAAGGTCCTGCAATTAAGTCTGCGGCTTTTAAAAATATTGCAGCCCTGTCTTGCCAGTCCATATTTGCCCAAGCAGCTTTAGCCTTTAACGCAGCTGAAACAGCATCGTTAACATGCTTTTTAGTGCCTTTGCTATATTGACCTAAATTGTGTTTGAGATCATGTGGAGGAGACATGCTTACTTTATTCTTTGTAAAAACATCTTTTCCATTTATATGCATTGGAATATCTGCTTTCTGAGATCTCATCTTTTTAATAGCATCTTTTAAGCTCTTACGTTCATCGCTACCTGGAGCGTAGTTTAAACAAGGTTCATTTTTTACCTCAGGTACTTTATAAAATGCGTTTGACATATTTTTATTTTTTATAAAATTTTGAATTTAAATCTGAATTTATTTTTGAAGGCACAAATTTAGAAACATCTCCATGTCCTTTTATAATTTCTCTGACAATTGTTGAGCTTATATGACTAAATTCTGGTTGTGCGATAAAGAATACTGTTTCTAAGTTGTCACCAACAATACTATTCAATTGAGAAATAGTTTTTTCATAATCAAAATCAGAAGCATTTCTTAGACCACGTATTAAATAATGCGCATCTATAGCTTTAGCAAAATTGACCGTTAAACCTTCGTAGACATCGACTTCAACTTTATCAAATTCTGAAACTACTGATTCAAGCCATTTCTGACGTTGTTCTAATGAAAAGAGATATTTCTTTTGATTATTTTGACCTACTGCAACCACTATTTTATCAAATAAAGGCAAAGCCCTTTTGATAAGGTCAATATGGCCTATAGTTATTGGATCAAATGAACCTGGAAAGATGGCTGTTTTCATAACATTAAAGCTTAAATTAACGTTGCAAATTAGTAAATTAACTGCTCTAAGATAGACTAATTCACAATAACGAAATAAAGCTAAAATCATCAAATTACATATTACTAGAATTTTAAGAATGGCACTGAGTTACACAGATATAATGATGAGATCAATATTGCTTTTTTACTGTTTGTTTACACTTCTGGTACTTAATTATTCATGCAAATCTGATTCTGTAACCACGTTTGAAAGCGATATAGAGGAGATTTATTTCTTAGACTATGATTCGCCAAGAGAAAAATGGGGCTATATCAATGTAAATGGTAAGGAGGTAATTCCGGCTATTTATGATGACCTCAGAGATATGACTTCTCATATTACTGCTGCAAATTTAAAAGGGAGATGGGGATTTATAGATCACAAAGGAGATACTAAAATTGATTTTACTTACAAGCAAGTTTTAGATTTTAGTGAGAACAGAACCTTTGTAGAAAACTTTAAAGGTGATTGGTTATTAATCGATAATAAAGGGCGCACAATTGATACTCTGGAATTCAATAAATTCTCTTCTTTTAAAGATGGAAAATGTGCGGTAGCTTGGAATAGCATGTGGGGTCTTATTGACGATAGTGCAGATGTATTAATTGAACCTGAATATGAGTTGCTTAAATCCTTAAATTCGGAACTATGGATAGCCAAACGATTTGGAAAATATGGCTTAATTAATTCAAATAATGAAGTCATTCTCGATTTCAAATTTTTAAGAATAGCTGAATCTGGCGATACCGATATTTTCAAGGCTAAAACCAAAGAAGGTTATAATTTATACAGAATAGGGTCCACAAAACCTCTCCTTTCGACACATCAAAAAATAAGTAAAATCTATAACGGAAAACTGATTACTAAAAACGCTAAGAGTTGGGATTTACTGGATGCTGATAATGGTTTTCAAATTATAAAATCATTGAATTTTGACAAAGTAGATTTTGGTGGAGAAGGTTACTGGAGATTTAAGGTGGACGGAAAATGGGGTTTGTTAGATTTGCAAGGCAACGAAATAATACCTGCAAAATATGATGTGCTCAATAGAGTACAAGAAGGTAAAATCGTTGTCGGCAATAATGATCAATGGGGATATATCGATACACAAGGTAACGAGGTGATTCCAATGATCTTGCCTTTAGCTTGGGACTTTAAAAACGGCTATGCACGTATTCTCGCCGGTAGAGGTTGTGGTTTTATAAATACCCAAGGCAGCTTTGTCATTGAAGACAAGTACTTTGAAGTGCGTGATTTTTATAATGGATTAGCCCGTTTTCAAGAGCGCTAAAATTATTTTTTTACAAGTGAATCACTTCGCCATAAGCTGCAGCAGACGCTTCCATTACAGCTTCACTCATTGTAGGATGCGGGTGTATCGCTTTAATAATTTCATGACCAGTTGTTTCTAAATTCATTGCCGCAACTATCTCAGCAATCATTTCTGTAACATTGCTACCTATCATGTGTGCGCCAAGTAACTCACCATATTTAGCATCGTAAAGTACTTTGACAAATCCTTCCTTAGCTCCTGAAGCACTTGCTTTTCCTGATGCAGAAAAAGGAAACTTTCCTACCTTGATTTCATGACCAGCTTCCTTGGCTTGCTCTTCTGTCATACCCACACTTGCCACTTCAGGTGAGCAGTAAGTACAAGAAGGAATAAAACCATAATTAATGGGATGGACTTTCAATCCAGCAATTTTTTCAACACAGAGTATGCCTTCTGCAGAGGCTACATGCGCCAATGCGGGTGTTGCTAAAACATCTCCGATTGCATAGATACCTGACACACTAGTTTGACAAAATTCATCAACTTCTATTGTACCACCTTTCCCTTTTTTTATACCTAAAATCTCCAAACCAATCTCTTCAGTGTTTGGCATAATACCTGTTGCACTTAACACCACATCGCAACTTATAATTTCATCCTTCCCCGTCTTTCTATTTTTCGTTTTTACACTGATAACTTTTCCACTCGTGTCTACTTCATCAACAGAAGTATTACCCATGATATGAATCCCTGACTTTTTGAAGATTTTATTGAGCTCTTTAGAAACATCTTTATCTTCTCTGGGCAATAGACCATTTTCTAAATATTCAACAACTGTTACTTCTGTTCCAATTGAATTATAGAAATAAGCAAATTCGACACCTATGGCTCCTGCACCAATGACAACCATTCTTTTAGGTTGCTTGGGCAGAGACATTGCCTTCCTATACCCTATGACCTTTTTCCCATCGATCGGAATATTAGGCAGCGCTCTAGATCTTGCCCCAGTAGCTATAATAATATTCTTCGCTTCATATTCTTTCTTTGCGCCATCTTTATCTGTAACAACTACTTTTTTGCCTCTAACCAACTTCCCATCTCCCTCTATGACTGTAATTTTATTTTTCTTCATCAAAAATGTAACACCCTTACTCATACCATCAGCCACGCCTCTACTTCTACTAATCATCTTATTGAAATCAGGTTTAGCCTTTGATACAGATATCCCATAGTCTTCTGCATGAATTATATAATTGAAAACTTGAGCTGACTTAAGCAATGCTTTCGTTGGGATACATCCCCAATTCAAACAAATTCCACCTAGATGCTCTCTTTCGACAACAGCTACATTCATACCTAATTGAGAAGCTCTAATTGCTGCTACATAACCACCTGGGCCACTTCCTAATACTATAAGATCAAAGTTCATTTGAATAGAATTTTGCGCAAATATAAAATTAATGTATCAATACCTTTAACAAGCTTATGACTTATCTGGTTTAATTAAATTTTGTGAAAATAAGTGGGAGATTGCGAGCTATGTCTAGTAGATGGGGAATTCTTTAACGCTGTAAGCACCAAAAATGCCTTTCCCGTTTTGAATATTAGAATAAATTAATGGGAATGCCGAATGGCTGGATTCTGGAGCATCAGTTCCTTGATATTGTTCAAGTGATACCATATGATCGTAAAGCTCTTGCGAAACAGCCATGACAACTAGTTTAAATAAGGGTGTATTAACAGGTGTACCTTCATTAGTTGCTGTTTCCTGATTTGATTGTGTTATGTCTCTGCCATTGATAATTAATGTCGTAGAGAAATTACCATCAAATTCTGTATCAGAGATAAAAACAGGGTCAAAAAGTGATTTTTGATTTTCTGTATTATCTTTTGATACTTCCGTAAAAATGATTTGGTTATTTTCAATTGTCTCATAAATAGGGTCAATTATTTCACCATCAACTTCTAGACCTGAATCTGATCGTTCACCTATAATTGAGCTTTCAGTAAATGGTACAACTTCCCAAAAGTAAAAATCTTTTGAATTGGGATTGTCTTCGATATTAATTTCTAACGTCTTGATATCAGCACCTGCATCATCTATGCCATCTACAATAATAGTTGATACATCAAGTACCTCAGGTACAGTAGTTACAGCACTTACTTCTGTACCGGCTTCTGTTGTAACCTCTATTTTATAAGTATGCCCTTCAAGTGGATTAAGATGATAATCGTAATATCCTAATTCTGTATAATCGCAGTATATTACTTGATCATTACCTAAATCTTTAATTTTGACCTCTGCATTAGTAATTAATTGAATAGGATTAGGGTCTGAAAGTGATTTGGTATAGCTTAAGCTCACATTCCAAATATTATCTGTGGAAATTATAGAATTGAGAACGACATGCTGCTTCCCAGAAAATTCTTCATACTCAATGACTTGAGAACAACTAGCTAAAATAAAAATGAGTGATATGGAGAGAAGAGCTTTATTCATAATTCACCCTAATTTAATATTTTATCCAATGCAAAACAAATAAATCATGGATTACCAATTATACTTTATATTAATTTGGGGAAGTATAGGATAAATTGATATTTGTTCTGCAACAGGAGGGGAAGGACTGCAATCATCGACTTCAATTTCCCTAAAATATCTATAAAAGGCATTTTTTCTATTATAGATATTATAAATACCGAATGCATATTGAATAATTGCACCAGAATTTAATTCTTTATTTATCGTGTAGTTTATATCTAAATGGTGAAAATCACTCACTTTTGCATTATTCCGCTCATCTGGTTGAATAATACATCCCACGAAAGGATTCATTTCAATTTGATCAGAAAAGGTATATCGGTATCCGCTGCCATATGACCACGCAATTTTTAAGCGCTTATTTTTATTAAACTTATAGGTAAATGCAGTATGCAAATTATGCGGCCTTTCATATTTAAATGGAAAAGTTGTTGGCCCTTCATTTCTAAAAGTAAAGGTTCTTTTTGTTTGAGAAAAAGTATATGAAAAATTGATATCAAATTTATCTTCACTTAGCTTCCCTCCTAATTCTATTCCATAAGATTCTCCTTCTCCTAAGGTTACTCTAGATTCCCAAGAGCTTGTATCGACACTTACGCCCCATAAACTATTATTTAAAACTAGGGAATGTAGAATATCAAAAGGATTGGAATATTCAATTAGGTTTTGATATTTGTTATAAAAAATAGAACTACTCAAAGACCAATTGTTTTTGGAGTAGTTAATATCTAGTGAGTAATTATTTGATATTTCAGGTGGGACTAAAGAAGTAGTGGGTACCCACAAATCTGAAGGAATACCAGGTCCAGCATTTGCTAATAAATGAATAAATTGACTCATCCTCGAATAATTTACACTAGCGGAAAAGTGCTTTCTAGTATATCTTAAATCTAGCCGTGGTTGAAATACAAAATAATTACTGTCATCACCTAAATAAGTATTGAGTCTCAGGCCAGAATTAAGTTCCAAAACAGATGATATTTTGTATTTATTTTGAATATAAATAGCCAGATCTCTTGTCCTGTACGTAGAGTCTAAATTATCTGGTGCTTCAATTCCGCCAACAAATACAGTTTCTTCTTTTATTGAAGGAGAATTCTGATGCTGTGTATAGCTTGCGCCAATTTTAATTTTTCCAAATGATTTGGTATAAAAGTCAAAATCATTTGATACAATAAAATCGTTTAGCTTAGAGTCAGATTTTATACTGTTACTTGACACACCTTCCTCTCCGTCATCCATAAAACTATATTTATAAGAGCCCAAGGAGTTGTTAAAGTAATTTGTTCCTCCCACTTTTGCATTCATGTAAATGCTACTTGAGATAGCGACATTCCATTGCAATGAATACAATTGATTTCCCCATTCAATATTATTTAAGTCCGTGTATGAAAAATCATTTTCATCTGATACCTCTTGTTGTAAAAAAATCACATCCTTTCCTGTGTAAGCGCTAAAACTCAAGCGATTTGATGGAGAAAACCAATGTGAAACTTTGGCATAAATGTCTGCATAAGATAATCTCACTTCATTAAAATCTAAGCTTTCTTGTAGGAGTGGTGTTACAAGTGCACTGAACCAACTCGCTTTTCCATTGATTGAAAAACTTGTGTTACGACCTAAAGGGCCATCAAGCGAAGCACTTGTACCTTCCAAGCCCATACTGAATGATTTTTGCAGTCGGTTTCTATTTCCATCTTTTAATCTAATATCCAGTACGCTTGATAATTTTCCTCCATAATTTGCAGGAAAGGCATTCTTATAAAAATCAACATCTTTAATAGCATCAGTTATAAATACAGAAGACAATCCGCCTAAGTGGCTGGCCTCATAAAGCGGCATGCCATCCAATAATATAAGGTTTTGGTCAAAACTTCCCCCTCTAACATTATAGCCATTTTGCCCTTCATTCCCAACGGAAACGCCTTTCTCAGTACGTAAATATTGCAACAAATCACTGGTGCCAGAAATTCCTAAAGTATTTTGAATTTCCCTCAAATCTTTCTTTTGAAAATCCTCTTCTGCACTTGTTTCACTAATTGGTGTCACTATAATGTCGGGCAACCAATTGCTGTATTCGATTTCAACAATAACATTTTCTAAGTTATTAACATCGAGTTCGTATCTAAACGGCATATGGTTTATAGGCGCTAAATAAATAGCTTTTGCCGCTGGACTTAATTGAATTTTAAAATAACCTTCATTGTTACTCTCTGCTTCAACCAAATTTAATTCATCATAAATGAGAACATCTGAGATTGTTTCTTTGGAACTAACATCTCTGACGATACCGTATATAATGTAGCCTCCAAAAGGTGTTAGAATTATCTTTTTGGATTTCTGATTCAATTTAGATTCAATAGCATATTCATGCTTGAGGACATTGAGTATATCATCCAGACTCAATTTTGCTCGACTCATCGTTAGTCTTTGATCGAGATCAATATGCTTGGAATTAAAAGAAAAGTAAAATTTTGAATTAGATTCTACCCTATTTATGAGTTCCTGGAGACTGAGTTCGGTTTGTGAAAAACTAAATTGTTGGGATTGACCTTTTAGTGCAATACAAAAAAGAATGGTACATAAAAAAGCATGTACATATTTGAACATTTAGTCACAATTCAAATTTGTGATGGTAAAAGTATTTCCCTCTTGTGTATATTCTAAGTTCCATATACTTTTTAGTTCTGACATTACATTTTCTATATCTTGATCAACAAATCTTGACCTTAATGCACAATTTGAAGTATTGAGTTTTTCTTCTATATTAATGTCAACCTTAAAGTGTCTAGATAGGTCTTTGAAAACAGTAGAAAGGTCTGCGTCTTCAAAGATCAAAGTTTCATCTTTCCAACTTAGGATATTTTTTTCTTTATTTTTAATTTTAACTAAAGAGCCATTAACTTTCGTAACACGATCATTTTTATTTAAAATTAAAACACGATTTAGACTGTGTAATTCTACAGTCCCGGAATAAACAGTTAAATCAAAATTATCATCAGTATTGACAACATTAAAACTTGTACCAATTACTTTTATAAAATCATCACCATTAATATCTATAATAAAAGGGTTTGATTTTTCGGCTTCTACTTCAAAAAAAGCTTCTCCTTGTAAAGCCACTTTTCTTGCAGATGCATAAGCTTGATCCACTTTTAAATTAGACCCTTTGTTTAACCAAATATTTGAATTATCTGCAAGAATTATGTTTTCAACTTTATCATTAGACTCGTGCAAAAGTTGAGGACCTTTGCCTAAAAATTGTATACCTAAAAATACAAGAAGGGCCGAGATAATTACTCCGAGGAGATACTTAAAAAATGATCCACTTGATTTCTCAATCTTTTGCTCTACTTCATTCCAAGCTGCTTCTTTGTCAAAACCTTTGTAGTCTATTTGAGGGTTGTCTTTATCCAACATCATTTGTTTTAAAAATTCCAAATTATCTTCCGACTCCTTTTTCCACGAATCAAGGTGTGCATATTCTTCAATTGATGTTTTCTTGTTAATGCACTTTAAGATTATTTTATCAATATCCATTTATAAAATTACAACTTGTTATTTGATGATTGAGATCTTAATAATTTAATAGCTTTTAGCATATGGTTTTCCACAGTTTTTATAGCGATATTTTGATCCTCTGCAATTTCGCTGTAAGTTAAGCCTTTAAACTTATGTAAAACAAATACCTTTTGGCATTTAGGCGGTAAATGTCGCACCAAACTGTATAATCGCTCCATTCTAAAATATTGGTCTGCAATTGTGTCGTCTTCAGCACTTAATTGTTTCTGAACTGAAGCATTTTCAATGGTTTGAGCATAAGTTTTTCGGCTTCTAAGATGTTCTAAAACTTTGTTTTTAACGGCTAAAAACAAATAGGCCGATAAAGAACTTGTAATTGTTATATTTTCTCTCTTCTCCCAAAGGTTCACAAACACGTCTTGAACCATATCTTCAGCCTCTGTCTCATTTCTAAGAATATTATTAGCATAGTTGCATAATGGATTATAATACTCCAGAAAAACGCGTTTAAAATCTACTTTATCTTTAAATAACAATTCTAATATGGTTGGCTATGGCTAAGATACTTATTTTGATTGAAGATATAAACCTCTTTGGAATGTCATTTATTGAGGAAAAACTTTTTCGCTTTCTCTTAAGCACTTTTTAAAAGCCAACTCATCCAAGCCATGATCTACATTATAGTGATTAAAATAATCTATTAAATATTCTGTAGGCATGTTGCCTGTGAGATCATCTTTAGCCATAGGACAACCGCCATACCCCTTCAATGCGCCATCAAATCGGTAACAACCATTTGAATAGGCTGCGTGAACTTTGGGTTTCCAATTATCATGTCTTGTATGTAAATGCGCGCCAAATTCTACATCGGGATGCGGAGGTATAAGGTTTTTAAATAAATAGGCAATGCTTTCTGGAGTGGCTACGCCAATGGTATCAGACAAGGCCAAATGTTTAATATTCATAGCAGCCAATTGGTCTACCCATTCTTGACATATGTCTACATTCCATGGATCACCATACGGATTACCAAAGCCCATTGATATGTAAATCATTAATTGCTTTCCATGTTTCAAACACTTTCCTTGTATTTCACTTACACGTTGTAAAGATTCTTCGATACTAGCATTTGTATTTCTTTGTTGGAATGTCTCAGAAATTGAGAAAGGATAACCTAGAAATGCAATTTCATCAAATTTCAGTGCATCATCAGCACCCCTTAGGTTAGCGACTATAGCTAAGAGTTTAGTCTTTGTTTGACTTAAATCTAATTTTGAAAGTACTTGTGCAGTATCTTTCATCTGCGGTATGGCTTTTGGGGAAACAAAACTGCCAAAATCAATAGTATCAAATCCAACCTTAAGCAAACTGTTAATATACTCGGCTTTTACATTGGTGGGTATAAAATCATGTAGTCCCTGCATGGCATCCCGAGGACATTCTATTATCTTTAGGCTTTTGTTCGGTTTCACGTCGCAATTTACGCAGGCTAAACCTATATAGCAAATTGGTGTTAATTAAACACATAACATAATAATGACAAAGCGCACATTTTTCACAGTTCTCGGGTTTACGATATTCTTCTTTGGCTTTATAGCCATGGTTTTAAGTTTGGTAAACTTAAAATTGAGTATTTTAAGTTTTATAGATAAACCAGGTAAAACCTTTGGATTTGTAGTGAGAATAATAATGATTTTTGGAGGAATGGTTATGTTATACATTGCAAGATCAGATCAGAATATTGAAAATTTGCTTGATCATCCTGAAAATAAAAAAACAGACCATCAAAAATAGATAGTCTGTTAAAATATTCTTCGCAATAGATTATCATTTCTTTTCGAAACCTCCTTTAACCGTTTTGACAATTACGGAAGCTACTTTGTATGGATCTGCATTTGACGCTGGTCTTCTGTCTTCCAGCCATCCTTTCCATTTGTTTTCAACAGCAGCAATTGGAATTCTAATTGATGCACCTCTATCTGATACACCATAAGAAAACTTATTGATAGCTTGAGTCTCATGTTTTCCAGTTAGTCTCTTTTCATTATCAGCTCCATAAACCGCTATAGCAGCATTGACAGCTGCTTTGGGTCTAAATTTTTCACAGATATCTTCAAATACTTTTTTCTTGCCAGATGTCCTTAATTTCTTGTTAGAAAAATTGGCATGCATGCCTGAACCATTCCAATCACCTTCCACTGGCTTAGGATGCAGATTTATTCTTACACCATATTCTTCGCCAACTCTTTCCATTATATATCTCGCAACCCAAACTTGATCACCAGCTTCTTTAGCACCTTTTGCGAAAATTTGATATTCCCACTGACCTTTCATAACCTCAGCATTTACACCTTCAATATTAATATTTGCATCAATGCAAAGATCAAGGTGTCTATCAGCCATCTCTCTACCAACGGCATATTCTGCACCTACTGAACAATAGTAAGGGCCTTGTGGCGGCGGATAATAACCACTTGCTGGAAAACCTAATGGTGTGTGATGATCTAGATCCCAAAATGTGTACTCTTGTTCGAATCCAAACCAAAAGTCATTGTCATCATCATCAATAGTTGCTCTTCCATTTGATGCATGTGGAGTTCCGTCAGAATTTAAAACCTCACACATGACCAACAGCCCATTTTTTCTTGCCGGATCATTGAATACTCTTACTGGCTTTAATAGACAATCTGAAGCACCACCTTTAGCTTGATTTGTACTTGATCCATCAAAAGACCACATAGGCAGGTCAGATGGTTTGCCTTTGTATTTTTTAGCGTCAATAACTTTTGTTTTACTACGCATCATCTGTGTAGGTTCACCACCATCGAGCCAGATATATTCTAGTTTTAATTTTCCCATTAATTGAATTACTTTTTTGATAACTCAAAAATAATAGGCCGTTTGACATATTTGAAATAATATTTATTTAAAATTGTGATATCCAAATAAAATATTTTATTATTTAAGCCTGTATATCAATCATTTATGAAAGTTTAAAGTGTTATGCCCATTTCCCAGATTACCAGACTATTTGCTTTAGTTAAAAGCATGGACAAATCAGAAAAGAGACATTTTCGACTATATGTCAATAGACTTGAAAGCAATGAAGATGTGTTATACGTCAAGCTATTCGACCATCTAGACAAAGCCAATAGCTTAAATGAAATTGATTTGAAATCCAAATTAGGTATTGTCAGCACGAGTCAATACTCAAATTTAAAAAGACATTTATACGCTCAAGTATTAAAAAGCTTGAGGCTTGTTTATGTTTCTAAAGAAAAAGTAATTGCTATAAGAGAGCTGATGGATTACGCAACGGTACTTTATAATAAATCATTATTAACCGAAAGTAGATTAATTCTATCCAAGGCAAGTGCCCTAGTTGATGAAATCCAAGATTATACTTTAGGGTTTGAGGTAATAGAACACCAAAAGAAAATTGCATCTCTATTAATTTCAAATAATGTTACTGATGCATCTAATTTGAAAAACCTTATGGAGTCATCTAAACAAGCCCAAGCAAAATTCAATTCCTCTTGTACATTAAGTAATTTAGTTTTAATGACCCAAAGCTTAAAGCATCAATTTACCTTTGTTAAAAACGAAAGAGAACAAAATCTATTATTCGAATTCTACCACTCAAATTTTCAAAGAATAGACATTAACAGCTTACAGTTTTACACTAGAGTCCAATGGTTCAAAGCACACTATTTATTTAACCATATGTGTTTAAACTTTCAACTTTCTTATAAATATGCACTGAATTGGAATAGAGCTTTTGAACATTCGCCAACTATGAAAAGCTTATATTTTGAAGCCTATATCGAAGGCTTACATTATATATTACAAATCTTATTTTTTCTAAATAACAAACGAAGGTTCAAAAAGTGGTTTAATCTTTTAAAAACATCAGCTTATTCTCAGAATCATAAACCCAGTAAAACAATTGACCAGCAGAAATTTCTTTTCTTTCAAACTGCACAATTAAATAAAGCCATCATTTACAATAACTTCACAAGCATTGATGCCATAACTAAATTGATCTCTGAGCAAGTCATAACATTCGCCGATTCAATTGGATCAGATACTATTGTTGCTTTCTATTACAAGTTTGGTTTAGTCTATTCTTATAAAGGAAATTATGAAAAAGCCATAGATTGTTTTAATAAAATAGTAGTTGAATCTTCCGATAAAAGCAATCATATATATTACAGTTATGCACGATTAGCTTTACTCATTTGTCATTTTAGACAAGGCCATTTCCAGTTCGTAGATAACACTTTACAAAATGTACGACAAACCTTCAACAGCAATCAACTGACGAACAAGCCTGTAGATATAGTACTTTCATTTCTTAGGAGAGGTTGCAGAGCTATGAATTTTGGTATTCAAGATGATTACACAGATGTCATTTCTAAGTTAAAAAAGCACGAAAATAACCACTTTGAAAAAGTAGCTTTCTTATATTACAACTTTATAGGCTTATTTGAAAGTTTATCAGAAAACGATACTATCGAAAAAACCTTAAATAAAAAGATTAATGCACATTGAAAGTTTTAACATTTGCTTTATTGTTATGTTTGTCTAATGTAATGTTGGGGCAAGAAATCCCAATGAGTATTACTGATCAAATAGAAGCTTTCCTAGAAGAACAAGATGAAGATGTAGATATTACAGAATTATACGACCGTTTGGTCAATTACTATAAAAGTCCACTAGAAATTAACAAAAGTGACCAAGAAGATCTGGTAGACTTAAGACTACTTTCACAAACACAAATCAATGACCTACAAATACATATCTCCAAGTACGGTCAACTGATTAGCTTAGAAGAACTACAATCAATACCAAGCTTCACTATTAATGACATCAGACGCATAAGACCATTCCTGACAGTCAAGGATCCGAATAAAATAAATCTGACTATTCCTCAAATGCTTCTTGAAAGTCAAAATCTTTTGTTTTTAAAATGGGGGACATTTTTAGAACAAAAAAAGGGATTCACTAAAAACACAGATGGGTCGTCTCGCTATTTAGGTGATGACAATAAAATATTTGTCAGATTTAAAAACAACTATGAAAATAAATTAAGACTTGGGTTTACTTTAGAAAATGATGCTGGTGAGCCATTCATGCAGTCCGCAAAAAATGCTGGATTTGACTACTTCACCTTTCATGCCTATTTAAAAGATTACACTACTCTACTAAAAGATGTTGCATTGGGTGACTATACTATAAGTCTAGGTCAAGGTCTTATAGCCCATAATAGTTTCGGCTCAGGTAAAAGTGCATATGTTACCAACATTAAGAGAGGAGGTAGAGTGATAAAGCCATTTAATTCTTTAAATGAAAATGGATATATGAGGGGTGCTGCTGTTACTTTAAGGTTGAAAAAAAATATTGAACTTTCTATCTTTGGTAGTTCTGCAAGAAGAGATGGAAACCCCACTGACACAATACAAGTTGACGAAGGCATCCAACTCCGGTTTAGTTCTTTGCAAACAAGTGGTAACCATAGGACCGAAAACGAAATCTTAGACAAAAGAGCGATTGGTATAAACTCAGCAGGAGGTTCATTAAAATATAAGAAAAGAAATTTTCATGTTGCCCTGAATGGCATTTCACATAGATTTGACCAATCATTAAATAGAACGGAGAGATTGTATAATAAGTACAGATACAACGGAAATTCTCTTTCAAATGTCAGTCTTGATTATTCTTTTAGACTTAGAAATATCAACTTATTTGGAGAATCAGCTTACTCGTCTACTGGTGGCGTCGCTCATTTGGCAGGAGCACTCATTGGACTTCACAAAGATGTCTCTTTAGCATTCTTATACCGAAACTATGCCATTGACTATAATGCTTTAGAACCTAATGCATTTGGCGAATCTGCTGCAGTTCAAAATGAAAATGGTATCTACATGGGCTTGGAATATGTTTTAAGTAAAAATTGGCAAATTTCGGTATATGCGGATCATTGGAGTCATCCGTGGCTACGGTTTAATGTCAGTAAGCCATCAAAAGGAAGTGAATATGTAGCCAAGGTCGATTTCGCTCTAAAACGAAGAATGAATGTATATCTGCAGTATACCTATGAAAATAAAGAACAGGACTATACGCGGAGCGATGAAGAGTTTATAAAGCCTACTGGTTATCAAATCAGGCACAGACTAAGATGGCATTTTTCTAATATTGTGAGTAAATCATTAACTCTAAGAACAAGATTAGAGTTTTCTAGATTTGAAAATCCCACTGAAAACCAAAGCGGATATTTATTCTATCAAGATTTCATATATAGACCTGATGAGTCGCCTTTCTCTATGACCGCGAGAGTCGCTTTTTTTGATACTGATGATTTTGACAGTCGAATTTTTGCTTTCGAAAATTCAATCCTATATGATTTTTCTATCCCATCTTATTTTGATCAAGGAGTGAGGTATTATATAAATTTAAGGCATCAAATCACAAGGAAACTTACTGCTGAATTTAGATTAGCGCGTACTTACTATACGCGTCTTGATCAACAGAATGATCCAGATTCCAGATACTTTATTGATGCAATTGGAAGTAGTGGAAACGAGCAAATTTTAGGCAATACCAAAACAGAAATAAAAGTACAATTAAGATACAGTTTTTAACGATCCCTTTATTACTTGTCGTTACTTCAAATCAAAACTCATTTGACTATTAGGTTTATCATCTATTTCCCGTTCAAGATTAGATGCCGTCAATCCTATCAGCCTAATCAAATCAAAATCTTTGGAGTTATCTTCAAGAAGTTTTAGTGCTATCCGAGTAATTGATTCTTTGTCTTTGATATAATAATCTTCTGAGTGACTTCGGGTCAAAGTTTTAAAATCATTGGTTTTTATTTTTAAAGTTATAGTGCGACCAAAATTTTCAGCCTTTGTCAATCGCTCAAAGAATTTATCAATAATTTTTAAAACAATATCTTCAATTTGTGCTAACGAATTGACATCATTATTAAATGTGCGTTCAACGCCTAATGACTTTCTCACACGATTAGCCTGAACTGGTCTATTATCTATACCTCTCACAATATCATAATAGAAGCGACCCATCTTGCCAAATTGTTGAGCTAATTCTATTTTGGTAAACTTTTTAAGATCAGCTCCATACTGTATGCCTAAATTTGACATTTTTAATGCAGTGACTTTTCCTACTCCAAAAAAGTCTTTTATAGGCAAAGCTTCAAGAAATTTTTCGGCATCTAATGGTCTAATAATTGTTAATCCATTGGGTTTTTTAAATCCTGAAGCCACCTTTGCTAAAAATTTACAATAAGAAACACCAGCAGAACAAGTTAAGCCCGTTTCGGATTTAACCTTAGACATAATCTCATCCGCAACATACATAGCAAATGGAATATCCTTATGGTTGAAAGTGACATCTAAGAATGCCTCATCAAGCGAAAGTGGCTCAATGATATCAGTATAAGTTTTAAAGATTTGCCTGATATGATTTGAAACTTCTTTATAAGTATCGAACCGGGGTTTGACAAAAATAATATGAGGGCAAAGCTTCTTGGCTTGCCACCCTGGCATAGCAGACCTTACCCCATATTTTCTCGCTTCATAACTAGCCGTTGTTGTTACCCCCCTTCTTTCACCCCCTCCGACAGCAATAGCTTTTCCTTGCAAGCTTGGATTATCTCTTTGTTCAACAGATGCATAAAAAGCATCCATATCAATGTGTACAATTTTTCTAGAATAGTCAGTATCCATTCACACCATAGTGTTAGAAATGCCTTTTACTTGTAGAGTAAATATTTCTTTCTTATTTTTTTAAATGCCTTAAGGTCTTCTGTCCAAGTATTACTAATCTCATGACTCGTCATCCCCGACTCTAGCATGTTTCTTAACTTGAGAGTTCCCGCTAACTTTTCAAAAAAATTATTATCATTAAAAAAGGGAGTTTGGGCTTTAAGACATGCATCATAAGCTTCAATGAGATAGTCAAGATTTAAATGACTCCTTAAAGGTGCTGCATTTATAAGGTTTACACCAAAACATGTTTCATCCTGATGTTTTGGAAATTTAGCACCTGGTACAGATTGAGGTTTAAATGAGAAACTGTAGTTGCTAAAATTAGGGTGTCCAAACATCTGAAACGGCGCATCGGTACCCCTTCCTACAGAAACTGTTGTACCTTCAAAGAAACACAGACTGGGATAAAACCTTATAGATTTGGGGGTTGGTAAATTTGGCGAAGGTTTTACAGGTAGAATATAATTGGTTTTATGTGTATAGTTACCACAAGGAATCACAGTCAAATCCGCTATTATTTCTTTCTCTAACCAGCCTTGATCATTGATCATTTTTGCATATTCACCTATGGTCATACCGTATACGACTGGCACAGGATGCATACCTATAAAACTTTTATATTCAGGCTCCAGAATAGGCCCATCCACATAATGTCCATTGGGGTTTGGTCTGTCAAGAACTATTACTTTAATATTTTGCTCTGCTGCAGCTTCCATCACGTAATGTAAAGTAGAGATATAAGTGTAAAATCTAACACCTACATCTTGAATATCAAAAAGTATAACATCAATATCAATAAGATTAGATGTCGAAGGTTTTTTATTTTTACCGTATAAGCTTATGAGCTCTATATTCGTTTTAGTATCAACACTATTCTTGATTTTTTCACCAGCATCAGCTTCGCCTCTAAATCCATGCTCAGGTGAAAATATTCTTTTGATATCTATCCCTTGAGAAATGAGCATATCAACCAAGTGCGTATTTCTAACCATACTGGTTTGATTGACAACCAAACCCACTCTTGATGTTGCTAATAAGGGCAAGTACAAATCTAATCTCTCAGCTCCTGTTATAACCCTACCATTATTACCATCGTCAGTTGTCAAAACTTCTGCTGCCTTATTATTTTTTAATGCGGAAATACTATTTTTCTTCTCATTTTGACAAGAGAAAAGCATAAAAACAGAAATCAAATATTTATAAATCATAGTATTCATGTGTGCAAGTTAATATGAATATATATAACATATTAGAAAAAAATATGATATTTACACGAGCTTGATTGCGATGAAACAAAAATACGCCATAGTAGATTTAGAAACAACAGGAGGTATTCCGAAAAGGGATAAGATTACTGAAATTGGCATAGTGCTTTTTGATGGGACACAAATAGTAGAAAAATTTGAATCTTTAGTCAATCCGCAAAGAACAATCCCGCCGCACATTACTCGTATAACTGGCATTACAAATGAAATGATTGAAGATGCGCCAAAGTTCTTTGAAATCGCCAAGAAGGTGATAGAAATTACTGAAGGTTCAATTTTCGTAGCCCATAATGTCAGATTTGATTATCAATTTTTGAGAGAGGAGTTTAAGAGCTTAGGCTTTACTTTTACAAGAAGAAATTTATGTACAGTTAAATTATCTAGAAAAGCATTTCCTGGGTTAAAGTCGTATAGCTTAGGTAATCTTATTCGCTATTTTAAAATAGAAGTTGCTAATCGGCATAGAGCTTATGACGATGCTTGGGCTACGACAATAATTTTGAAGAAAATATTTGAAAATCAAAATTCAACTTCCGAAATAAAAGATCTCGTTAACGCTAGTTTAAAATTAACTAAACTGCCAAATGGATTAAAACCGGAAGACATTGACGTACTGCCAGAAGCTTGCGGTGTGTATTATTTTAGCGACAGCTCCAATCAAATTTGCTATATCGGTAAAAGCAAAAATATTAAAGAAAGAGTCAAACAACATTTCGGAAAACAGACAAAAAAAACTGATCGGATGTTTAAAGAAGTTACTCAAATTTCTTTTGAAATAACGGGAAGTGAATTGGCATCATTAGTTCTAGAAAGTAAAGAGATTAAAAAAGAATTGCCCCAAATTAATAAGATACAAAAAACAAGGGACTATAAATATGCGGTAATCAAAGCTTCAGATAAATCTGGATATGGCAAATACAAAATTGTAAAATCAGATAAAGCCGAGAGTCCATTATCGTATTATGGCTCAAGGAAAAGTGCACTCAATCACATAGAGCAAATCGGAGAAACCTTTAGCCTCTGCCATAAAATTAACGGCATTGATAATGCACAACATTCTTGCTTTAATCACAGTATTGGAAAATGTTTGGGCGGTTGCATTGGTGAAGAACCTCCAGTGTATTATAATGAGCGATTTGAGGAAAGCGCCAACGCGTTAAATCGATTATTTGAAGAAAACTTCTACATCGTAGATGAAGGCAGAACTCAGGATGAAAAAGCTATTATTCTTGTAGAAAATGGGCATTACCAAGGCTTTGGCTATCTCTCAACTGAGGATGCCATCTTAGGTATAGAAGAATTGAAAGAATGTATAAAGTATGAAAAAATAAATCCTGAAGCGGATATGATTATTCGCAATTACATTTGGAGTAATCCAAGACTTAAAGTCTGTCATTTTTAAACCACGTCATACTTTTATTATTTTCAAATATAAATTCATATTAATGGAGAATCTAATTAGGTTTATATCATGAAAAACAATATCATCCTTTTGCTAGTTTGTCTTATGAGTTGCAGTGCCGCCAAATCAACCAAAGCACTAACCACAAAACATGAAACACAAAGCGAAATAAGAAATTCTCTATTAAAACTTTCTGACACTATAATTGACACTGTGCCTTTACCATATCATACTATTCTCGACTATCCTACCTCTTTTGAATCTGGAGCAATCATAAGCCGCACTATCGATGGATTAGGTTACAGATACTATTGGGCTACTAAAGACCTGAGACCTGAAGATCTTGATTACACGATCAGTTCGGACAGTCGTCCAGCAAAGGAAACATTGGATCACCTGTATGGATTGACAATGCTCATAAAAAACGCTTCTACTAATTCTCCTAACATTAGACCTCAGCCTGAAAATGAGATGACTTGGGATGAACAGCGATCTGCTACACTCATGGCGATTAAATCCGCTAGTGATGCCTTTAGAAAGATGGACAAAAATCAAGTCTCTGAAATGAATATAATATTCCAACGAGGAGAAAATAAATCCGAATACCCTATATGGAATTTACTGAATGGACCTTTGGCAGATGCCATTTATCATGTGGGACAAATTGTATCGTACCGAAGGGCTTCGGGAAATCCTTTAGATCCAAGGGTAAATGTGTTTATGGGAAGAAACCGAGAGTAAATGATTACTATTCATAATCCAACAACAACCAATCATTATGAAAAAGAACATTATCAATTTCCATAAAAACCTAAAACCTTTACTCATTCTAATTACCTCTTTTTCTTTGAGTTTAGGACTAGATGCACAAGATGACACCGATAAAAACCATGGCATCTATTTCACCTATAGTG
>ENA-ORXM01001599-ORXM01001599.1-marine-metagenome-genome-assembly--contig:-NODE-1599-length-30850-cov-13.620869_pt1 | contig 30850 bp, 25 predicted proteins | sample MGYA00237867_ERZ511480 | MGnify/ENA primary metagenome ERZ511480 (study PRJEB26309, sample SAMN06266103) | marine metagenome | isolation source: Algal blade | place: United Kingdom:Sidmouth, United... | reverse complement strand
CCCACCAAGGATTCCCCACCCACACACGTCTTACACCTATGAACGTGGTTAATTTGTCATGATTGTGCCGCATTGTTTTCGTGTATTCGTGGCGTAATTGAGAAAGGTGTAGATGTGACGGGTGTTTCCTTTCAGACACGAAAACTGAGCGCTTTGTTCGCTGACCCGCGTAATTACCAAATCTCGGTCCTCTCGTCGCTTATCCTGCTTGGCCTGTTTCATTACAGTTTTCACCTGCCGTGGTGGCATGTGGTGGGCTGTATTGGCGCGACGTTGACAACGCAGGCTTTTGCTGACCGCATGATTAAGCGCCCTTTTGATCCGCGTAGCCCGCTGATTTCGGCGCTCTCGCTCACATTATTACTGCGCACCGGGTCAATCACGCTGTCCATCGCGGCAGGCGTCATTGCCGTGGCCTCGAAATATCTCATCCGTTTTCAGGGCAAGCATATCTTTAACCCCGCGAATTTCGGGCTTGTTATCATGTCACTCCTGTTCGGCGCGGCTTGGATTTCTCCGGGGCAGTGGGGGCAGGCGACTTTGTTTGCTCTGCTGCTTCTGGCTCTGGGCGGGGTCGTGACTGGGAAGGCGAAACGCTGGGATGTCTCACTCGCGCTGCTGGCGTTTTATGCGTCATTCGTCTTTGGTCGGGCGCTTTGGCTCGGCGATCCACTGGCGATTCCGGTGCATCAAATGCAATCAGGCGCTTTGCTCATTTTCGCTTTCTTTATGATTTCTGATCCGAAAACGACTCCAAATTCCAGGCTTGGCCGTGTCTTGTTCGCGGGCATCGTCGCCGCTGTCGGTTTCACTATTCAGTTCGCTTTTTTCAATGCGGCCGGCATCATTCTCGCGCTCATTCTCTGCGCGCCTCTCGTTCCGCTTATGGACCGAATTTTTCCGGCGGGCCTTTATCACTGGCCAACCCAACTCACCCTATCCCTTTCCAACCGTAATGGAGTTTCCCATGAAATACTCGACCCTGCTGAATAGCGTTTTTGCCATTGGCCTTTTCGCCGCTGCGCCGTCCGCCCAGGCCTTTTGCGGTTTTTACGTTGCCAAAGCCGGAACCGATTTGTTCAATCAAAGCTCAAAAGTCGCGCTGGTCCGTGACGGCGACCGCACCGTCATTACCATGGCGAATGATTACCAAGGCGAGTTGACGGAATTTGCGATGGTCATTCCTGTGCCGACTGCCATCACGCGCGAGCAAGTCCATATCAGCGACCCGGCGCTGCTCAAGCATTTGGATGCTTATACCGCGCCGCGCCTCGTGGAGTATTTCGATAATGATCCCTGTGCGCGGCAAATGCGAATGGAGATGATGTCTCGCGCGCCGATGGCCGAAGATGGAATCATGGTGACGGGTGCTATACGCGCCAAATCTCTCGGCGTCACCATTGAGGACGAATTTACCGTCGGGGAATATGACATCCAGCTCCTCTCTGCGATCCAATCTGATGGGTTGATGACCTATCTCGATGAAAACGGATATCAGGTGCCATCGGGCGCGGGGCGCATTCTCGGCAGTTATATCAAACAGGATATGAAGTTCTTCATCGCCAAGGTGAATCTGGAAGAGCAAGCGCAAACAGGAAATGAATATCTTCGCCCAATTGCGGTGGCATTTGAGAGCCCGAAATTCATGCTGCCCATCCGTCTCGGCACGTTGAATGCGCGCGGGGAGCAGGACCTGTTCGTCTATGCGCTCACCCGTGAGGGACAGGTAGAAACCACGAATTACCGGACACAGAAAATCCCGACCGGGCAAGAGCTGCCCGTCTATATCAAAGATGAATTCCCGGACTTTTATAAAAGCATGTATAAGACCGCAGCCAACCGCGAAGGCGGGCACGGCGTCTTTATGGAATATGCGTGGGATATGGGGTGGTGCGACCCTTGCGCCGCTGACCCGCTCTCTCGAGAAGAGTTGCAGGAGCTGGGCGTGTTCTGGTTACGCGATAATAATTCTAATAAACCACAGCCGCGCGGTCGCCGTATTATGCCGCAGGCGCAGGACGTTTTCGTGACGCGCCTGCATGTTCGATACGATGCCAAAAGCTTCCCTGAAGATCTGAAATTCAAAACGACGGGGAATAAGCAGAACTTCCAAGGCCGCTATGTGCTGCGGCACGCCTTTGAGGGTGAAATGACCTGCGAAGCTGCCGTAGATTACAAAAAACAAGTCAATGAGCGCAGAGATAAAGAAGTTAAAACCCTCGCCAATCTCACCGGATGGGACCGCAAGGACATTTGGAATGATATTGAGGATGCGGGCGTCGGTGTGAAGTTCGATGTCAAAGACAAAGATGACCGCGGTTCAAAATGGTGGAATGATATTTGGAAAGACGAATAAGAGGTTTTCGTCGCCCCGCAGTCGAGTTTTCACAAATCTAAATATATTTTTATTTTTTTTAATTTTTACTTAATTCTTCACTAACGGTTTTTTATTCATCTAACTTTATAGACAATCAACAACTAAGGAATCTGGGATTGGGCTGGATTATGTGGAAGCAATATAAGAATTCAACCAACGGCAATGTCGCCCTGATGTTTGGCGGCGTGATGTTAATGTTAGCAATGGGGGTCGGCTTAGCGACCGATGGCAGTCGAATGATGGCCGTCAAAGCGCGTGCACTCGCCGTATCTGATGCGGCCGCCTTGTCCGGCGCTGCCGCTACGGAAGCGCAGGCAAGCGACCGGGAAGAGATTGTTCGGGCCAATATTGAAGCTAATTTATACGCGATTGCCCCCGGCAAGCTGAGCGGGGAACCTATCATTACTTTCGATGACGAGACTGAAACCGTCGCAGTTACTTTGCCTGTCAGCCTCAATATGCCTTTTGGGGGATTGTTTGGGAAGAATTCGAGGCCGATTGTTACGTCCAGCAAGGCGAGTTATTTGGTGAATACAATTGATCCTGTGACGATCGCATTTGCCCTCGACGCGTCTGGGTCCATGGAGGATTTGACGCTCGATGGTCGGCCAAAGATAGAAGTTGTTCAATCTGCAACAACCGCACTGTTTGACGCTATTGAAAGCGGAGTAGATGATCCTAACAGACTTCAGGGTGTCATTCGGACCGGGATGTCGGCTTACAATACAGATTTGGTCTCTACTCAGCGTATCGCGCCGGGATGGAACCACCTCGAGGCGTCGCTTTCAGCCTTGATCGCAGATGGGGGGACCGACTCGACGCCCGCGCTGCAAAACAGCTACGACCAGATCTTAAGTGACAGATACTGGCGGTTCGCAAATGAAATGCACTATGACCCCGATCGGCTCAAAGAATATATTATTTTTATGACCGATGGGGACAATAATGAACCCGAGTTCGATCAAGCATCGATTGAGCTTTGCCAAGACATAAGAGACGACGGGATTGATCTCTATTCCGTTGCGTTTGATGCGCCTGACACGGGTCAATTACTCCTTATTGAGTGTGCGACACCTAACGATCGGGCGGCAGAGCGCGGACGAAATCGGGCCGACAGTGGGGCCTGTTTGACAGCTGGTCGGAACGGATTGGCCTTGGGGCGTTGTGCCGATAAAGCCACGCGGTCCGAATATTTCTATGATGCAAGCGATGCGGCGGCTTTTGAAGCGGCGTTTGAGCGAATTGGCTCAGAAATCTCCCGCTCAAATGTCCGTCTTAACTAGCGCCGCTTAACCGGCGGGGATGACAGCACAGGCCACGCGGGGTCCGGCTGCGCCGCTGGGCTGGCTCTTATAATCATCTGCACCGCCGTGGATGATGAAGGCCGTACCGTCGCCATCCATGAGAGCGGGTAACGAGCCCGCACGTAGATTAACCTTCATGTTTTTCACATTGAATTCACCTGCGCCGTCATCGCTGATTTCTATATTCATCATATCGCCCGCGTGAGGGCCGTCTGCGACATCGCCGTGGGCCACACCTGCCGGGTTATAATGCCCGCCTGAGCTTTTGTAATCTGGCGCGTCACATTTACCGAATTCGTGGAAATGCATCGCGTGCGTCCCGGGTGTGAGGCCGGAGACTTCAACTTCAACCTCGACACCGCCGCCGTTAATGGATTCGATCTCTACAATTCCAATTTTGGCGCCTTGCGCATTCATAATGGGGTAACTGACCTCTTCCATATCGGCCTCTGCCCCGCCGCAAGCCGTTAACATGATTGAGGTGCTTGTAAGCATTGTAAACGCTAGTAATTTTCTCATTTTTTCTCTCCTGCTAAATCCGTTTAAAAAGAGGCCTCTGAATTGAATACGCGTGAGCAAAGTGCTAGGTTGCGAGATATAATTCAACCCTGCCGAATCGAGTGCTGAATGGCCGACGAGACTGACATCCCGGAAGATGAAAATGAGCGCCCCGCGCCCATACCCGAAGCGGGCATTTCACCGGTAACTATTGAGGAGGAGATGAAACGCTCCTATCTCGATTACGCGATGTCGGTGATTGTTTCACGGGCCATTCCGGATGTGCGCGACGGGCTAAAACCCGTCCACAGGCGTATTCTTTATTCCATGCATGAGAACGGATTTACGCGCGAAAAAGCCTACCGCAAATCCGCGCGTGTCGTCGGCGATGTTATCGGTAAATACCATCCCCATGGCGATACAGCGGTCTATGACGCGCTGGTGCGTATGGCGCAGGATTTCTCTATGCGCCTGCCTTTGCTCGACGGGCAAGGGAACTTTGGCTCTGTCGACGGCGATCCGCCCGCCGCGATGCGCTACACAGAAGTGCGCATGGACCGCCCTGCGGCCTCGCTGCTGGCCGATATCGAAAAGAATACAGTCAACTTCCAAGATAACTACGATGCGTCAGAGCGCGAGCCTGTGGTCTTGCCTGCGCGCTATCCGAACATCCTCGTCAACGGGGCAGGCGGTATTGCTGTTGGTATGGCGACCAATATCGCGCCGCATAATCTCGGTGAGGTGATTGAGGCGACATTGGCACTCATGGAAAACGGCCAGCTAACGGATGATGAACTGCTGGAGATTATTCCGGGGCCTGACTTCCCGACGGGCGGGCAAATCATGGGCCGATCCGGCGCGCGTCAAGGCGTATTAACGGGACGCGGCTCTGTCACGGTGCGAGCGGTCACAGCGATTGAGGAAATTCGCAAGGACCGCTTCGCGATTGTGACGACCGAATTGCCCTATCAGGTGAATAAAGCGAATCTGCAAAAGAAAATCGTGCATCTCGTCAATGACAAGAAGATTGAGGGCGTGTCTGCTGTTCGCGATGAATCGGATCGCGTGGGGATGCGACTTGTCGTCGAGCTAAAGCGTGACGCCGTGCCGGAGGTCGTGCTGAACCAGCTTTTCCGCTACACGCCGATGCAGCAGAACTTTAGCTCCAATATGCTCGCGCTCAACGGCGGTAAGCCGATGCAGATGAGCGTCCGCGATATGCTGGAAGCCTTCCTGAGCTTCCGCGAAGATGTCATTGCGCGGCGCACAAAATTCGATCTCGCCAAGGCACGAGACCGCGCACATATTTTGGTTGGTCTCGCCACGGCCGTCGCCAATATTGACGAAATCATCCGCATCATTCGCTCCTCCGCAAACCCGAAAGAGGCGCGCGATAAGTTGACGGCTCGGACATGGCCCGCGCAAGATATGGGTGCTTTAATAAAGTTGATTGCGGACCCGCGTTCGAAACTCATGGATGATGGCAGCATCCAGCTGACCGAAGAACAAGCGCGCGCCATACTTGATTTGCGCCTGCTCAAACTTACACAACTGGGCATGGACGAAATTACGGAAGAGGCGGAAAAGCTCGCCGCGACCATCACGGACTTGCTGGATATTCTGCGTAGCCGTGCTCGCGTTCAGTCTATCATTTCCTCAGAACTCACTGAAATAAAAGAGAAATATGAAACGCCGCGCCGTTCTGAATTTGTTGCAGGTGGGACTGATTTCGACGATGAAGATCTAATTACTGTTGAAGATATGGTCGTGACGGTGACCGCCGCAGGCTATGTCAAACGGACGCCTCTCGACACATATCGCGCGCAGCGCCGCGGCGGCAAAGGCCGCGCCGGCATGTCGATGAAGGACGAAGATTACGTCACGACGGTCTTTGTCGCGACCACCCATACGCCCGTATTGTTCTTCTCCTCAACGGGGATGGCCTATAAACTCAAGGTTTGGAAATTGCCTCCGGGCGGTCCGAACACTCGCGGCAAAGCGCTCGTGAACCTACTGCCATTAGAGCAAGGCGAGACGGTCAATTCCATCATGGCGCTCCCGGAAGACGAAGAAAGCTGGGCAGATCTGGATATCATGTTTGCCGCGCGCTCCGGCGGCGTTCGCCGGAACAGCTTGTCAGATTTCACCCGCGTCAATCGCAATGGTAAAATCGCGATGAAACCTGACGAAGGCGACGGCATTGTCGACGTGCGCGTGGTCACCGAAGATGATGATTTGATGCTGACCACGGCGAACGGCAAATCCATTCGTTTCCGCACGACCGATGTCCGGCGATTTGTTGGCCGGACATCCTCCGGTGTGCGCGGAATAAAGCTCGCGGACGGCGATGAAGTTATCTCCATGGCCGTTCTGCGCCATGTTGATATCGAAACAGACGAAGCCCGCGCCTATATGAAACACGCCAACGCCATGCGCCGCGCGCTGGGCGATGACACTGAGGACGATGCGGATGATGGCGGCATTGAGACGCCAATTGATGCGGAACGCCTTGGCTTCCTACAAGCCAATGAACAATTCTTGCTGACCCTCGCCGATGATGGTCTGGGCAAGCGTAGCTCGTCCTATGACTATCGCTGCATGAATCGCGGCGGGCAGGGCGTGACAGCGCAAAATCTGGATCGCGGCAAGAAATCCGATCCTGCAAAACTCGTCCGCTCTATGAGTATTTTGGAAGACAATCAGTTGATGATTGTCACGGATGGCGGCCAGCTTATCCGCTGCCCGGTCAGAAATATCTCTATCGTCTCTCGAAGCGCCAGAGGCGTCACCGTCATCCGTGTAAAGGATGAGGAGAGGGTTGTTAGCGTCGGCCGGATTGAAGAGGCTGATGAGGAAGAGGCGGCGGCCGAAGGGGGCGCGGAGACGAGTCAGGACGGCGAAACACCGCCGGAAGCGCCAGCTCCCGACGGGTAAAGTACTCGAAAACGTAAAGCTTTAATTATGCTGAGGCGTTGAACCTATCTCGGATTGACTAAACTCCCTTTTTTAGTGACGGTATGAAAATACGCGTTAATGACTGAGGGAATTTTGTTGTGAGTTTTAAGAAGTTGATTGTTTTAGGCACAGTTGCGCTTTCTGTCACGGCTTGCGCTACCACCTCGGCGCCCGATGATCTTGGCGATCTCGTTCACACAGGCTTCTCCGAAAAATCAGATGGAACAGCCTATCACAAAGTCATGGGCGTGAGCTGTCCAGCGGAAATTGGCGGTATGATACGCACGTCGACCAAAGTTTATAATGATAAGGGAACAGACATCAGTTGTAATTATGGTGGCGGAGGCCGTGTTTTCACAATGTATCTCTCACAATTTCCTAAATATGATCTCCCTTCGATCTATCGCGGTGCAACAGCTGCGATCGAGAATGGCTTTGTCGAGCAAGGCTATAGATATGATGAAGAGCTGTCGGAGATCTGCTCCTCTCAATCCATAGATTCATCCTCAATATTATCGGGGTTGGCAGGCTTCATGTCCGGTGACAAGCAAGACAATACAATGACGCTAAGTCCCGCGCCGAGCGCCGTTTATACGCTGGATTCCGATATGACTTTGGTGGTTGTCGACGAAATGTTTGATCATGAGTTTTTCAAAGTTCGCTTCACAGGCCCCTTTGATGGTGAGCCGTCCGTTAAATCCACATGTGAGCTAATCCGAAATACCTATCTGTCTACAAAAACATTTGTGGAGGAAGATAGAGGCATTGAGGTTTCAAAAAAAGAGAGACTGCGCCAACTAATTAACTCGTCTAATGGCAGCTAAAGACACGGGAAATCGGTTCTGAGACACTTTGACCATCTATCTCTGTTAGCGAAAGCGCGGAGGAAAAACGACATCCAGGCTCGCCGCATTTTACCGATCAAGTCGAGGATTACATCGTGGGGCGCTCCACGACGTGCTTTATTACCCGAAGATGTAGAAGCACGCCCGGTTTAGCGCTGCGCGCTCGGAGAGCGTTAGCGTTTAAAGGCAGCGTCGACCAAATCCACAATCTGATTGGCGAGGCGCTCGGTGCGGCTGGTCTTGCGAGTCAAGCCCGGGATTACTCCGCTGATTTGGTCTGTGTATCGCGACATGCGCTGTCTATTGCTCGGTCGAGTGAGGGCGTAGCCGACTGCACCGCAGGCCGCTAATGTTGCGATACTCAGCAGTGATACCTGAACTGTCTTGTTCTGCAGCCCGTCTTTCACAGCCTTTTTCACGCTTTTATCTGCCATGGGCTCTGCGGTGATTTGATAGGTTTCGGATTTCATATTGGTCTCGGACATGCTTATTTCTCCAAATGCGTTATAAGGTAAATGCGGAAACGGGCGTTATTGTTCCAAATTAGGCGCACCAAAACGCAAACAAAATCTGGCAACACGAATTTTGCCCGATATAACAGGTACATGACAAAACGCATCGCACTCTATCCCGGCACCTTCGATCCTATGACCCTGGGGCATTTGGACATTATGAAACGGGCGTCGCGATTATGTGACAAGTTGATTATTGGCGTGGCTATAAACAATGCCAAGAACCCGCTCTTCAGTCTAAATGACAGGGTTGAAATGGTGGAGCATGTGGTCGAGCCGTTTAAAGACCGGATAGAAGTTGAAGTGCTTCCTTTTGAAGGCCTGCTGATACATTTTGTTGAAAACTGCGGGGCCTCAATGATAGTGCGCGGATTAAGAGCTGTGAGTGACTTTGAGTATGAGTTTCAGATGGCCGGAATGAATGACCGTCTCAACCCGGATATTGAAACCGTATTTCTGATGTCGGATCCGCAATATCAGACGATTGCCAGTCGTTTGGTCAAAGAAATTGCCCGGTTGGGCGGGGATGTTTCACAATTTGTGACCCCCGAAGTCGACGCACGATTGAAGGATAAATTTTCATGATCTACCGCACAACAGTCGCATTTGTTTTATCCGCCGCCTTAATCGGAAGTGCCTGCACTTCCGAGGTGTCAAAAACTAAGACACCTGTTCCGGACAGTAATGCGACGGCTGCCGCCGGTTGGACGGCTCCTGAAGAGGCTTGGCGCACGGTCAATCCTGAAAACCTGATGATTATCGACACCAAATACGGGGATATTGGCGTTGAGTTATATCCTGAAATTGCGCCTAAACATGTTGCGCAAATCAAAAAACTGACGCGTGAGAAGTTCTACAATGACGTTCCGTTTCATCGTGTGATTGATGGCTTTATGAACCAAACGGGTGACGGCTCGAATGGAAACGGGACGGGCGATTCTGATTTGCCAAACGTATCGGCAGAATTCACATTTCGCCGCGGCGCAGATATGCCGTTTACTTTGGTATCAGCTAAACAAGTTGGTCAGGGGCAAATCGGTGTCGGATTTTACAAATCTTTGCCAATTGCAAGTCAGCCAACGAGCGAAGCGGCTTTGGCGCCTGAAAATGACAACAAAGTGAATGCATTTGGTCTTCACTGCAAAGGCGTGACCTCGATGGCGCGGACGAATGATCCGAACAGTGCAAACAGCCAATTTTTTCTGATGCGCGCGAAAGCAGAACATCTGGACACGCAATATAGTATTTGGGGCGTTACTGTCATGGGATATGACCTTTTGGAAAAACCCGCTTTGGGTGAGGTCGGCGGACCCGTACCGGATTGGCTGCCAGATCGCATGAATAAGGTCGAAATTGCGAGCGATATGCCGGAGGACGAAAGACCCACTGTACAAGCGTTGAAAACGGATCACCCGGCTTTTCAAGCGTGGCTCAAAACGCAAAAAAAGGCTGACGGGACGTTTCCGGAGATTTGCGATTTAAATATCCCGACCCGAGTGCTTTAATTACTGCAAAATAACCTGCTTTTTTTAAGAACCGCCGTTATACGCAAATTGCTGCTCGTCAGAGATGTCAATTTTGCAGACCCTAGATCTTCGACTGAATTAGGAATTTTGATTATGCTACCACGGATGATTTGGACGCTATCATTGTCGTCAATTCTGGCCGGCCTGGCTGTAACAGCCAGTGCGCAAAATATGACCGCGCCGGAGCTGTCATCGACCGGATTTAACGCTCCGAGCGAGGCGTGGAGAACGGTCGATCCCGAAAATCTGCTCATCATTGATACGAATTATGGTAAGATTGGTGTAGAGCTTCTTCCGGAAATAGCGCCGAAACATGTTGCGCAAATCAAGGCCTTAACCCGACAAGATTTTTATAATGACGTTGCCTTCCATCGCGTCATTGACGGTTTCATGAACCAGACGGGGGATGCGGTAAACGGAAACGGTACAGGCGATTCCACGCTTCCGAATATCCCGGCCGAGTTTACCTTTAAGCGTGGGAAGGATATGCCTTTCATGCGTTTGACAACCGAGAAATTTGACCAACGGGAATTTGGCGTCGGGTTTTACAAAAGCCTCCCAATCGCAAGCCAGCCTGATGTCGATTCATTTATTTTGAAGGACAAGGCCGGCAAAGCTGAGGCCTTTGGGCTTCACTGCAAAGGGGTTACCTCAATGGCGCGTGCCGGAGGTCAAATTAACAGCGGCAACAGTCAATTTTTCCTGATGCGAGGCAAGAAATACCATCTGAACAGAGACTACTCCATCTGGGGGAACACAGTGATGGGATATGACTTATTAGAGAAACCAAAGGTCGGCGTCATCGGGGAGATCCCGGGATGGATTCCTGATCGCATGAACACGGCCGAAATCGCCGCTGACATGGCCGAAGCTGAACGCCCGACCGTGCAAGTTCTGAAAACAGGCTCTGCCGCGTTTAAGGCTTGGCTGAATACACAGAGGCAAGCTGATGGCACTTTACCGGATGTCTGCGATCTGCAGATCCCAACACGCACACTTTAAACCGCTAACCCCCAATTCTATCTTTCAAAATGGAGCCAACAATGGCCGAAAAACTGATTATGACCGTCGATAACAATAAAGGCGAAACGGGGGATGTCACAATCCTACTCCGTCCTGATTTGGCACCTTTGCATGTTGAACAAATCACATCGCTCGCCAAGGCGGGATTCTATGACGGGTTGAGCTTTCACCGCGTGATTGACGGATTCATGGCGCAAGGCGGTTGTCCGAAAGGCACCGGCACAGGCGGCGCGAAAAACCAGATCAAAGCCGAATTTAGCCGCCATCCACATGTCGAAGGCGTGTGTTCAATGGCGCGGTCTCAAAACCCGAACTCCGCCTCCAGCCAGTTTTTTATCTGTTTGGATGAAGCCGGATTCCTTGACGGGCAATATACGGTTTGGGGCGAAGTTGAGAGCGGTATGGACCTCGTCCATGCGCTGCCTAAAGGCGAGCCGCCGCGTATGCCCGGTAAAATCGTCAAGATGACGGTCGCCTAGAACATTCAAATAGGACGGCCAAAATGGACGTCTCTCTTTTCGATTTTGACCTGCCGGAGCGCGCTATCGCGCTTCGGCCTGCCAGCCCGCGCGACAGTGCGCGGCTTTTGCATATCCCTGTTCAAGGCGCGTTTGATCATAAGTCCGTCTCTGACTTGCCTTCGCTTTTGCGCGCAGGAGATGTTCTTGTTTTCAATGAGACAAAGGTCTTCCCGGCAGCGTTAACCGCGAAACGCCCGGCCCGCCCGCATGGCGGCGGAGGCGACGTCTCTGTCACTGTCAATCTGCACAAAGCCAAAGGCGAAGACGCATGGGACGCGTTTTGCCGTCCGGCGAAACGTCTGCGCGTCGGGGATAAATTGCATTTTGACGAGCGCTTGTCGGCAATGGTTTCAGAGAAACGCGGTGGCGGTGATTTGACTCTATCGTTTAACGCCGAAGGGGATGATCTACTGGCGGCTTTCGAGCGCTGCGGCGCCCCGCCTTTGCCGCCCTATATCGCTCGTAAACGCGCGCCTGACGCACAGGACATCGCAGATTATCAGACGGTCTACGCTAAAGACAGCGGTTCTGTTGCGGCGCCCACCGCTGGTCTGCATTTTACGCAAGGCTTGCTGAGAACTTTGGACGCAGCTGGCGTGCAGCGTGAGACTTTGACCTTGCACGTCGGGGCGGGAACTTTCCTGCCTGTGAAATCTGATAATACGGACGACCACGATATGCATAGTGAATGGTTCACGATCTCAGAAGAGGTGGCAGAGCGGCTAAACACTGCAAAAGCGGAAGGACGGCGGGTCATCGCTGTCGGGACTACAGCCTTACGCGCACTCGAATCCGCTGTTGAGCACGGTCGCGTAAAAGCGCAGTCCGGTGACACAGACATCTTCCTGACCCCGGGATCGAGTTTCCATGTGGTAGATGGATTGATGACGAATTTTCACCTCCCCAAGTCGACGCTTTTTATGTTGGTGAGTGCCATGGCCGGATTGGATAGAATGCAGGCCGCCTATAAAATTGCCATTGACGAGGGCTATCGGTTCTATTCTTACGGCGATAGTTCTTTGATTTGGAAAGCCGCCTAATGGCCAAAATCCCCTTTGATATTCACGCCACTGACGGCGAGGCCCGAACAGGCGTATTGCGAACAACGCGTGGCGACATCCGCACGCCTGCCTTTATGCCTGTTGGCACAGCCGGCACGGTGAAGGGGGTTTATATGGACCAAGTTCGTCAAGCCGGAGCTGACATAATTCTGGGTAATACCTACCATCTGATGCTGCGCCCCGGCGCAGAACGGGTCGCACGTCTAGGCGGATTGCACAAATTTGGGGGGTGGGATGGACCTATTCTGACGGATTCGGGCGGATTTCAGGTTTGGTCTTTGTCGAAGCTCCGTAAAATGACCGAGGAAGGTGTGACCTTCCAAAGTCATTTGGACGGATCAAAACATATGCTCTCACCGGAGCGATCAATCGAGATACAGGCAGATTTGCTAGGGGCCGACATTTCCATGCAATTGGATGAATGCACAGATTTCCCTGTGAGCTACGATACCGCCGCGCGGTCAATGGAGTTATCTTTGCGGTGGGGGAAACGTTCTCTTGAGGCCTTTGGAGACAGGGAGAATCAAACCCTATTCGCGATTGTTCAAGGATCCAACTTTCCTGAGCTCCGCAAAATGTCGGCTGAAGCGTCCATTAAAGAGACAGCCGCGGGAGGATATGGCGGCTTCGCGATCGGTGGATTGGCCGTGGGGGAAGGGCATGCTGCTATGTGCGAAACATTGTCTTTCACGATGCCGCACCTCCCAAAGGGTCGTCCGCGTTATCTCATGGGGGTTGGAAAACCGATTGATATTGTTGAGGCCGTTTACCGCGGAGTAGACATGTTTGACTGCGTTATCCCGACACGCTCCGGTCGTCACGGGCAAGTTTGGACGGATACGGGTCCTTATAATATCAAACGTGCAGAATTTGCCGAAGATGAGAGCCCACTCGATACTGGGATTTCCTGCCCGGCGTCGCAGGAATATTCCAAGGCTTACGTCCATCATTTAATACGCTCAAACGAACTATTGGGGGCCATGATCTTGTCTTGGCACAACATTGCCTATTTTGAGGATTTGATGTCTCGGATTAGAGCGTCCATCGCTGCCGGAACTTTTGAGGCGTTTGTAAGTGAATTTCGCGCTAACTGGTCCAGGCCAACAACATGAGATTTGGCTGTTTTACGGGTTGACGAGTCTGCGTGCCGACTCTAGTGAGGCGCGGCTTTGAATAAGCGCCCTTAGCTCAGTTGGTTAGAGCGCCTCACTTTTAATGAGGATGTCCGCGGTTCGAATCCGCGAGGGCGTACCATTCCCTTAAATTTTACGATTTTTGTTCGTCTAGCATTTGCTAATTCTGAAACAACGTGGCTGAGCTTACCCCATATAAATACACACTGTTAGCTCAGGCCATATCAGGGTTCTCTATTATGTCCGAAAATTAGGAAAGTGGTGCAAATTAGCAACTTTTTATAAAAATCCTTTCTTTTTTGGGCGAAAACACCTAATCGGCCTTGGCATCGCGGAACCTTTCCGTGTAGCGACGGGTTACGCAAGATAGCCCCCCCGGGCTTTTCAGTGTTTTTTAGAAGAATGGCGTTGCCATTTATTGGAGGAAATCTCATGAAGCATAAGCTTCTTATCGCAGCAGCCGCTACAGCAATGATGGCTGCTCCATCTTTCGCATCGGCTCAAGACGAGTCAGGCTGGTACCTAAAGGGTGCTGCAGGTTACGGAATTGGTACTGACATTGACGTCACTGGCGGAATTGTTGGCGACGTCGAAGCCGAAGGTAACGTTGTCGGTAATCTCGGATTGGGTTATGACTTTGGTGATAACTGGCGTGTCGAGCTTGATGGAACATCCATGTGGAACGATTACGGTGCAATCTCTCAGACTCCGGACAGCTATGGTAAGCTTCGTACGGACGCACTGATGCTGAACGCAATCTACGACTTTAATGACTTTGGTAAATTTGCTCCCTATGTTGGCGCAGGTGTTGGTATCGTTCGTGGTGACGCATCCTTCAACTCACATGACTTCGCGCGTCCTGACGGCGCAGGTCAAATTGAAAATCCGACTTGTATCGGTCCTCGCGCACCGAACAATATGAACTTCTTCAACGATAATTATTCTTGTGATTATAACGACGAAGACACATCCCTCGGATGGCAACTTCTTGCCGGTCTAGGTTATGACATAACTGACAAACTGACTTGGGATACAAACTACCGCTATATGCAAGCCAATAATATGGAATTGGATGGTGTTTTTAGAAATGAAGCAACTGGTAGTTCTCTCTCAAATCAGGCTAAGCTTGACGGCATTGGTGCACATCAGTTGATGACGGGCTTCCGTTATCGCTTTGGTGATTCGGCTCCTAAAATGCTGCCACCACCGCCGCCGCCGCCAATGCCTACAACTCGCACATGTTGGGACGGATCGGTTATTCCTGTCGCGTCTGTGTGTCCTGAGAGAGTTGTTGAAGTTGCTCCACAGCCTCAAATCCGTTGCTGGGATGGTTCTATGGTATTCGACTCCGGTCAGTGTCCTGCTGAGCCACCACGTTTGACGTGTCCTGATGGATCAATCGTTTCTGATCTAAACTTCTGCCCACGCGTTGAGCCTATCCCAATGCCGGCTGGTTGTACTGAGCAGTATCGTCAAGAAATCATCTATTATGAATTCGACAAAGGCGCATCTGCTGAGACACGCAACACAATCACACGCGCTCTTGATGCAGGTCAGTTCTGTTCAGTTGATGGTGTCCGTGTTGTCGGCCACACCGATACATCCGGTGCTGCTTCATACAACTTGGCACTCTCCAAGCGCCGCGCAAACGACGCGCTCAATGAGCTCGTTCGTCAAGGTGTCGCTCGCAACTCAATTGTTGCTGAAGGCAAAGGCGAAACAGAGCCATTCGTCCAAACCGGCGATGGTGTGAAAGAGCAATTGAACCGTCGTACAGAGGTTCTTCTTACTCTTGGATCCGTTAGCGGATTTACCAACTAGGTAGACCAATAATTATTAGAAAGCCCGGTCTTCGGACCGGGCTTTTTTTTTACTTTGATTTCAAGCTGAGAGCAGATGAGATCTGGCCCTGAAAATGTTGAAAACGTTTCACTAGGCTTCATGCTACAGAGCGTTGCTAGTGACCCATACGACGAGAGCAACTACACTACACTTGAGAACAAATCTAAGTGCCTAGTGGTTTGTAGCAGTCGCGAGGTTTGAGAGAGCCCTTGGCAAAACAAGAGCAGAGAAATAGGTGAGGCTTAGCCTATCAGCTGGTCCTCAGAGATGATCTCTTTCGTACCATAGCTAGTCGTGTCCGCTATCAATCGATCATAGATTGGGCCGAAGTCCTGTTGCGTCGCTTTAAACAGCTGCGCGTAATCATTGATAACAAAGTAGGTTTTCTGAAATTTATCGATCTCATAATTCGTGCGCATTGTGCGTTCGAGGTTAAACACCATTCGATTTGGCTCGGCATTTTCCAAGGCATATCGACTCTCGCCAAATGAGGACACGATCCCCGCGCCATAGATGCGTAGCCCATTGGGAGTGTTGATGAGGCCGAATTCAACCGTATACCAATAGAGCCGCGCGAGGTTCTTTAATGTTCCCAAATTCAGCGCCCGTAACCCGCCTTGTCCATATGCCTGCATGTAATCTGCAAACACCGGATTGGCGAGCATCGGCACATGCCCAAAAATATCATGAAAAACGTCTGGCTCTTGCAAATAGTCAAGCTGATCCCGACGCCGAAGAAACCGCCCCGCAGGAAATCGCCGATTTGCCAAATGGGTGAAAAAGACATCATCGGGGACAAGGTGAGGGACCATTACAATTTCCCAGCCTGTGAGGGCGCTTAATGCCGGATTTAGGCGTTCCAGATCCGGAATGCCCGAACGGCTGAGTTCCAATGTTTCAAGACCCTCTAGAAATTCAGGGGCGGCGCGGTCCTTCAGGATGTCCAATTGGCGGGCGTAGAGCAGATCCCACACGGCATGTTCATCAGCTGTATATTCAGACCAGCATTGGTCGATTGAAAAATCCGAGCGGGGCGTTTGCCGTGAGACGACGGGATCTTGAATGTTGGAGTGAGTCATTTGTCCCTTTCTAACGCGCTGGATATGAAAATTCCTTTCGTTTATTCAGTATTTTCGTTTTTCTTCTTCTTTCCGAACAAGCCTTTAAGAAGGTTTTCGCCGACATCTTCGAGCGTCTCAGGCTCCTTTTTAACTTGTTCAGTTTCCGGCGTCGCGCTCTCGTCAGATGTAACCGTTGGTTCGGTCCCGCCTACTATTGTGGGAGCGGTCGGCGTTGCTGGTGATTTGTCGCCGCCAATGACGCCGCTCAGAATGTTTCCCACAGCCGAATCCCCTAACTTGTCTTGTATAAGGCTGCTCGCCTTATCACGGGCCTTGGCTTCAGCAATGTCTCCTAGAAAATTTGTATCCAGCGTCGCTTTGGCTTGCCCGAATCCGCCCGTAAATCGCAGGGGAACACCGTAACTTGCAAGCTCGCTTGTGCCGGTCAATTTGGGCCGGATACCGATATCAATCGTTTGTTGCCCAATATCAATTGATCCATCCGCGTCCATGACAAATGCGCCCGATTTCAACTGAAACCCACTCAAAGTCGCGCGCCCATTGGTGAGCGAGAACCGACTGTCTATATCATTGAACTCCGTTGTCCCGCCAAGTCCCATGCCCTGCGAGGGTAGGGCGCGGGAGGTTATGGCCTGTTCCACACCCGTTAACAGGCTATCGGCGTCCAGACCTAAAAGCTGGCCTTTGATGACTTTGAAAAGGCCGTCCCCCGTCAGGCTTTTCATAATGTCGGCTTGGCTCTGACCGCTTCCGGTGAAGGACATCTTCAGGTCAGACGTCCCGGTGATTTTATCAAAACCGCCCGACGCTGCGAAGAAATTTCGCGCCGTAACGGACTTTATCGTCGCGTCAATCGCGATGGCAGGCACACCGTTTTGCGAGGTGAGCGAGAATTTACCCGTCGCGTCGCCGCCATATAGCTTCGTCTTGTCCAGGTCCGCCGTCAGCGTTCCGTTTTTCAAAACGACTTGGCCCTGCGTGTCGCCCAGTTTTATTCTATCCATGATGATGGACGGAGTTGTTATATCCACTCTTGCATTCATAGATTCGAGTCCGGAAATCGAAATGGGATCGTCTGACCATGGTTGAATTGCTCCGGTCGGATTCTGTTCAGACCAGGCTGCCATATAAGGGCGCAGATCCAACGGGCTGAGGGCGAGGACGCCTTTCAATTCGGGTTTGGAATTTCTCATCTCCATGACGAAATCTCCTTTGCCTGACAGGCTATCCAGATTGATGGAGCCATTACTAAATGACATTCTCTCCGGCGTTCCGCTGACCTGTCCAGACAAAGCAAATTTCTCAAAGATGGCTCCGACCTCGGTTGATGTGGGCAGGACCACATTTTGGGACGTTGCAATGCGCCGCAAGCTATCGGCCGATACCGTTAGCGCGCCCGAAATATCGCTCGCGTCCCCAACCTTTAGCCTGCCTTTAAAGTCGCCGTTTAAGAGCCCTTCTTGCAGCTCGGCAGAAAGGCCAGAGAAGGTATATCCATCGCCTTGTGACTGAATCTGGCTGGCGATTTTGATACGCTTGGCGACGTCAGAATAGGGGATTTCTCGCAAGAGGGCTGCATCTAAAGCCCCTAAGTCACTGATTTCACCGGAGAACTGTCCGTTAAAACCCAGCGTTTCGCCGTAAGTAAGGTCGCCGTTATAATTCCCGTTCAAATGCCCTTCTGAGGCTTCTGCAGTAAGATTGGAGACGGTCGCCTTGCCATCCATTAGGGCAATCTCACCTTTAGCTGAAAGACGTTTCATTGCGGCTGCATCCGGCTGGTCAAGGCCTGCCTTTTTCACTAATGACGCGACGTCCGGCGTTGCCCCGTCAAATGTCCCATTGAGGCTCAGGGTCTTGTTAAAGGCTGCATTGCCTTTGAAATTAGCCGTCAGATCAGACCCGGTTACGGCTGTTTCGATATCCGTTAGAGTGAATATCTTTCCCGTCCATTCAACATTCCCCTGCGCGTTCACAGCGTCAACGACGTCTAAGGCTTGGACGGGCTCGTCCAAGAAAGGTTCAATCAGCGTCATATCGTCGAGCTCGGCGGAAAATTTGCCGGAACTCTTTGCGCCTTCTGTCAGGTCAATACGCCCGTTAAAACCGGCGTTGATCCCGGATCCTTTGGCCACAAAATCCAATGCCGGAAATTTAATGTACTCCGGACTATATTCAACCTCACCTTCGGCGGTCACAGCAGAGATCATGTCCAGGGCCTCAATAGGCTCTTCCAGATAGGGTTTGATGATATTTAAGTCATCAAGCTTGGCGGAAAACTTGCCGGCGGTTTTCACCCCGTCGGATAGGTTAAGACTACCATTATATTTTGCGTCGAGACCGGCGCCTTTCGCCACCACGTCCAGCGCAGAGAATTTTGTTGAGGTCGGTCCATATTCGACATCCCCTTTAGCGCTGACAGATGAAAGGGCTGGCAGGGTCAAATTATCGGGCAGGGGCAAGTGTTCAGCTAAGGCAATCAGATTTTCACTGCCGGCGTCAAACTTTCCGGCAACCGCAATGTCTTTGCCCTCCAAAAACTGCCCTTTGAATTCAAATGCGCCTTCATCGGTTTTTACATCTGCCGAAACGCCCGTTTTTAGGCCGTTTAAAAAATCAGCAGGCGAATCTATGCCGGCGTCTATGGTTGTATTCATGCCGTCATAAAGGAAATCACCATTCAAGCGCAGGGGCTTGGCGAGACCTGGCGCGCGCAGGTCGAGGTTAATCTTCTCTATTTTTATATTTTCACCGGCTGCGGCATCAATGTACACGGCGGTTCCATCTTCAATACTTAGTAGGGCAAGGGCAGGATCATATTCTGTGAACCGCCCGTCGCGCTTGAACGGACCTTTTTCAACAGGCTCTTCGACTTCTTTTCCGACCCAGTTTGCACGTCCATCTGCTTGTTTCTCTAAGCGTATCGATGGTGATTTTAGCGTCACGCCGGAAATTTCAACGCGTTTACTTAAAAGCGGCCAGAGTTTTACTTTTGCGGACATGGCCTCAACGTCGACAAACTTCCCCTCTGAAAATCCTTCGGGGTTTGCAAGGCTTATGGAGCCTGTTTCGACCTTAATCACCGGCAAGGTCGATATCTTGATATCGCCAGTGATCGTGACATTGCGAGCAAAGGCGCGGCTTAAATCAGCTTCCAGCTTAGTCCGATAGGTGTCAGTTGGAACGAGCCCGGGCAAGATTAAAACGGCCCCGACAAGAAGAACAAACACAACGGCTAAGCCGATAATAATACGTTTTACCATGTTTAAAATATAAACGCGTTTGCGGCATTGCACCATTTTTATTTGAACAAATAACGCATTTGGGTGTTAATACTTACAGAGAAACCAGCGAATCTTCAGCTCAGCGTCAGATTGGACTGTTTATAGCGGGTGCGATAGATTGAACGGAGAAGACTTATGACGTGTAACCATGACCATACAAACGACGGGACTGTTGCGCCTCATTTGGCCTTCATGCCGCGACGCAAACTTTTACAGGGCCTAGCCGCCGGCGGGGCGATCGCAGCGGGCGCCTCTGTTTCTGGTTGCACCACCAATCCCTATACGGGCAGCAAACAGTTCCTCGCCCTTGCTCCAAAAGACCTATCAGGCGCTGCCGAGGCGAGTTGGACCGAGATGAAACAGAAAATTCCAACGTCCAACGATCCGCGTTATACATCGCGCTTGCGTAATATTGGTAACCGCATTTCAAGGGTCTCGCCCTATGCTAAGCAAACTTGGGATTTCCAAGTTTTCGATACGGATACAAAAAACGCCTTTGTCCTGCCCGGTAACCGTGTTGGCTTTTATAAAGGCATGATGGATTTCGCGGAATCTGATGATGCTATTGCGGGTATTATGGGTCATGAAGTCGGCCATGTCGCCGGAGCGCATGCTCGTTCCCGTATTTCCAATCAAATGCTAACACAGGTGGCAGTTGTCGGCGGAACGATCTTGGGCGGATCACAGATGGCTAAGAAATGTAGAGATTTACCGGTCAATCGGCGGAACGCATGTTTGCAAAAGGCCCAACAAAAAACCGCTATGCTTCAACAGGCGTTAGGTTTGGGTGCGCTTCTCGGCATTACCCTGCCATACTCTCGCCTTCACGAAACGGAATCGGATTTGCTGGGTGCTAATTATATGTACCATGCCGGATATGACCCGCAAGAATCTGTAAAACTTTGGGAAAAAATGGCCGCAGCATCGCCGTCTCGTCAACCCACGATACTCTCTACGCATCCGGACCCGGGTGATCGTGCGCGCGTTTTGTCGGCCTATATCGCCCGTCAGGAAAAAATGGGGTCGCAGGGCTTTAAAAACATCAAGACGTAGATCCCCGGATATAAACCAAAATACAGATTGAGGGCGGGAAAGGGGTTGCACCTTTTTCCCGTCTGCTTTAATCGGCGCATTCCAACAGATGCCGCCTTAGCTCAGTTGGTTAGAGCGCTGGCTTGTGGAGCCAGAGGTCCTTGGTTCGAGACCAAGAGGCGGTACCATTTCCCCTAAAAACCCCAAGAATATTGCGCCGCTAACGCATGGTTAACGCCGACTAACTAAGCAAGACCCAATCAATAGAGGGCTTTGCATGACTTCGATAACCGGTTTCGTAAATCGTCTTGGAAAGGCGACAATACGTCAGGCCCTACAGGGGACAACCGCAGAAGCGCGGGCCAATGCCGTCCAGAAACTTGGACGCGATTTACGCACCGCGGAAATGAATGCGGCCGAACGGGCCTTTGCCACCAAATTGATGGACCGCATATGTAAAGACGTCTCATGTCTTGTCCGGCGGGCGTTATCTATTACCTTACAGAATTCACGAAACTTACCGCGCCACATAGCGCTTGCCCTCATAGAGGATATTGATTCTATCGCTGTGCCAATTCTAGCGGCATCGCCGATTCTCACAGATTGTGACTTAGTTGACGTATTACAGTCCGGCGCTGCGGATAAGGTACGGGCCATCGCGCAGCGAAAAACGATTAGCTTTCATGTCTCCCAAGCCGTCGTTAGCTTTGGCGACGGCCCAGCGACGGCCCATTTAGCCGCCAATGACGGCGCGTTGATCTCACAGGAAACGGCCGAGATGATTGCGGATTTACACGCAGATGATGATTTAATCCGGGACGCGGCATTATCGCGGCACGACATGCCGCCCGCCGTTATTGCGAAGCTTATTGATCACAGCGCTGGTGAGGTAGAGTTGAATTTGAAAGCATTTCCAGGCGTTTCGAGCAGCCGTGCTGCCCATATTGCCAATGATATGCGTCAGCGAGCACAAAGCTATGTCATAGGCGAAAATTGGCCGGAGGACCGATTGCGGGACTACGCGCGGGCCTTGGATAAGTCTGGGAAATTGACCCCCCGCTTGATTTTGCGTTGCGCCGGGCGAGGCGATATCCGCTTTGCGATGATGGGATTATCCCTCTTGTCAGGACAGACCTTGGCAAAAACGCGGGTGATGGTCTTGGCCTCGTCAGGCTTGGGCCTTAAGGCACTTGCCCTACGCGCACGGTTTACTTTGCCTCAAATTGAGCTGCTGTCAGCGTGTGTTCAATCATATTTGTCCGTCGAACATGAAAGCCGGGCTCCGTCGGCTGCGAAATTTCAGCTCGTCGTGGCAGAGCGCCTGATCAGTTCGGATTTGGATTTACCTGAAGATATCAGCGCGGACTTGCTTGATATTTTAGACGCTCATGCGGGCTTGAGACAGATTACTTAACCGGTTTTTCTAGGTTGCAAACTGCTCCTGCAAAATTTTCTCTGCCAGTCCGTGATCTTCATCAAATAACATCGTGAGGGTCGTTTCTTCATTTTGCTCAATCTCAATGGAGACCAGATCTTGAATTTCGGAGTTATCAGCGGAGGCCGAGACCGGACGTTTTTCCGGGTCCAGCACATCAAACCTGACCTTTGCGTGACCCGATAGAAGCGCGCCGCGCCACCGTCGCGGTCTGAACGCGCTAATTGGGGTGAGGGCGAGAATATCAGCGCCCAGCGGTATCACCGGGCCATGCGCGGACAAATTATAGGCGGTTGAACCTACAGGCGTGGACAGCATGACGCCGTCAGCAACCAATCTTTCCAATCGGACTTTGCCGTCTACGCTGACTTGAATATGGGCCGCTTGTTGTGACTGACGGAAAACGGACACTTCATTAAAGGCGATATCTTCGAATGTGCCGCCTGCCGCTTCGGCTTTCATGGAGAGTGGGTGGACGGGTGTTATCGTCGCGTTCTGGAGTCTCGCGACTAAGTTTTCCGGATCATACTTGTTCATCAGGAAGCCAACGGTCCCTTTATTCATGCCGTAAACCGGAAGCCCCCGCGTGACGAGCGGTAGGTAACGCCGGAATGTGCTTAGCATAAAGCCGTCCCCCCCTAATGGAATGATGGCGTCAGCCTCTGCGGCATCCACATTTCCATATTTGGAGACAAGCTCATCCATCGCCTCTTTGGCGTTCGGGCGATTGGAGGCGACAAAGGCCAGTTTTTCAAAGCTTTGATTTGCCATGGCCAACGCTTTATATTTGACGGCGAGGGAGAGCAAAGCCTAATCTCGGAATGTGTATAGGGTATTTTCGCAGCACGTTATTGTCTTAAGCTGTTCTCTTTTTATTTGCGGGGAGGCTCAGGCCGGGGCGTGGAACCAGCGAGCTGGCGAGGGGCAGATTATTTCGACGTCTTTCTGGAGTAATGCCGGGCAAATTTTCAACGACGAATATGACGCGGTGCCGCTGCGTGGATTTACGAAAACGGAAACACGGCTCTATCTGGAGCATGGCGTTACGGATTGGCTCACTATTGTCGGGAATGGCGGCGTTCAAACGCTGAATTTCCGGGATGGCGATTCGCGTTTCGACTATGATGGCTTGGATGACACTGAGCTCGGCCTCCAGTTTAAAATGCGAGAGGCTGAGGGTATCTCCACAGCTCTTCGCGTGAGTTATGTTATCGATAGCCAACTCGATAATCGAGCTGTTGATGTGTTGCGCGGAGGCGATCAATATGAACTGCGTGCTCTACTCGGTCAAAGCCGCGAGACTATAGTGGGAGACTTCTTTTACGATGCGCAGATCGCAGCGCGAACCAAAGAATTTGATAAATTGGATGGGGCGCAAGGCGCAATAACTCTAGGCTGGAGGCCAACCAGCCGGTGGCTCATCATGTCGCAATCATATGCAAATTTCTCAGACGATGATAAAATCGACGGGTTTGAAGTGCCGGAACAAATGCAACTGTCGTCAACCGTATCCGTCGCCCGTCAGTACAAGCCAGGGCGTTATGTCCAATTTGGCGCTGGACAGACCTTATTCGGACAAAATATTGTTAAAGAACGCAGTCTTTTCATTGCGTTATGGGCTGAATATTAAGGCGTCGTCTTCTCTTTAAGGTAAGCCTGAACCGCGTCTCGATCCTCTTGCTTTTTCAATCCGATGAAGGTCATTTTATTACCGGGCATATAGGTCCCCGGCTTTTTCAAATAGCCGTCCATTGTTTGTTCATCCCAAATGATGTCAGCCGCCTTCATGGCTTTGGAATAGGCGAAACCTTCTTTCGAAGCCGTTTTTGACCCGTAGATATCCCAAAGATTTGGGCCCACCTTGTTCGCGCCGCCTTCTTCTAATGTATGGCATGCGCGGCATCTCGAATAGAGTTTTGCACCCCGTTGAACGGGAGTCATTTCAGTCTTTGCTTTTGCTGGTACAGAGGCTGTTGGGGTATCGGCCTCTGGCGCGTCAGAGCCTCCGCAAGCGGAAAGAATAATGGCAGCGGCAAAAAAGGGGATGAGTGTTTTCATCCTGGCTTATTGGCTGATGGATTGAGATTCTGCAAGGCGGCTGTCCCAAAATCTGAATAGGTGCCATGTGTGAAAACATAGAACGACGCGGCGATTTGGCTCTTAAATCCGATTGGGGTTCATGTCATAGCCACCTTCGATAATTAAAGAGGTCAAGATGACGTTTCAAGCTCCCGTAAATGCTATGCAGTTCCTCCTCCGCCACGCCGTGGATATGGATAAAATTACGGCTCTTCCCAAATTCAAAGATACGAATGACGAGCTGATTGGAGACATTTTGAACGGGGCTGCGGTCTTTGCGCGTGATGTGGTTGCACCGACAAATTGGGATGGAGACCAAACGCCTGCGTCTTTGGACGGGAAAGACGTCACAGCCTCGCCAGGTTTTAAAGAGGCCTATCAGTCATTTGTGGAATCGGGATGGCAGAGCCTTGCCATGAGCCCTGACATTGGCGGGATGGGATTGCCCACTGTTGTTTCCGTCGCGACGAATGAAATGATCTATAGCGCGAATATGGCCTTCGGATTATGCCCTATGCTGACCAGTTCTGCGACAAAAGCCATTGAAGCGCATGCGTCGGAAGACCTGAAAAATATCTATGTGCCAAAAATGGTGACGGGTGAGTGGACAGGCGCGATGTGTCTCACCGAGCCACAAGCCGGCTCTGACCTCGGCCCCGTGCGGACGAAAGCTGTTGATAATGGCGACGGGACATATTCGATCACGGGTCAAAAAATCTATATTACGTGGGGCGATCATGACTGCGCCGAGAACATCATTCACTTGGTGCTCGCGCGTCTACCCGACAGTCCCGACGGGTCCCGCGGCATTAGCCTGTTCATTTGCCCCAAAACCTTCGTGAATGAGGACGGTAGTCTCGGCGAGCGCAATGATTTCTACCCGATTGGGCTTGAGCATAAGTTAGGCATTCACGGCAGTCCGACTTGCGTCATGGAATTTAGCGGTGCGAAAGGCTGGCTTGTCGGGGAAGTCAATCGCGGTCTCGCCTGCATGTTTACGATGATGAATGAAGCGCGGCTTTTTGTGGGTGTTCAAGGCGTCGCGATTGGGGAGCGCGCTTATCAAGCGGCTTTGGATTACGCACATGAACGCGTTCAGGGCACGCCGCCCGGCGAAGAGGCAGGCGCGCCAATTGTGCATCATCCTGACGTGCGGCGCATGTTGATAGATATGAAAGCGCGCCTCATGGGTGCGCGCGCCATTGCGATGGCAACGGCGGCCGCTGACGATCTGGGCGATCATGGCCGAGCAGGGCTGTTGACACCAATCACCAAATCTTACGGCTCAGACCTGGGCGTCGATGTGGCGTCCATCGGTGTGCAGGTCCATGGCGGTATGGGCTATGTCGAAGAAACAGGCGCGGCGCAGCATTTGAGGGACTCTCGTATCGCTCCGATTTACGAAGGCACAAATGGTATCCAAGCCATGGATTTGGTTGGCCGAAAACTTCGCCGGGATGGCGGTGAGGAAATGCGTAAACTTATCGCAGACCTTAAATATATCACGACGTTAGCTGACAATAGTTCAGGTCCAGGGCAGGCCGATTTGACGGTTTGCGTGCGGGCCTTGGGCGAAGGCATTGAAACGCTGACCACAGCGACGGATATTTTATTGAATGCAAATAATGACGATGCTCTTGCCGTCGCGACGCCTTACCTATCGCTATGCGCAAATGTGCTTTCAGGGGCCTTGTTGATTAAGGCAGTTGCAAATGGATTGAGCGCAGGCGATGCGCACGCAAAATCGATGGCGAGTTTGGCGCGTTATCATGCTTTGTCCGTCATGCCGCGTGCTGCCGGACAGTTGGATTTCATCCGGGCGGGCGGTGACCCCGTCTTCGATTTCCCTGTCGGACAGCTTGCAGACCTCTAGGGCTTTGCTCTAAAGGGCTGACACAAAGGAATAAAATGTCAGCACAACCCCAAAACAAACCTCACTTGCGTCCTGTTAAGCGGGCGCGCCGGATAACGGCGCCTCAGATCACGGAGCGCAAGGGCGGGGAGCCGGTCGTTTGCCTCACAGCCTATGACGCGCCGACCGCAGAAATCATGGATGAACATGTCGATTTGATCCTGGTGGGAGACTCATTGGGAATGGTCGTTCACGGTTTGCCGTCTACGGTTGGCGTAACTTTGGAAATGATGATCTTACACGGTAAAGCGGTCATGCGGGGCTCCAAGACTGCCATGGTTGTCGTGGATCTACCCTTTGGGTCCTACGAAGCGAGCAAAGAGCAGGCTTTCGCTTCGGCGTCGCGCGTAATGATGGAAACGGGATGCCAAGCGGTCAAGATTGAAAGCGGAACTTATGCGGCCGAGACGATTGAATATCTCGTAACACGCGGAATCCCGGTTATGAGCCATGTCGGCCTCCGCCCGCAGAGCATGCATGTGCTAGGAGGGTTTAAGGCACGCGGCCGAACAGCCGAGATCGCGGAGGAGATCGTCACGAATGCGAAGGCCGCCGCAGAAGCCGGGAGTTTCGCCGTCGTTGTCGAAGGTGTCTCAGAGAAACTTGCCGATCGTGTCACGGAAGCTGTAGATATCCCGACCATAGGCATCGGGGCCTCTGCAAAATGTGACGGGCAAATCCTCGTTACGCCGGACATGCTGGGTCAATTCGCGCGGGTGCCTAAATTCGTCAAGAAATACGGCAATCAACTTGACGCCACACGCGATGCGGTCGTGCAATATGCGGCGGATGTGAAGGCGCGTAGTTTTCCCGGTGAGGCCAATCTCTACCATTTTACCAAGGCAGATTCCTGACCCATCCGTAATGCCGTTAGCTGTTGTGTCGGCTCTTGCGCGGGGCTAAGTTCCGCTCAAGTTTTACGGCGCAATGCGCCCCTGATTCAAGGTCCGAGACGTGGTCGATTTTATCAATGAAGTGGAAGAAGAACTCCGTAAGGACGATTATAACCGTCTTCTGAAAAAATATGGCCCGCTTATCGGTATTGTGCTCTTCGCAATCATCGCGGGAACCGGCTATATCGAATATCGCAAATATGCCGATGACAAAAAGGCGCAGGCGGTTTCTGCCGTCTACACGGCTGCTGATAAACAGCTCGATGAAGGGCGTCCAGATGAAGCCGTTGCGGCTTTTGTTGATCTCGGTGAAACTGGTCCCGATGGATATGCGGGGCTTGCGCTTATGCGGGCTGCCGCTGTTCGCGAAGATCAGGGCGATATGATTGGCGCGGTCCGTTATTTCGACCAAGCCGCCGAGAAGTTTTCGGGCGCCCGCCACAAACAGCTCGCACAATTAAAAGCGGCCTATCTTCTTGCGGATCAAGGAGCCTATGCGGATGTCATTGGCCGGGTCACGCCGTTGGCTGAGACCGACGCGCCTTATGAGTTTTTGGCCCGTGAGCTTTTGGGATATGCACATTCTGAGTCAGGTGACCAATCCTCGGCGCGTGAACAATTTGCCTATCTGACGTCCATTCCGGGCGTTCCGGCGACTGTAAAGCAACGGGCCGAACAATCCATGGCCCTCATGGGCACGAAGGCCGCTCCCAAAGCGCCTCAGCCGATCATAAATCCTACCATTGAAAAGCAGGACGATGCGACAGATGAAGAATAACATACGCCTTCTGACGGTATTGAGTGCAGCGCTGCTGACCGGCTGCTCCACCCTGGATGCCATCAATCCGTTTGATAAGACCGAATCCGCCAAACGCGCTGAACAAGGCGTCGTCGCGGGCGAAGATCAACGTATTTCGATCTTGGAGCTCTCTGAGACTCTGAGCGTTGAAACGCCGACAGCGCCAGAGCAAATCATCCTGCCCGACCCTTATGTGAATACGGATTGGCCGCAAATGGGCGGTAACGTTCAGCACGTTGTTCAGCACACCGGTGCAACGGGTCCATTGGACCGGGCTTGGTCTGTTGACATAGGCGAAGGGTCCGGACGCAAAGGCCGCATTGTTGCACCGCCTGTTGTTGCGGGCGGTTCAATCTTTACGGTCGACTCTCGCTATAAGGTTTCAGCCTTCAGCGAAACCACGGGTGACAAGATCTGGGATTTTAAGGTCGAGGCTGTTCAACGCGAGTCAACACGCGTCGGCAAAACCAGCTTTCTCGACCGTATCCGGGATCCACTGACATTTACTGATGGCGATGGCAGCGACAAAGAAGGCGTTGGCGGCGGGATTGCTTACGCCAATAATACAGTTTTTGTGTCCTCCGGCCTTGGTAAGATGGTGGCTCTGAATGCGCAGACCGGTGAAATTATTTGGGCGCGCCAAACACGCGTGCCGCTGAATTCTGTGCCAACTATTGACAATGGCCGTGTCTTCGTAATTTCGGATGATAATGAACTTTTCGCCTTAAACGCCAATACGGGTGAAGTGCTCTGGTCATATCAGGGCATTATTGAAACGGCGTCTATGCTGACGGCTCCGGCTCCGGCTGTTGTGGACGATGTCGTGATTGCACCGTTTTCCTCCGGTGAATTAATTGCGCTACGCGTTCAAAACGGCGGTGTGCTTTGGCAGGATTCTCTATCATCTACGGCGCGCCTGACACCGCTCGCGTCTTTGAACGATATTTCCGGCGGTCCGGCTGTCGCAGATGGTTATGTGATTGCGACGGCGCAAAGCGGCGTCATGACGGCTTTTGATTTGCGCACCGGACAGCGCGTCTGGTCTCAACCTGCCGGGTCTTTGTCTATTCCGCTTATCGCGGGGGATGTTGTCTTTACGTCTACGACCACAGGCCAGGTGGCGGCTATGTCAAAACTTGACGGCACTATTCTTTGGATACAACAATTAGAGAACTTTAAGAATGCGAAAAAGCGGAAGGAACGCACCGTTTGGATCGGACCTTTGTTGGCGGGCAACCGTTTGGTCGTCGCGAGTTCCAGAGGTGATGTGACGCTGCTCGACCCGCGCTCCGGGTCTATCCTCAAAGAGATGGACGTGAAGTCTCCGGTTTTCGTTCCGCCCGTTATCGCAAATGAAACCGTCTATGTGTTGACCGACGACGCTAAACTCGTCGCGTTTAAATAGCCTCATGGCACGGAAGCGGCGCTTTGAGGACGAGGACGACCTCGAGGTCGTCGACACTCGGCCCGCTCGGATTGCCGTTATTGGCCGTCCGAACGTCGGCAAATCCACATTGTTCAACCGTATGGCCGGGAAAAAACTCGCCATTGTAAATGACATGCCCGGCGTGACCCGCGATGTGCGCGAAACAAAATCGCGCCTGCGCGGGCATGATATGACCCTGCTGGACACAGCCGGGTTTGAAAATGCGACCGGGGATAAACTAGAAGCCCGTATGCGAAGCCAGACAGAAGACGCCGTCGTCGGCGCGGATGTGTTGCTCTTCGTTTATGATGCGCGGGAGGGCGTGACGCCGCTTGACCGCATCTTTGCCGATTTCGTGCGTAAACAGGGCAAGCCCATCATACTCGTCGCGAATAAATGTGAAAGCAGCGCGGCAGATACCGGGATAAATGAAGGCTACTCCCTCGGCATGGGCGACCCCGTCGAGGTTGCGGCTGAGCATAATATCGGGATTGTTGATCTGGATGACGCGGTGGAACTCGCGCTGCGAGAGGTCAAACTCGAGGTCGATCCCGAGCCGCTCGACACCTCAGAAGCCCCCGTGCGGATCGCCATCGTGGGCCGTCCCAATGCGGGCAAGTCGACTTTGATCAATACACTCATCGGGCAGGACCGATTGCTGACAGGTCCTGAAGCGGGCGTAACCCGCGACTCGATCACGATTGATTATGTCTGGCAGGGCCGCCGCGTACAATTTCACGACACCGCAGGCATGCGAAAAAAGGCAAAAGTCCAAGACACGCTCGAAGTGATGAGTGTTCAAGACACATTGCGCGCGATAAAATTCGCGCAAGTCGTTGTGCTGCTCATGGATGCGACGTCTCCTTTCGATAAGCAGGATTTGCAGATTGCATCTCTGTGTGAGCGGGAAGGGCGGGCGATGATTATTGGCGTGACTAAATGGGATTTGGTTCCGAATAAATCGGAGATGTCCAAGGCCCTACGCGAAACCGCCGCGCGCTTACTGCCGCAACTCAAAGGGATTCCGGTTGTCATGTTCTCCGGCTTGACCGGGAAATCTGTGGACCGGCTTTTGCCCGCTATTGAGCGCGTGCAGATTGACTGGTCGGTGAAGGTCAAAACTTCTGAGCTAAATGATTGGTTGATGGAAAAGGTCGCGCGTCATCCACCGCCTGCCGTCAATGGCCGCCGGATTAAGCCGAAATATATCAGCCAAACCAAAACGCGTCCGCCGACATTCGTGTTGAAATGCTCGCGCGCAGACAAGCTGCCCGAAACCTATCGCCGCTATCTCATCAATGGTTTACGCGA
>ENA-ORXM01001598-ORXM01001598.1-marine-metagenome-genome-assembly--contig:-NODE-1598-length-30887-cov-6.544012_pt1 | contig 30887 bp, 17 predicted proteins | sample MGYA00237867_ERZ511480 | MGnify/ENA primary metagenome ERZ511480 (study PRJEB26309, sample SAMN06266103) | marine metagenome | isolation source: Algal blade | place: United Kingdom:Sidmouth, United... | reverse complement strand
CTTGATGAGTGGTGGTACAACGCACCTTTAGTGGGCTGTGTTCTTTCTAGCACTCGGTCGATGCGTAGCCCCTGAAAGCCATGTTCGTACATCTCTTCAAATGCCGTGGCGAGAATACGCTCGCGAGCAGTGCTGTTGTCGTCCGTTTTGACGAAGGGGTGCAAGGAGTCTGTCATTTGTCTGTCCTAAACTTACCCACCTCAACGCACCTGTGCGCGCGTTGGGCGGGCTTATTGTGTGCCGAGGATTCGGCCTTCCGATCTATCGTGCGCGCTTAAGGCTATTCTTATTGAACTCTTTTTCAGAGAGCCCAGTGCCGAACTGGTAGTTATGCCACTTAAGGGCAGTCTTTTTACCGGTTAAGTGGTTGCTGACCATAAACTGGTCTGCGCGCCAGTACTTGTCTAGGTACTGCTGGTAGTTGGTGACGCGCAATGTTTTTAGGTGTGAACCCTTGCGGTCGTAGAAGTCGACTTTTTGTACGCGGTAGTGCGCTTTGTCGATCCAAGCTTCTTGGTATTTGTAACCCGAGTGTTTGTACTGCGGGATGTACTTCACCACATAGACGTCTTCGCCGTCGATGTTGTCGTCGCGCAGGAATTCATACTCGTACTTGTCGACTTCAAATGAAGACAGATCTTCGAAGGCGAACTCACTGCCGAGGAAGGGGCCGGATTTGTTGGCTGAGGCGATACGCTTGACGCGTTTTAGCGCAGGCAAGTACAACCACTGCTGATCTGGCTCAAGAGAGTGAGAGAACGACAAGAAGGCGGTGCCATTGACGTCTCTGGGCTCCTGGAAGACGGTCAACGACTTGTCTCCATCGCTTTCTACTTCTAAGGATTTGATCGTCAGTTTGCGCACGCTCTCCTTACCGCGCTTGTTGGTCAGGACCATCTCTAGGTCTGCACTGGAATCTCCCCAGCCACGATCACGGCGCTCGGCTTCCTCGGCGATCTCTCGGCCCTTGGCTTTGGCTTCGGGCGTGGCTTCTGCTTGCGCGGGCATCACCCACGCCAAGCTCGCTAGTAGTGCGGTTGTCTGTAAAACTCTTTTCATGATGATTGTCTCTTTTATCTGGCTATAAGTTCTGTGCGCGGAACAGGGCGATGAAGTTCGCCGCGCTCCGCGCAATGATAAGATTTAGCTTGTGCTAGCCGCCGGTGCTGCTAGCGCTTCATTTTCACTTTTTGCGTCGCCACTTTCGCCTTCCTTGTCTAGCCACATCAGCAGCGGTGGCAGCAAGAAGAAGTCGACGACCAGCGCGACGGCGATGGTGATGGCGGTGACCAAGCCCATGTCGCCGTTCATTCGGAACGTCGATAGGGCGAGTATGGCAAAACCACAGCAGAGCACGAGCGTGGTGACGACCAGCGCTTGACCCACTTGATTAAAGGCATAGCGACAAGCGTCAGCCGCATTGAATCCTTTTTCTCGGCGAGCCCGTAGATATTTGCTGAGAAAGTGCACACTGTCGTCGACCACAATACCCATGGTCATGCCGACAACGATCGACACTGCCATGCCTACCTCGCCACTGATCAGTCCCCATATACCGAAGGCGATGCCCGCCGGTAGAAGGTTGGGGATCAGGCTCAGCAGGCCAATCTTCAGCGAGCGCAGCGCGAAGATCAGCACGATGGAGATGGCGATCAATGCAATGCCGGACCCACCCAACAAACTGTAGGCGTTGCGCTTGCCGATGTGGGCAAACATCAAAGTTGGACTGGCGGCGATGACTTCAATACCGTTGTGATTGTGGGCGACCCACTGATTGACCGAATCCTCCAGCGCGAGTACTTGGTTGGTACTCATGTTGATCGTGGTCACGGTGACACGCGTCGCCGATTTATCCACGTCGATTTGGTTGTTCAGGTCAAGGCCGTAGGGCAGCGACATCTCATACAACAAAAGATACTGTGCCGCGAGATCGCGATTGTCGGGCAAAACGTGTTTGCTCTCGTCGTCGCCATGCATGTTCTTGTTCAGGCGTTTCATGGTGTCACTGAGAGAGAAGACATGCGCGACTTCCTCGTAGGTGTAGAGGTGCTCGATAAACGCGTCGACTGTGGCCAAGTAGGCCGGCTCTGCGATGCCGCCAGACTCGGGCGACTGGAAGGAGTACTCGACGGTGTAAGGGCCGATCAAGTTATCAGAGGCGTAGTCTGTGTCCGCGCGAAACTCCACACTCGGTGCAAAGTATTCGACAAACTCGTCGTTGATTTCGTTCTTTGGAACAAATGCGATAAACATTAAGCTCAGGGCCAACATGCCCCACATCAGCGGGCGGCGCTTGTGTACAACAAAATCACCCAATGCCGTCATGGCGGTGTGGCCACCCTTGTCGAGGTGCTTGACCTTGATCGGCAGTACGACCGTGAAAGCGGGCAGGAAGCTGACACTCAAAATCCAAGCGACGACAACACCGACGGCGACAATATTCCCTAGGTGTGCAAGCGGCGGCACTTCAGAGAAGTTCATGCTCAAGAAGCCCATGGCGGTGGTGAGTGAAGTGATGAAGATGGGCATGGCATTGACGCGGATACTTTCGACCATCGCTTCGTGTTTGTTTTTGCCGTGGCGCATTTCCCAGAAAAAACTCACCAGCAAATGCACCGCATCGGCGACCGCCATGGTGAGGATAATGGTCGGCGCAGAGGCGACCGGAGGCGTCATCTTGTGACCAGACCAACCGAACAGCCCCATGGCTGTGGCGATTGATATAAAAATGATCGTGACAGTGGCAAGGGTGGCCCAGGCGCTGCGCAGCATAAAGCCGAGCATAATGATGACCACTAAAAACATCACCGGTACGAGGGTCGCCATGTCATTTTGCGAACTCTCACCAAAGGCGTTGTTGAACATCACCATGCCGGTCAAGGCTATGTCGATATTTGGGTCTTGGATTTCCATGCGCTCTTTGAGGTCGCGTGCAAAGCTCGCCACTTCAGGGATTTCATCGAGTGACTCTCCCGGCAGCTGAATCACAACATTGACGCCCGTGACATTGCCTTCGGGGTTGATTAAACGGTTGACCAGCAGTGGCTCATTAACGGCGATCTGATGGATTCGCGCTAGATCACCTTCATTGAGTTCGCTTGGCTCTAAGACCAAATCAGCGACGTTGAGGTCGTCTTCTATGGCCTCGGTGTGCTGGTGATTGGTAATGGAATCGACGCGCGTGGAGTAGGGGAACTGCCAGGCTTCTTCAGTAAGCCAACGCACGCTTTCGAGCGTTTTGGGGCTGAAGACTTTGCCGTCTTTGGGGGTGACGACCATCATCACGTTATCGGATTGGTCGTAGGTGTTTTGCATGGTCTCGAAGGCTTGCAACTGAGGGTTGCTGGCGTCAAAGAACGCACGGTAATCGGTGGTAAAGGCGAGGAACTGACCGCCCGAGGCAGCGAACATACTGAGCGCTAAGCCGATGGCGATAACAAACCAACGAAAGCGAATAACCGCCTCCGCGTAACGCACAACAAATGGAGTTGCTGTGTTTTTTTGCATGAGAATCTCCGAGTCTTCTGTAGTCACGCTGATAAAAAAGTCTTTGTTGACAAACCAGTTGGTCTGTATAAGATAACAGACCAACTGGTTTGTCAACGCAAGAATGCCTTTTTAGTCTTGAGGTAAAGACAAGAAACAGGGAAAAGGGAGTTAATGGGGCTTTCTTCAATGCTAGAAGTGGGCGCAGCGACTGATACTTAGCAGTGATTACTTGCGCTATAGGTGCTTAATATTTATAGTTAAAAGGCTTAATTTTGGTCAATGCATTCGCTTGTTATCGAGCACTTTCTGCGTGCTGGAACCCTGCTTAAAAGCGTCTGCTTTCGGGCGAGCGACAAACCTCTAAACGCATTGCGAATCATTGCTACGCCTTTGCGAAATGCTCTCAGTTACTCGTCTATTCACAAATTAGCGTCAGTCTGTAGAGTGTTTTACAGCGTTTAATCGGGGAAGTGGCATGCGACGAGGTGCGAGTCTTCATGTTCCATAACTTCTAGCTCGGGTTCGCTTTCTGTGCAGCGCGCTTGAGCTTTGGCGCAGCGTGTGCGAAACACGCAGCCACTTGGTGGTGCTAGTGGGCTTGGCAGGTCGCCCTCCAGCAGAATTGTTTGTTTATTACGTTCAACTTTTGGGTCGGGGATAGGCACCGAGGAGATCAGTGCTTGGGTGTAGGGGTGTCTGGCGTTTTGATACAAGTCATCGCGTTCGGCGATTTCCATGACTTTGCCTAAATACAACACCATCACTCGATTGGATATATGCTTCACTACGCTGAGGTCGTGCGCGATAAATATTAGCGACAGACCCATTTCTTTTTGTAAGTCCATCAGCAGGTTGATGACTTGCGCTTGAATGGAGACATCGAGAGCCGAGACAGGCTCGTCGCAGATGATCAGCTTGGGTTTGACGATCAACGCACGGGCTATACCGATGCGCTGACACTGGCCACCGGAGAACTCGTGTGGGTAGCGGTTGATTTGGTTGGGCAGCAGGCTGACTTTTGCCATCATCTCTTTGACACGCTCTTTGATCTGCTTGCGCGGCAAGTCTGGGTGGTGAGTGCGCAGCGGCTCGGCGATGATTTCGCCCACGGTCATGCGCGGGTCCAGGGATGCCAGCGGGTCTTGAAACACCATTTGAATTTCAGAGCGATAGCGCATCATCTGGGCGGCGCTGAGCTGCAGCAGGTTGTCATCGCCCATCCACAGTACTTTGCCTTCGCTGGGCACCATGCGAATAATGGCGCGTGCCAAGGTTGACTTGCCACAGCCTGACTCACCCACTATGCCAAGCGTTTCGCCCGGGTGCAGACTAAAGTTCACCCCATTGACCGCGTGCAGCAATTTCGGCTTTGTCCACGGCATATCGCCTTCAGAGCGAATCTTGAAGGTGACGCGCAGGTCTTCGACGGTAAGTAGGGCTGTGTTGCTCATCGTAATTCCTCCACGGCACGGTGACAGGCACGCCAGCGTTTGCTGTCAAAGGCTTGCAAAGGGCTGAGTTGTTCTTTGCAGATGTGTATGGCGTACTGACAGCGTGGCTCAAAGGGGCAGCCCGCTGGTGGGTGCATCATATCGGGCGGACTGCCGGGGATCGTTAGCAGTTGGTCGTCAACTTGATCGACGCGAGGGATCGCTTTCAGCAGTCCTTGTGTGTAGGGGTGTGAAGGGGTTTCAAACAACGGATCTATAGGGCCTTGTTCCATCACGCGGCCTCCGTATAACACCAGCACTTCCTCACAAAAGCCAGCCACAACGCCTAGATCGTGGGTGATTAATATGATGCCCATGCCAAAGTCCTTTTGTAGCTCACGCAGCAGCGACATGGTCTGCGCTTGCACGGTGACATCGAGTGCTGTGGTGGGTTCGTCGGCGATCAGCAGTTTGGGTTTGCACAGCAGTGCCATGGCGATCATCACACGCTGACGCATACCGCCTGAAAACTCGTGCGGGTAAAGCCTTATGCGTGCTTTGGCGTCGGGGATTTTCACCGCGTCGAGCATGGCCACTGATTGCTGCAGCGCTGCCGCTTTACTGATGCCTTGGTGGTGTACCAGTACTTCAGTCATTTGATCCGAGACCCGCATGTAGGGGTTGAGGGAGGTCATCGGGTCTTGAAAGACAATGGCAATCTCAGCGGCGCGCAGGCGGTTGAGTTGTGCCAGTGGTAAGTTGAGAATTTCTTTTCCGTCAAACAGCACCGAGCCTGTTGCTCGTCCGTTTCTGGCCAGTAAGCCAAGCATGGAAAAAGCTGTTTGGCTCTTGCCCGAGCCGCTCTCGCCAACGATGGCCAGCGTGCCGCTAGCGCGCATGGAGAAACTCACGTCATTGACCGCTTGCACGATGCCGTCGTTGGTGCTGAACTCGACCGATAGGTTTTTGACATCCAGTAGTGACATCCTAGCGGTCCTTGGGGTCAAGAGCGTCGCGCAAACCGTCGCCAACAAAATAAAAGGCAAACAATGTGACGACAAAAAAGAACAGCGGGAAGAGCAGCTGCCACAAGGTGCCGTATTGCATGGTGCCTGCGCCTTCGTAAATCAGAGCTCCCCACGACGTGTTGGGTTCTTGCACGCCCAAACCCAAAAACGAGATAAAGCTCTCAGTGAGAATCATCAGTGGTACCAGCAGGGTGGCGTAGACGGAAACCACACCTAGCAGGTTGGGCACGATATGGCGCAAGATGATTTTACCGTCGGATACGCCAGTGGCTTGTGCGGCTTCTATGAATTCTTTGTTCTTGAGGCTGAGTGTCTGGCCACGAACAATGCGTGCCATCTCCAGCCACGACAACAAACCGATGCCAACAAACAACATGGAGATGGATCGGCCGAACATCACTAGCAGTAAAATCAGCACAAACATATATGGGATGGCCATCAAAATATCGACCGTACGCATCATCAAGCCATCCACACGACCACCCAAGTAGCCAGCGGTTGCACCGTATAAAGTGCCGACAATAACGGCGATGGCGGCGCCTATTAAGCCGACCATGAGGGATATTTGCGTGCCTTGCACCACCCGCGCAAATAAGTCGCGACCTAGGTCGTCGGTGCCAAAGTAGTGTCCGCTCTCTAGGGAAGGGCCACCCAGCTCAGCGACTTGGCCGATCACCATAAAGTCAATTTCGTCGTTGGGGAACTTGGCCAGTTTGCCGCCAAAAAAAGCAAAGGCTGCCACCAGTAGTAATACAATTAAGCCACCAACTGCTGCCTTGTTATGGAAAAAGCGCTTGCGCGCATCAGCCCAAGGTGAGCGACCTTTGACTTCGCGCGCTGCAAGAGCGTCGGCGAGGTTTTGTATTTTTTCTTGTTCGATCATCATAATCGGGTGTCTTGTGTTTTGTTTTTCCAGTAGTTGGTGTAAGCCTGAAGGCTTACCTACAATTAATAACGAATCTTGGGGTCAATCCAAGCGTAGAGGATGTCGACCACCAGATTAAAAAAGATTGTCAGCAACCCGATCAGGATGGTGATACCCATCATCACGGAGTAGTCGCGATTGAGTGCTGCATTGACAAAAAACAATCCAATGCCGCCAGTAGAAAAATACATGTCGATCACCACCGAACCTGTGATCATGCTGACAAAGGTTGGCCCGAGATAAGAGATTACAGGTAATAACGAAGGTTTAAGTGCGTGGCGCATAATCACGTGTCGCATAGGCAAGCCTTTGGCCTGCGCGGTGCGGATATGGTTGGCGTTTAGCACTTCAAGCATGGACGAGCGCGTGATGCGCGCAATCGACGCCATAAAGCTTGTTGAGAGCGCAATGACAGGCATGATGATGTAGCGGGGATCACCGTATTCCCAGCCGCCGCCGGGCAAAAGGCCCAGCCATAATGAGAAGACCAGCACTAATACAGGCGCCATGACAAAGTTAGGCAGCACTTGAGCACCTATAGAAATACCGACCGCGAGATAGTCGAGCCAGGTGTTGTGATACACCGCAGCGGCGACACCCAGCGCCACACCAAAAATGACAGCGGCAAGAAACGCCAGCGAGCCATACGTGAGGGTGATTGGAAAGCCTTGCGCGATGATCTCGTTAACGGTGCGATCTTTATAGGTAAATGACGGACCAAAGTCGAAGTGGAAAACCACGTTTTTGACGTAGGTCAATATTTGCATATACAGCGGTTGGTCGAGTCCATATTTGGCTTCGAGGTTGGCGAGGATTTCCGCTGGTATGGCGCGTTCAGATGTGAACGGTCCGCCGGGTGCCATGTGCATCAAAATAAAAGAAAATACAATCAGCACCAGCATCGTGGGGATGGCAATGGCCAGTCGCTTGAGTATGAAGTTGAGCATGATGGATCAATCCGACGGTCTGGAAAACGAGCCAAAAAACGGGGCAAGCAAAAATGCTTACCCCGTTGATAGCCGCTATAAAAATACGGCGGGCTTTACTGGCCGCGATGTATTTTTAAACGGACTGTAAAAAGTATTTAATCAGCAACTTTATACATGTTGCGAGAATAAAAACTTTGCATCAGATTTTCGACAGGATAACCACGCAGCTTTTCACTCAGCATGACCACTTCGGTGTACTGGTAAATGGGTGCAAAAGGCATGTTCTCGGCGAGTAGACCTTCTGCGGCAGTGTAGTTGTCGTTGGGGTTGGCCATGGTTTTAGAATCGGCCATGAGCTTGTCGTATTCGGGGCTGCTAAAGCCAGAGACATTGTGCCCTGAATATGAGGTGAGCAAGTCGAGGTAGGTAGAGGCTTCGTTGTAGTCGCCACACCATGCGTAGCGCGCGACTTCAAAGTCGCCGTTTTGCATGTTGGTGGTATGGATTTTCCACTCCGTGTTGGCTAGCTCAACTTCGACGCCCAGAGTCTTTTTCCAGAATTGCGACACGGCGATAGCGATTTTTTTGTGCGACTCTGAGGTGTTGTAGTTGATGGTCAGTTTCAGTGGATTATCCGGGCCATAACCGGCTTCTTTCATCAACTCAACGGCTTTCTCGTCACGCTCAGCTTGAGTCCAGCCGGCGTAGTCGATATCGGGTAGTTCAAAGCCAGCTGTTTTTTGGTGGGTAAAGTTAAACGACTGGATTTGACCGGCTTGCAATATGCGATCGGTGATGATTTCGCGGTTGATCGCGTAGGACAAGGCTTTGCGCACGCGCACATCTTTAAGTGCTTCCGGGCCTTTGTCGGTCTGGTTGAACCAGTAGATATAAGAGCACGACTGCGGGAAAGAATAGGTTTGATTGGGGTATTCCGCTTTCAGGCGTGGGTACTGGCCAGCCGGTACGTGGGTTTTGTCTAGCTCGCCAGCCAAGTAGCGGGTCAGGGCTTGGTTTTCGTCGTTGATAACTAAGGCGACTGTTTTGTCGATGTGGGTGTTGTCGTTGTCCCAGTAGAGTGGGTTGCGTTCACGCACGACCTTTTCGCCAGGGCGGTACTCGGTCAGTACGTAGGCGCCGTTGCCCACTAGGTTGCCGGGTTTAGTCCAATCGCTGCCAAACTCTTCCACGACTTTTTGGCTGACGGGAAAGGTCGAGCCGTGCACGGTCATGGAGGCGAAGTAGGGCAGAGCGTTTTTGATCACAACTTCGAAGGTTTTGTCGTCAACGGCGCGCACGCCCAATTGATCTGGCGGTAGTTCGCCTTTCACGACCTCTGAGGCATTTTTAACGCCCATCAGCTCCATGTACCATGCGTATTCAGAGGCGACATTGGGATCGACTAGGCGGCGCCAAGCGTAGACAAAATCGTTAGCCGTGACTGTGTCGCCGTTGGACCATTTTGCATCGCGCAGTAAAAAGGTATAGGTGAGTTTGTCGTCGCTGACGGTGTATTCGGTGGCTGCACCAGGAATCAGGTTACCCAGTGGATCTTCATTCAATAAGCCTTCAAAGAGATCGCGCATGATGCCTGCGCCCTCAACGTCGGTGTTTATTTGTGGATCGAAGGACTTGATATCGTCCAGCAAGCGGTAAGTGTAGGTCTGGTCGCTGGCGAGCTTCTCACCGTTGATCATGGTGTCATCAGCGATAACGGGCAGCACAAGTGAGGCGCCAAAAACAAGTGGCAGCAGTTGCTTAAACTTCATAATTTACACATTCCTTTGGTCGAGTATTTGCGGGTATTTGTTGGGCTAGGCAGGGCCACGAAGACAGGCTTAGCGCAACAAACGCGTGCAAAGTGCTCTTGATTTACCAGCAGTTCAATAACTCTTTTTTTAAACATCTTCAGGTGTGACAAGCAAAATACTACCATGAATTATCAGCCCATAGTCTGCGGTTTAGTGGCTTGAAAAATGAGTGGAAATGACGGATTTCTGGCTTAGGTAGATTGGGTATATTGGGCGAATAGGATTGGTGCTTTCTGCTAAGCGCTGTGAGTGATTTTGTCAGTGAACAGCTGTAGTCATTAAGGCTGGCTGTTTTTTAGAAATTAGCTATTTGATTTGGCTTTATGTTCGCCTTTAAGGGGCAGTACTTGTATGAAACAAGCAATAACAGCTTACCACGTCGATGATGAGCTCCACTGGGTGGCCGAACTTGTCTGTGGTCACTTTCAACACGTGCGGCACCAGCCTCCGTGGGTAGATCGGGAGTGGGTGGTCAGTGAGCAAGGTCGTCAAGCGAAGTTAGGCTTTGAGCTTGATTGTAAAAAGTGTGATCAGGGTGCGCCCGTCGATAGTGTTTAAGCTTGGCGATTCGTCGATGCAGCATTATGAGGCTTCGGCCTCTCTAGGATGACGCGTTTTGCCTGAAGTACCCCTGTATGAGTACCTGTTTGTAATGCTTTTCCATGAACCTTTGACGGGGTTTTAGCGCTGTTGTGCCGTGTGTTTTAGCGCCTTGCTGGGTGATGAAGGTGGGTAGTTAATCTTTGTGGATTTTGCGTAATTAAAGATGCGTGTGGCTGGACGGCTAATTGCGGCGTAGGGAATAAAAATATCTGAACAAGGAAACCGTTCTTGAAATCGCCCAGCAAAAAAAGGCCATTGAGAAACCCAGGTCAATCTCAGGAAAAACGACTTGAGCACATCTTTTTTGATGATGTGTTGTTTCCGGTGATGGGCTCTCTGGTGTTTTTACTGCTGGCGGCTATGGAGTGGTGGCGCTGGTACTCACCTGGCGCGCCGTCACCCGTGACGATGACGGTTTTTGCTCTGATGTTTGTCTCATTTGCGGTCTGGAAGCTTTGCCGGATCGTGCCTCAGGCACGCCAGATTCGCCTTGGTCTGGACGGCGAACGGGTGGTGGGTGATTTTCTCGAGCAACTGTGTGCTTCAGGCGCGGCTGTTATCCATGATTTTCCCGCTGATGGATTTAATCTTAAGCATTTGGTGGTTCATCCTTCGGGTGTGTATTACATCGAGACTCAAACAATAGCCAAACCTGCGGTAACTGATATCAAGTTGTACTACGACGGCGAGACGGTCAGTCGCCGTGGTAAAGCACTGCGGGGCAGCCCGGTAATTCAGGCGCGTTCAGGCGCTGATTGGCTGACAAAATTTATACGACAAAACACCGGTCTGGTTATTACCGTTCAGGCGGTGGTTACTTTTCCCGGCTGCTGTGTTGAGTCGAGTGCTGAAGCGAGTAGCAGTGATGTGCGGGTGCTACAGCCAAAGGCTTTACCCCGTTTTATCGCTAATCAATCCACCATACTCGACGCCGATTCGCAGGGCGCCTGTGAGCGAGTACTGCGCGATCATGTGCGTGAAGCTGAGCTCTAGGCTGCCCTTGGTTAAGCTACGCACACGCCGACGTCATCTTCCCGACTTAATAGCTCCCTAGTTCACATGGCTGTAGTGGTTTTATCCTTGCAACAGTCATTTTTGAATTCTGGGTACGTTTTTGAAGTGCTCTTTTTACCTATTAGTCAATTCAAAGGAAACCATTTTCTGTGCATCACCTTCAGTTAAAAACTCAGCACCGTCTCATACGCGACAGCATGCCCGAGGGTCTAAATTTGCGCTTACATCGAGCCTTGAGCTGGCTCAACCGAGCGGAGCAATGCAGCGATGATTTTGATGCGCAGTTTATCTTTCTCTGGATCGCCTTTAACGCCGCCTACGCCAGCGAGTTTAGCCAGAGCGAGCGCCTAGACGAGCAGCGCGCTTTCAGAGCCTTTCTGGATAAGTTGGTGCTTCAGGATAAACAAGGCCAGTTGGAGAAGCTGATCTGGGATGAGTTCAGTGGCAGCATTCGTCTGCTGCTCGACAACCGCTACGTAACACCAGAATTCTGGGCTTTTCACCGAAATGAAATCAGTGAGGATGAATGGCAGAAGCGCTTTGCTAAGAGCAAAGCTGTTGCAACTCAGGCTTTGGGCAGGCGTGATACGGTCAGTGTGTTGTCGGTAGTGCTGGGGCGTGCCTATGTGTTACGCAATCAGTTGATACACGGCGGCGCCACTTGGAACAGTGCGGTCAATCGGGAGCAGGTGCGCGATTGTTGCGCATTGATGAGGTCGCTTGTGCCGTTGGTGATCGAGCTGATGATGGGCAGCGGCGATACGCTCTGGGGTGATGCTTGTTATCCGGTAGTACAGGCTTAAATATCGCAACACGTTGCTATTTTTGTGGCGTATATATCCAAGCTGATTTTGTTTTGCTGCAGGTGTCTGTGAGTTACTCAATGAAAATTTCGGCTCTTGACGTCCATTTCTCCCAGTAGATAACTCGCGTCTTCTATTTTTTTGGCGACCAGATGCGAGACGCCGTCAACGCGCTGGGTATCACCGGCGACGATAACTAGGCTAGTGCCAAGGATGGCTTTTCGATAACGCTCTAGGATGTCGGCCCAGCAAACCACATTGATGCGGCCTGATTCGTCTTCGAGAGTCATAAACATCACGCCTTTGGCGCTGCCCGGTCGCTGTCGCACGGTGACCAAACCCGCCACGCGCACGTGTGCACTGTTGTGGCGCTGCGCCCACTCGGCGGCGCTGATGATGCGCTGGCGTCGCAGCTTGGGTCGTAGCAGCGCCAGTGGATGGCGGCCGAGTGTGAGACCGGTGCTGCGGTAGTCGGCTGCGATGTCTTGGCCTTCGGCTGGTGCGTCTAGCTCGAGCGGTAGTTCGGCCTGCGAGGCTTCGCTCAGCAGGCCGGGTAGTTTTTCGACCCCGAGTATCTCCCACACGGCTTTGTGTCGGTTGTTGGCCAGCGCTCGCAGCGCGTTGGCGTCGGCCAATGCTTGCTGGTCGTGTTTGTTTAAATCGCCGCGCAGGCATAAATCCGCCACGCTGTTGAGGCTGTATTGCTGGCGCGCGCTGACAATACGCTCGGCGGCACCTGAGGACAAACCCTGCACCAAGCGCAAACCCAAACGCAAGGCTGGCATACCGTTGCTCAGTATCTCTAAAGAGTGATCAACTTCGCTCTGCATCACGTCGATGGGCCGCACCGTGACGCCGTGCTCGCGGGCGTCGCGGACTAAATCTGAGGGCGGGTAAAAGCCCATCGGTTGGCTGTTGAGTAGGGCGCAGCAAAATTCGGCTGGGTAGTGGCGCTTGAGCCAGCAAGACGCGTACACCAGCAACGCAAAGCTGGCGGCGTGGCTCTCGGGGAAACCGTAGGCGCCAAAGCCCTTGATTTGATTAAACACCGCTTCGGCAAAGTCGACCGGGTAGCCACGCTCGTACATGCCTTGCATCAGCTTTTGCTGGAACTGATCCACAGTGCCGTGCCGACCCCACGCGGCCATCGAGCGCCGCAAGGCATCGGCTTCGCCGGCGTCAAAACCCGCCGCAATCATGGCGATTTGCATCACTTGCTCTTGAAACACAGGCACACCGAGGGTGCGGTCTAACGCGGCCTTGAGCGCTTCGGATGGGTAGACCACGTCTTCTAGGCCTTGGCGTCGTTTGAGATAGGGGTTGACCATGCCGCCCTGAATGGGGCCGGGGCGTACGATGGCCACTTCGATGACCAAGTCATAAAAGGTGCGCGGGCGCAGTCTTGGTAACATGGTCATCTGTGCGCGGGATTCTATCTGAAAAACACCGATGGTGTCGGCCTTGCAGATCATGTCGTAAGTGGCGGTGTCCTCCTGCGGGATATTGGCCAGTGTCCAGTGTTGACCGTGGGTTTTTTTGATCAGTTGAAAGCACTTGCGTATCGCGCTCAGCATGCCCAGCGCGAGCACGTCTACTTTGAGTAAACCCAGCGCTTCGAGGTCGTCTTTGTCCCATTGGATGATGGTGCGATCGGGCATAGCGGCATTTTCGACGGGCACCAGTGTGTGCAGCGGGTGGTGAGATATCACAAAACCGCCGACGTGCTGCGACAGATGGCGCGGCATGCCGATCAGTTGTTCCAGTAACCATGCAAAGCGTTTGATCAGCTTGGATTCTGGGTCTAGACCCAGCGCGGCCATGCGCTCGGGGATGACGCCTCGGCCATCCCACCAGGCCATCGAGCGTACCAGTGCGTCGATTTGATCTTGCGCCAAGCCTAGTACTTTGCCCAGCTCACGCACCGCGCTCTTGGTGCGGTAGGTGATGACCGTGGCAGCCAGTGCTGCGCGCTCGCGTCCGTACTTGGCATAAATATACTGAATCACTTCTTCGCGTCGTTCGTGCTCAAAGTCAACGTCGATATCGGGTGGTTCATTGCGCTCGCGAGAGATAAAACGCTCAAACAGCAGGTGCCCCTGTGTGGGGTCAACCTCAGTGATGCCGAGACAAAAACACACCGCCGAGTTGGCCGCAGAACCGCGTCCTTGGCACAAGATGCCCAAGCTGCGGGCGAAGGCGACTATGTCGTGTACTGTGAGGAAAAAATGCTCGTACTCCAGCTCCGCCACCAGCGTTAGCTCGTGCTCTATTTGCGCGGCTACCTTGCTGGGGACACCGTCGGGCCAGCGCTCTTGGCTACCGGCGAGGGTGAGAGTTCGCAGGTGTTCAGTGGGGCTGAGCTTGGCGGGTACTAGCTCGGCCGGATAGGTATAGTTGAGCTGTTCCATACTGAAGTGACAGCGCTTGGCGATGGCTTCGCTGGTCTGCAGGGTGTCGCTGGGGTAGAGCGCTTGCAGCTCTGCGATGGGTCGCAAGTGGTGCTCGCCGTTGGGGAACAAACGCGTTCCGGCTGTTTGTAGGGTGCAGCCGTGGCGGATGCAGGCCAGTACGTCTTGCAGGGCTCGTCGCTCGCGGCTGTGCATGTGCACATCACCCACCGCAGCCAGTGGCAGTTGGTGTTGATGGCTGAGCGAGCGCAGCCATGCCAAGTGATCGCCGTCGCGCGGGCCGCGGTGCAGTGCTAGTGTCAGCGCGCCGTTGGGGAAGTGCGTAGCGTACCAACGCGCCAAACCGGCGCAGGCCGAAGCCTCGGCTACGCTGATATCGGGCAGGTGTAACAACGTCTCCACCGAGGCATCAGCCAGGCGCTGGTACTCGCTCAAACCCAGTTCATACTCGCCTTTGCCAGCGGCTCGTCGGCCAGCACTTATCAGCTCGCACAGTGCACTGTAACCGTCGTGATCACGCGCCAGCACCACCAGCCGCACGTTGTCTTGCAACTCAAACTGAGCACCAACAATCAACGCCATATTGTGCTTTTTTGCAGCCTCCCACGCACGCACAATGCCCGCCAACGAGCCGTGATCGGCTATAGCTAAGGCACGGTAGCCCAGCTTCTTGGCGGTGGCAAAAAGATCATCGGCGCTGGATGCACCGCGCAAGAAGCTAAAAGGGCTGACGCAGAGAAGTTCTGTATACATGCTGGTAATATATACAGTATAATAAGTTTTGCCAAAAACAATGTTGAGATGCGCGACTGCGGGCCATTGTGGCAGCCAAACGTGAGGCTTTAGTCGGGGGCGCCTAGCCTGACAGGTGAGCCGCCTGCTCTCACCTCAATCAAAAACCTTCGAAATTCGTTTCTCTTCTTCGGTTTCCTCTTCAATTTCCTCACGCGAGCGTTTTTTAGCAGCGAGAATGAGCAGCGGATCTATTCTTTTCCACACGGGGACAGCGGAGAGCAGGCTGGCCAACAAGGAGCCACTTTGCAGCATCCAGCTAACAAAGCCAGCGGTTAAACAGAGTGTCACACCAGAGACTATTTCCATGATCAGTTGCTGCTGCTTTTCTTCTTTTTCGAAAGCGTCTTCCATGTCTTTGCTCATGCGCTTTAGCGCACCGACAAGAGGCTCGTCGTCAAGCTCAGAAAGCGCTGCAACGGCGGGTTGATCTGTCGTGCTTTGTGGCATGAGGTTGATGTTTAAGAGATCTACCTGCTTGAGCGGAATGACCGCTTTCGGGCTCGTCGACGACAGGCTTTCTTGCGGGTTCATTTCGCCAACGAGCAACATCATTTTATCGACAATAACCGGTCCAAGATCGATATCAACTGGGTGATGACTCGCGGGTATTTCTGTCGGCGTATAGTTTGTGAACGGCTCTAGTTTCTCAAAGGGAGAGGTGGGTTCCAACGGTTCAACAGATGGCTCAACTGGGTTCGGTAACATCGGCGGGATTATCGGACCTTCGATCTCAGGAATATCTATGTCGCGCGGTCGGACTAAAATGGTGATGGTTCGATCTACAAACGCACCGTTGGCATCTGTGGCTCGAATCACCAGTTCATAGGCGGACTGTTGTTCATCTCGGATGACGCCGTTGTCGATTATCAATGTGTTTGAATCGGCACCATTGATGCTGAATAATGCAGCATCCGCACCACCAACTATGGCGAAACTGAGTGTGTCCGTGAGGTCTTCGTCAGCAGCACTGAGCAGCCCGAGCATGAAGCCACCGTTGGTATTGGTCAGTTCATCAATCAGAAAGTGCGATAAAACAAGATCAGTTGGCGTTTCGTTTTCATTGACCACGGCAATGCTCAGCGCTTGCTGATCCACGCCGCCGTTGCCGTCACTCGCTGTCACTACGATGTCGTAGACGTTGTCTTGGTTTGAGTCTTGTGCGGCTTCAAAATTGGGTGCGCTGGTAAAGCTTAGCTCCCCAGTTGTGTGATCAATACTGAACAAGCTGGCGTCGCTACCGCCGTCTATGCTGTAGTTGAGGGTGTCAGCACTGTCTGCGTCTGTCGCGACAACTGTGGTGACTTGCGTTTGGTTTTCAATGACCTGCACGGTGGCGTTGTCTGCGCCGCCGTTCGAAGCAATAACAGGACTATCGTTGATCGGCGTAATGGCAATGTGCATGGTGGCAGCAATAACACCGTTGTCGCCATCATTGACACGGTAGTCGAAACTGACAGGCAGGTTACTGTTGAGTGCAGGCTGAAAACTCAAGTCCATCAGCTGCGCTGCGGTGAGTTGCATGCCATTGGTGACATTCACCGTGCCTGCACTGTGTGTCAGGCTGCCGCCGTTGAGCTGCAAATTGCTCAGAGTGACCGAGGTCAAAGCATCGGATTCAATATCGGTATATAAGAATGCGCTGGCATTGATGAGAAGCGGTTGATCTTCGGCTGTCGTGAGCGAGTTGCCCGTGGCAACTGGCACGTCGTTGACTGGATCGACACTGATGTCCATGGTCGCCGTTTGCTGTCCCGCGCTTGCATCATTGACAGCGTACTCGAAGCTGACGGGCTGATTGGCATTTTCTGCAGTTGTGAAGGACAAGTCTGCTAGCTCCGCAGCTGTCACCGTCATGCCATTGCTGACCGTGACTGCACCGGCGCTGTGGGTCAGTGTGCCTGCGCCCAGATTCAGGCCAGTGAAGGTAACGGATACAAGTGCGTCGTTTTCTACATCCGTGTATAAATAATGGCTCGCACCGATAAGCATCGGCACGTCTTCAGTGGCGACCATGTTATTGCCAGTGGCCACAGGTGCATCGTTGATGGCGTTGACCGTGATGTCCATGACAGCAGAGGCAGTGCCAGTGTCCGCGTCGTTCACTGTGTAGCTGAAACTGGCATCAGTTGAATCGTTTGCCGCCGACGTGTAAGTCAAATCAGCGAGTTCTGCTGCGGTCACCGTCATGCCATTTGTGACCGTGACAGTGCCGCTACTGTGGCTAAGTGTGGCGCCTTGTAAGTCTAGGGACGTGATGGTCACCGATGTCAGTGCATCATCTTCTGCATCGGTGAAACTAAACTCACTGGCAGCTATCTGCAAAGGCACGTCTTCATCGCTGACAACCGTGTTACCTGTCGCAACCGGCAGATCGTTAACCGCATTGACTGTGATATTCATGGTGGCTGAAATCACGCCTGCATCGGCATCGTTCACGGTGTAGACGAAGCTCGCATTAGTGGAGTTGTTCAATGCTGATACGAATGTCAAGTCAGCTAGCTCTGCGGCGCTGACAGTCATCCCATTTGTGACGGTTACTGCGCCTGCGCTATGGCTTAGGGTGCCACCGTTTAAGTGCAAAGCTGTGATGGTGACCGATGCAAGGGCGTCGTTCTCTACATCTGTGAAGCTGAAATCACTTGGCCTGATGGTCAAGGGCACATCTTCATCGGTTGTGAGGGTGTTTCCGGTGGCAACGGGCAAATCATTCTCGGCATCCACCGAGATGCTCATGAGCGCTGATGTCACGCCCGCATCAGCATCGTTCACGGTGTAGGTGAAGCTTGCATTGTTGGATTGATTCAATGCCGACGTAAACGTCAAATCAGCGAGTTCTGCTGCGGTTACGGTCATGCCATTGCTCACGGCGACTGCACCTGCGCTGTGGCTCAGAGTGCCGCCGTTTAAGTTCAGCCCAGTGATTGTCACCGATGCGAGCGCATCACCTTCCGCATCCGAAAAAGAAAAATCACTGGCATGAATACCCAGTGGTTTGTCTTCTACAGCGACGACCGTATTGCCGGTAGCTACCGGTGCATCATTCACTGCGTTAACCATAATGCTCATCACAGCTGATGTGACACCGGCTTCGGCGTCGTTGACTGTGTATCTGAAGCTGGACTGGCCGGAATTATTCAAGGCGGGTGTAAATGTCAAATCTGTTAGTTCAGCCGCGGTGACGGTCATGCCATTACTGACGGTGACAGTCCCGGCACTGTGAGTCAGGGTGCCGCCGTTGAGGTTCAGAGTGTTTAGTGTTACCGAACTGAGTGCATCGCCTTCTGCGTCAGTAAAGTTGAAGTCACTCGCAGTAATAACTAGGGCTTCATCTTCCTGCGTGTTGACGGTGTTGTCAGCTGCTACTGGCACATCGTTAACCGCAGTGATGTCTACGTTGATTGAGCCTAAACTCTGTTCGGCTCCACCGCCAAAACCAGAGTTGCCATTATCATTCACTGTTACGGTGATGGTGTCGGCAGAGTCGCCGGCTGTGTGTGCTGTGCCGTGCACATACTGCACGTTGCTACTTGTATTAAAATAGGTGTTTAGGTTGTCCTGGGTACCGCTCAGCGTCAAGACAGCACTTGCGTTACCTGTAACTGCGATGCCTGCGCCGTTTGTGGCGGATAGGTTGCCGCCACTTGCCGTGGTCATTGTGACCGTCAGGTTGCCACCGGCGTGATCCACATCACTGAGGTCTAGTGCAGATAAATCAACACCAGCGAGCACATCTTCAGTCACTGTTAAGTCACTGGGCAGGCTACCTAGGTTGACCGGGTCATCGTTAACGGCGTTGACGTCAATATTCATCGCGTGAGTGTTGACGCTATCAACTTGGTCAGCGGCCCACGCAAAAACATTGGCAGCCAACATGTCGTTTGCGGTGCTGATTGAGCCACCGCCGCTCATGCTCGCGCGAAAAATACCTTCATCGCTGGTGAATAGAATATGTCCACTACCTACTTGCCGCAGCAGCATCGTCGGCTCGCCAGACACCGAATCCACAGCGATGATTTGATCCCCTGCCACTAAACTGGAAGAGTCAAAGTAGCTGATTGAACCGGCGGCGCTAAACGAATCCCCGTTGTTGCCAACCAAGCCAAATGGTCCGTCCATTATGGAGTGGCTTGCGTCGTCAACATGCCAAGTGCTGTTGCCCCATCCGCCGATGCTCAGGCCGTAGTATGCGGACAAGGGGTCGTAGTTAGCGGTATCGCTGGTGCTAATCAATACACCGCCTGCTTGTACCCAGTTATCCAGGGCCGTTAGTTCGCTGGCAGTCCAGTTATTGTCGCCAGTGAACCCGTCAAAAAGAACATCACCTTGTGACAAGTAAGCAGCGTCAATCGCGTAGCTAGAGTCAATTACTGTGATGTTGCTCGATACCGTTGCGCCTGGGCCAAAGTTATCACCATGGGCGATGATCGCATCGGTAGCCGCTAAGGCACCTCCACCAAGAGTGTACGAAGACGGTTCACCGGCAAGAACCGTGATGGAGTCCTTGCCGCTGTTGACGAAAAAATCAAACGAGGCGTAGAGCGTGCCGTTGCCATTAACATCGGGTGTGAACTGCAGCAGGCCCGACTGTATTTGAGCGTATGTGATCTCTTGATCTAAAGTGACTGGCGACCCATTGAGAGCCAGTTCACCAGCACTTGGCAGCCGAGTGATGGTAATAGTTTCTAGGTATTCACCGTCGACTCCCGTCACGCCCGTGAAGTCGTAGTCCCCAGTGTTGAATATATAGGTACTGTCTTCATCGGTTGCCACTGTGCCTTCGTCAGTCGAGTCGAAGACTAAGGTACTGCTTGCAGCGGAAGAGGAGTCTTGACGACTACTGGCTGTCTCATTGTGCTCGGGTTGCTGATGTGCAGAAGTGCCTGTGTTGTTATCATTTGTGCTTACCCGCGCATCACTTTGAGGCATAGGCAGGCTTTGCAAAGAATCGAGCAAAGAGGGCGCAAGGCTGTCTGGGCTATCACTCGCAGATAGGTCAAACAACACAGCAATAGGATCAGCAGAATAGAGCAGCCGAGGTTCCAGCGCTTCAAATATTAGACGCTGTTTATTCTTTGACATTAGAGCAAAACCATCTGCGCAGAGTTTAGCAGCACAGCTGCACTGATCGTTGCTTCGTCCCATGTTTCCATGGTCGTCTGATGCTCGCTCGCAGCTTGTATTGCCCTTTGTGCTTGCTGGTTTTGATCAATCATAGTCGTTTGACCGCTGGCGCATTGTTTAATACGCTCAGCATCGCGCCCGACACCTTAAAACCGTCGCCTTGGCTACTATTTTCACTGTCAACAATTCGCTGTTGAATAGCCGAATAGTTTTGAATCAACGCATCGGTGTTCTCGCGAGATATGGGTCGGCTGAGAAAATAACCTTGAATTTGATCGCAGTGCATATCTTGTAAAAATTGCATTTGCTCAAAGGTTTCTACCCCTTCAGCTATGACTTCGAGTCCCAATGTGTGACCCATCGCGATCACCGCACTGACAATTGAAGAATCGTTATTGCTTGTGAGTAAACCGTCTATAAACGATCGGTCAATTTTGATTTTGTGAATTGGCAGACTTTGCAAGTAGCTCAGCGACGCGTATCCAGTGCCAAAGTCGTCCATTGATATTGCGATCCCAGCGGCAGCCACTTCTCTTAGCGTATCGATTGCAACTTGTATATTGTCCACAGCAATAGTTTCGGTAACTTCAACCTCCAAACAATGCATGGGTATATCAAACTCTTTGGCCGTGTTGATAATACTTTTGGCCAAGTCTTTGTTGCGAAACTCAACAGCCGAGAGATTGATGGACACTTGAATGTCGCCTAAGCCTTGCTCCCGCCAATTGGAAATCTGCCGGCACACATTGCGAATAACCCACTGGCTCAGGTCTAGGATTAAGCCTGTTGACTCTGCTATAGGGATGAATTCATCAGGTGGAATCAAACCTCGGCTCGGGTGTTGCCAGCGCAGCAACGCTTCGAATCCCACCAGTTCGCCGGTTTCAAGGTTGGCTTTGGGCTGGTAAAAAAGCACCAGTTCATCACGTTCAATAGTTCGGAATAGTTCGGCAGCGAGTAGAATTTGCTGTCTGCTCTGTTTTTCAATGTCATCACTAAAAAAGCACACGTTGCCATCGTATTTTTTGCTTGCCGCTTCGCTCTTAGCGATATTCGCGTTTCTTAGCAGCGTTTGCGAATCTGAACCATCCTGTGGGTAAACACTAACGCCCATGATGGCGCTGTACATATACTCGTTGCCTTCGATTTCCAGTGGTGCAGCTTGTGATGTGGAAATGCGTTCGGTAACAGCATGCAAGCTCTCGGTGTCAGACAAATCGGTAAGTAGCAAAACTATCTCGCGATTTTCTGTTGTCGAAATACTAAACACTGGGTCGTCTTCGTATTGGGACAGTATGGAATCCGTTTCTCGAAGCGCTGTTTCTAGGCGAGTGTTGATTGCGCGGAGCATTTTTTTGCCCACAGCGGGCCCGAGCGTATTGTTGATTCGCTGTATCATCTCGATGTCCAACGCGATGACAGCAAATTGCGTGGCATAACGATCGCTGCGTTTGATGGCCTGGTCGATACGGTCAAAAAGTAGTAGATCTGCAAAATGACCTGGGACATCTATCTCTCTTTTATTAACAGGTGTCGTATTTTGCGGGTGTTGATCGAGCGACGGCTTTGGCAACTCACTGACAGTGTTTTGTCTAGGTTGGGTACTTAGTTGCTTGCCGTGCGCTTGGTTATCAGTTGGATGCGTTTGTTCTACTGCCGAGTGAGGCCAGCAAACCACTTGATTACGACCATTTTCTTTAGCGAAGTAAAGCGCTTTGTCCGCCTCTTCTATGAGTGATTCCGCGTCTATTGCAGTATTAGATAACACGGTAAGGCCAAAACTAGCGGTGATCTTGAGTTCTTCGGGGTATTGATCTTGTGGGTCGTTTTCGACTGAAACACGCATTTTTTCAGCTAGTGTTTTTGCTTCTTCAAGGCTGGTGTTAGGGAGCGCGACACAAAACTCTTCACCACCAAATCGAGCGACTAAATCTAGTGAGCGCGTGTGTTTGTTTAGACATTGCGCCAAAAATACAATGACCTTATCGCCCACACCGTGACCGTAGTTATCATTGACGGACTTAAAATGGTCTATGTCGATCATCAAAAAACACAGCGTTTGTTTGTTCCACGATGCCTCGGACAACATCGATTGCAAGCCAGTGTAGAGAGACCTTCGGTTTAGTGTGTTGGTCAGAGGATCTCTTGTGGCCAGAATATGCAATTGACGGTTTTGCTCTGTCACCTCTTCTTGTGCTCGCTGCAGTTTGACGAGTGTTTGGCCTAGTTGTTCGTTTTTAGTCGCAATGTCTGACATGTTGTCGAAAGTGACCATCATGCCTTGTATTTTTTCCGGCTCATGCCCAACCGCTGTCGCATTTACTGTGAGCGTAAACGTCTTGCCGTGTCGGTTGCGAAGGCTTAATGACTCTCCTTTGACCGTAGGGTTTTCGACGGATATTTTGTTCCAAGGCAGAGGGCATGCGTCCAGATCAGCTTTTTCATCGAGCCACTCAAAATGGTCCATTTTTAAACCCACTATAGTATTGGGCTCTAGTCCAACTAGCTGGCAATAGGTGCTGTTAGAAAAAACGATATACCCGTCAGCGTCGATAATAACTATGCCTTCGGTCAGCGTGTCTAGCGCTTTGCTAACGCGTTCGGGTATAACATCATCGGTGTTTAATTCGCGTATTACTTTTTTCAGAAAATATCGGTAGGTGAAAAAACCAACACTGGCCACAAACAAAATCATGCAAAATAGCGAGTTTTTGCGCAGCATCGTGCCGAAAGTGATATTTAGCGGCTGGAAACTTATTTCTATTTTCCCCCACTGTTGCTCACCTTCAAAAATTGGTACTTGCACTTGATTGGCGGTTGAGTCGTTGCTCAACTCGGAGTTCCAATGGCGTTCATGGTTACCAGATTTCACAATGATTTCTGCGGTTTTATCTCTAACTGCTACCGACAAAATAGACTTGTTACGCTCAACGACAGCGTCAATCAGACTTTGTGTATATTGAATGTTTTGCTTTGTAAGTGCGATAGATACCTGAACCGCTAGTGACTCGGTTGCCCAAGTCCTGTGCTCTAACTCCACTCTTTTACTATTGGGCGCTAGCCCGAGAAAATCGGACACCAGTAGTAAAGAAATTGTGAGCATGGTGACGCCAAAGCTTATTCTGACAACAGGGGAGAGCAAGTGCTTTAACATGGCTTAACCGTCAATGAGTCGCTAATAGAAGTAGTGCACTTGCCTGAGCACAGGCGTTTGTTGCCAGAGTTTGTACGATGGCAAAAAGTAGAGACAATAATCGCTGTGTGATCCGAGCACATCACGCGTGTGCACATGTTTTTCTGTCGAGCGTATACATCATTAACATCACTCACTTCGCCTCTGCTGCTGCAGGTTCACTACCTATTGTGTTGTGTTCTTTTTCAAGATAAATCGAGTTGGCATAACACGCCTGCGGGTATGGCGTAATCTGGGTTTGGTAAAGACAATCTCACGCCAAATGTTCCACTTGCGGCATCCATCACTTTGTCGATGCGCACAACCGTCGCCGTATGTTGCTCGCTTTCAGCAATGCTCGGTGTAACCCGACCAGTCATACCTAGTTTGATCTTGGCTAGATTTTCGATCGGCACGATGACTTCGACGTGCAGGGGATCGAGTTGGGCGAGCTTGAGGATAGGGTCGTCGTCTACACGTTCACCCACTGACTTATATCGCTGCACGACAACACCCGTAATTGGGCTGCTAACGCTCTTTTGCTCGAGCAGTGCTTTTGTTCGTTGATGCACGATTTTCGCTTGTGCTTTTTGTTCATTTTCGAGCTTGAGATTGAGCTCTGCGATGCGAATGTCTGTGTCGAGCTGGTCGACCTCTTGTTCAGAGATCATCGAGCTTTTCATCAGTTTTTCATTGCGAGTTTTTGTTTTGTAGTCGAGCGTTAAAGCGGCTTTACGCAACTCGATGGCTGTATTTGTTTCAGCTCGACTAGAAGATAAAATGGTATCGAGCTTTTCAACATCAGCGTGCAATTGCACCAGTTTGTCGCCTTTGGAGACGCTGTCGCTGCGGTCGAAGTAGATACGCTCTATTAACCCTGAGACAGGTGCGCCCACCTCGACAATATCGCTTGGTTGTACGATACAGTTTAGCGTGTTGAGAGGCGTTACCACGGACTCTGCGGATACCGAGGTGTTGCTAGCGGATAGCATGCATAACCCAGCTGCCATCGCCAGAGCGTAACTATGTTTCACTGATTTGCCTTTTCTCATGGTGCTATTTTTCATTTCTATGCCGTTTGATCACTGATCAGGGTTATCTCTTTGTTTCTAGAAAAACCGAGTTCATTTCTGTTTTAGTTATTTATCTTTGCCATCAATAGTTGCTGTAGAGCGTGTGATATCTGTTTTACTAAAGGAGCGGCAGCGTGCTCTATACGAATAAATACAACTCCGCCGATTCGCAACATGTTGTGCGCTGATTGCAGCGAAAAATCTATCTGAAAATGTTCGTCCTGGGCGATAGGCTTTGCACTTTCTTGATTCTTGACAATAATGTCGCCACCACCAGTAGCTCCAAGTGCTTTATTTGGTAGCTCTGGGCTGCTCGAAGGAGTTTCGCGTTGAACCGTTGCAGTGAGCCGCTTGTTTGTGTCCTCAGCGAAACGGACTTCTACATTCTCTACGCTTTCCCGGATGTAGCCTATATCTGACTGCGGGAAAACAGCCTGCACAATCAGTTTCTCGGGAGAGAAAACGTAACCGATGAACTCGCCTCGTTTCAGGTGTGTACCGGTTCTCATGATGATGTCTGGGCTAAAAAATCTACCTGCAACCTGTGCTTTGATGAGTAACGCGGCTTTATTGTCGTACAGTTGCTCTAACTCGAAGTTCAGCGACTGCAGCAGCTCGTGATCGATGGCTGATTTTCCGCCAGATTTCACATACTCGGTACGCGAGCTTATCTGTAGCTCTCGTTTTCGGGCTTCCAGTTTTTTAATCTGTGTGTCCAGTGTTGGCGAACTGAGCTTTAACAGCTCAGTGCCTGCCTCAACCTGAGTACCAGATGTTATAAGTACTTCTGAAATAAAAGCTTCTTGTGAACTAAAAATCTCTGCTTGCCTGTCAACCCATACCACGCCTTTGGCAAAGGTGGTGTCTGGGAAGGGAATAACGCAGGTACATGTAATTAGAGCTATTGCAAACGCACCAGATTTGACTATAGATTGCGTGCGGTGTGCATCGATGTCCTGACTATTCAGGAGAAAAGAAATCGCCTTAGTTGCCGGCTTAATAAACTGGTTTAACACAGCCCAAAGACTCAGAACAACTCCCACAATGAATAACTCATTGATGAGAAATAGGCTGATTATGGCAAGTAAGAACACACGATAGATTAGCGAAAGTACGCCGAAGCAAAACAAATAGGTTTCTTCGCCTTCAGCATAAACCGGAGAATCGTTGTTTTTGACACCAGCAATATGTTTTGCGAGCAGGTAAGTAAGATACTTCTTTGACCGCTGATAGAGGTTGGGTATTTCTATGAGGTCTTGCAGAATATAGTATCCGTCAAATTTGAGCAGCGGATTAGCATTGAATGCAAGCGTTGAGACACTGGCGATGACGGCACTGTTAAGCGCGAGTGTTTTTAGCAGGCCTGGCTCGCACACCGACCAGAGGATGATTGCGCAACTGGCGATCAACAATTCGGCAATAATTCCCATTGCGCAGACTACTACACGCTTGTATTTGTCTTGGAATGCCCACGCACTGGATGCATCCACATAAGGTATAGGGCTGAACACAAGAAATGTAATGCCCATCTCGTTGACGCTTCCCGCCCAGTGTTTTACCGCAATTGCGTGCGCCAACTCGTGCAGCAATTTGATCACAATAAAGGCGATCGTCATCAAAATGAGATTTTCGGGTCTAAAAAAATCAGTGCTCAACGCATTACTAATGGCATGGTGATTATTGGCTGTAACGTACAGGGCAAACAGGAGTGCCAACAGCCATAACGCCAATGATGTACGGGTAAAAACAACTCGCATTGGCACGCTCAAGCGGTCCAGAGCTTTGTCTGGATCAACGAGCGGGATTTTGATCGACAACGGGTTGCTGACCCATGCCATCAATTTTTTATTGTTTCGGGTATTTGTCAGCTCGGCTTGTTGAACAGCATCTGTGGCTTGTTCGATCTTTAAAAAGTCCGACGCGACCAACGAGCGAATAAGTGCGATGGTTTCGGATGTGTCTAAGCGCTGATCTTCGGGCGCTGCCTGGTTGAAACGACAAAACTGGCTGTGCAAAGTTGTCTGGGCGTTTAGCCTGGAGATGAAGCGGAAAGCTAGGCCATTTAGCCGAGTGAAATTACCCGTCACATTGTTTTTTAACAGGTGCCATCGTGCTCCACGAAAAACTTGCGGGATCACGTCAATATGGGGGTGCAGACTGAGTTGTAACTCCGCGTAAGTATCCCACTCTGGTGAACTGTTCATCACAGGCCTAGCGACCAGAAGAATAGTGAAATTTTATCTAGCAAACGATGCGTCCAGATCCACCACAGGTCTTTTTCTATAGAGTCGATTTTTGTGATGCCGCGCATTCCAGGCAGCAACAAATTGGAATGCTCGTTTAAAATAGCTTCAACTTTAAAAAAATTACCGCTGGCATTGGAGTTTGCCATTGGACTGATGTTGTCTACCGTTAGTTTGAACACGGTGTCGGGCAGTGCGGTCACTACCAGCTTGCCCGTTTGTCCTTTTTCAAGAAAGCTAATGTTTCGCTCGGGCACTTCTAGAATGACGCGATAGCTTTCCAGTGGCGCTACTTCAAAGAGTACTTTCCCCACTTCCACGGGCGCACCCAACGCCTGGCTTAGATCACCGCTAACCACAACGCCGTCAAAAGGAGCGCTTAACGTTGAGCGTTTAAGTAGTATGTCTACAAGTTCAATTTCGGAATTGATCTGTGCAATCTTGGCGTCTAGTTTTGCGATTTTGGTTCGATCTTGCAGCGCCAGTGCATCATGAAACTCCTGAGCAACTTGGCGTTTTTCTGCTTCGTGTTTTTGTCGCTGTAGTTGCAGTTTGCTGCTGTCTAGCACGGCGAGTGTTTGCCCGGAGACCACCTTGTCGCCGGCTCTGACATTGGCTGTTTTTATATAGCCGTCAACAGGGGCCGCAATCAGCTGCCGTACGCTGCCTTCAATGCGCGATGGCGCGCCAATTGTGTAGCTGGCGGTCACTATTTTGCTGAGCACGACAAACGCAAGAGCTGCAACACAGAGCATTTTTAGCGCAAAATACTTTTTACCCAGTAGCGAAGAAATAACAGCGCTGCATTTGCTTGAAAACTGCGCGAGTAAAGGTTTTTCAAGCTGAATTTTGTGCGTAAAAGTCGAGCTCAGAAGTGTCGTTATTGATTTGAGAAATTGTACGGTCGCGTGATCGAACGGTATCTCACCACTTCGTTCGAAAGTCAGTGCGGCAATCGGTACTCCTGCGCTGTACAGGGGAATAGAGAGTAAAAATCGGTGTCCATCTCGCTTGGCTAGTTCAGCGTGTGCATGGTCAATCAAAATACTCTGAGGCTCGGGAGGGTAGGCAATAACCGCTTTCTGATCACAAGATTCTTCCATCGCCGTTTCGATTCTTCGCACCAACGGGGAGGCGCGGTCGAAATCAGGGGTGTTGGATATTGCTTTTAGCCGAGTTGTGAGGCCGCTACGTACACCTAGGCTAACTCGATCGCACGCGGCGCCTTTTGCAAGTCTGTTAACCGCCTCAATAGCAGCAGTCTGCGCGCTGGGTTGCTTGGCAACAAATTCAGACAGGGTGATTGCGTATTCGTGCAGTTGTTCGGTATTTTGTTGATGTTTTTCAAAGAGCGTATCTAACCACTGGCCTCCCCACAGCACAAGCTGCAGTACAGCCTGTTGTTGCGGTTCGGATCGGACCGAAAACGCAATCGACACAATAGCGGAAACTTGTCCATCTTTGACAATGGGGCAGGCGATTACGTCACACAGGCGCTGCTTTTTGGTGCCGTAAGTGATCTTTGAAAACTGAATTACTCGGTTCTTTTTTAGAGCTTGGTTGGCGGCTGCTACCAGCTGGGCTTCTGCGCGTCCGGCTGACGGCCAAAGCGCCAGCGATCCACCGTGTTTTATTTGTTGGGGAGAATATACAGCGCCTCTGATAACACCAGAGACCATCTGACATTGCCACGTCAGCCACGAGCTAGCCATAGACGGCTCGGAAGCGTCTTGCGCGTGCAATTGTGGCTGTTTCTTGTCATTAACTGTTGACGAATATGTAGGCATGATCCTTCGCGAATCTTATGTTGTGTGTAAACCTTGGCGGTCTAAATGCAGATACCTAGTTGCATCTTCAATGCCATTTGTATTGGTGCAAATGAGCTAGATGTATTACGCAACGTTTACATATTTGCGCTTTTTACAGGGTTGTTATTTGTGCAAAAAAAGCACTTTTGGAATTGGTGCATATGCGCAGTCGGCGGAGTTTGTGTGCCTTTTTTTGCTGCAAACAATCACTTTTAGCCGCTTAGAATCAAGCCGTAGAAAGTACTGAAAAATATCGCCAAAATGTGCTGGAGAAGCAGGGAGAGTTAACCTAACTGTAATACGAATAGATGCCTATCTGAAAAAGCTGAATCACGCTTTGGCTCTAAGAAAAACAATTGCTTAGGTTTTTCATCAGTATAGTTTTCGACGTGATCACTGCCATGTCGAGCGAGAGAGAGGGCGTTTGGTTTAGTAGATACTTTCGAGAGTGCTCGTGGTTGGTTTTTTGGCACTGTTGAGTGCTCATACGGGGTGGCCTTATTCGCAAGGCCAGCAGCTCACGTGTGACTATTGCTGATTTAATCAAACATCCTAGAAACCCGTTTCTCTTCTTCGCTCTCTTCAGCCAGTTCTGTGGCCTGACGTTTACCCTTGATCAACAACGGCACCAGATCCATCTGCTTCCACGCCGGCATGGTCGACAGCACACTCGCCAACAACGAGCCGCTGTTGAGCACCCAACTGACAAAACCCGCCGTTAAACCAATCGCCACACCCGAGCTCAACTCGGTGATGATCTCGCGCCGCTCGTTCTCGTCCTTGAGACTCTGCTCAATATCATCGCTCAGCTGTTGTAGCTCACGAACAAAGGGCGTGTTTTCTATACTCGACAGCGCCGCTGTGGGCGGGGCGTTGATCTCCAACAGCGCGAGCTCAAGCGTGGCCATGTTCAAGTACTTGAGCGGCTGCAAGGTCTGCTGCTCGGTGCGTGCTTGCTCGCTTTGATCGGTCTGGGCGTTGAGCTGAGAAGCGAGCAACACCATCTCATCGACCGCGATCGAGGCGGGGCTGTTGTCACCCGTTGAAAACTGTTCTGCAGGCTCTTCGGATAAGAGCGCTGTGGTGAGCAGCTCGCCTTCTTCGACAGGTGCTTCAGTTGGCTCCGGTGTTACGGCAGGTGGGTCGATCTGCAACGGCTGCTCTGGTGTCGGATCAACGGGCAGCTCGGGGGTGGGCAGCTCAAGCTCGCGCGGTGTGACCGTGATCGCAAAGCTGCGATCGCTTGACGCGCCAGCGGCGTCCGTGGCGCGAACCACCAAGGTATACAGCGACTGCTGATTGAAGTTGATCACGCCGTCTTCGATGATCAACGTATCGGATGCGGCACCGCTGAGTCGGAACAAGGCCAGATCGGCTCCACCCACCAAAGAGAAGTTGAGCGTATCGCCCGCGTCTTCGTCCAAGGCGCTGAGCTGACCGATGGTGAAGCCGCCCGAGGTGTTGGTGAACGCGTCGATCTGTTGCTGACTCAGCGCTAAGTCGGTGGGGCGTTCGTTTTGGTTGAGCACCGTGATACTCAACGCCTGCAGATCAAAACCGCCGTTGCCGTCGCTGGCCGTCACCTCCACGTCGTAGAGGTTGTCTCGGTTTTGATCCTGCGCGGCTTCAAAGTTAGGCGCGGTGTTAAACCGCAACTCCCCGGTGACGGGGTCAATGCTGAACAAGCTGCGATCTGCACCGCCGTCGATGCTGTAGGCGACGGTGTCGCCAATGTCGACATCGGACGCGATCACGGTGGTGGCTTCGCTGATGTTCTCAAGCACAGTCAAACTGGCCGTGTCCCCACCGCCGTCGGAGATAATCACCGGGTCGTCGTTGACGGGCACACCCACGATGTTCATGGTGGCGGCTACCACACCGTTGTCGGCGTCGTTGACGCGGTAGTCAAAGCTGACTGGCAGGGTGCTGTTGAGAGCTGGGTTGAAGGTTAGGTCAGCTAATTGGGCCGCGGTGATAGTCATGCCATTAGTCACAGTGACGACCCCGGAACTGTGGGTGAGAGTGCCGCCGTTGAGCAGCAGATTGGACACGGTGATCGATTGCAGCGTATCGCCTTCAATATCGGTATAGCTAAAATCTCCGGCATTTATGACTAAGGGCACGTCTTCGTCAGTAGTCAAAGTGTTGCCCGTGGCCACCGGTACGTCGTTCACTGCGTTGACGGTGATGTTCATGGTTGACGATACAGCTCCGGCATCCGCATCGTTGACGGTG
>ENA-ORXM01001597-ORXM01001597.1-marine-metagenome-genome-assembly--contig:-NODE-1597-length-30895-cov-583.196573_pt1 | contig 30895 bp, 18 predicted proteins | sample MGYA00237867_ERZ511480 | MGnify/ENA primary metagenome ERZ511480 (study PRJEB26309, sample SAMN06266103) | marine metagenome | isolation source: Algal blade | place: United Kingdom:Sidmouth, United... | reverse complement strand
GCAACGATTTTTTGAATTCTTTAGAAGAAAAAATTACGGCGCATTATGGAACAATTTATTTAATTTCTTTCACTAATTAATATACTCACCACTAGATTTGTGAAAGAACCACATTTTTAATGTCTACCCCTTTGAATTATTTTTCTAAAAAAAAACATAAAACACAAATTTAGACCCCAAGATAATCTTTAACTTAATCTCAAAAAAACAACATATACGACACGATATTCGTTATTATTTATGTTTTTAAGAGCTGCGTATCATATCATTAAAATCTTAGATTGTCTAAAAATAAAATTTTACGTTCAGAACTCAAAAATTTCCGTATCTTTGTTAGACAGCATGAAAAAAACATTACTGACACTCGGTTTTTTATATCTTGTCGTCACCATGTCGGCACAAACGGATGTATTGGAAAAACGGATTGATTTCTCCTGCAAAAATAAGCCCCTGAAAGAAACGCTCGACAAGTTGAAACGCAAAACGGGCTTGCGAATTTCCTATGCCGACCACGTACTCAAAGGCAAACGTGTCACTATTAAAGCCAAAAATCAAAAGGTCAAAACTATCCTCAATACCCTCCTTCGCAAACACACACTCACTTACGAAAATAGCGGACGCCAAGTCGTCATCACGCCCAAAAAGCAAGCTGGGCGAACCTACCAACGCTACACGATTAGCGGTACGGTAAGGGACGAAGAAACGGGTATTTCACTTCCATTCGCTAATATTTTTATCGACGGACAACGCTCTCGCACCACCAATAAGGATGGTGAAATTTACCTGCGGTTACAACCTGCAGATAGTGTTTGCGTGCAATTTGCTTATCCGGGTTACGAAGACCAAAACCTTGCTTTTCGGGTACATTGCGATACTTTTTTATCTGTACATTTAGCTACTGATAATGAGTTGCTTCCAGAGGTAAATGTCATTGGTAGAAAACAAAAAATTATTCCTGTAGATAGAGAATCTACTGTCAATACAAGCGATATTTCGATGCTCAATAGTTTTCGCGAAAATTCGGATTTGATGAAAAGTATCCAACTACTGCCTGGTATACAAAGTGGCAAAGAGGGCTTTTCGAGCTTGTATGTGCGAGGAGGCAGCGCAGACCAAAATCTGGTCTTGTTGGACGATGCTCCGATTTATAACCCTTCACACTTGGCGGGTATTTTTTCGGTTTTTAATGAACAAGTGATTGGCGATATTGCGCTCTATAAAAACGAACTTCCGGCACGTTATGGCGGTCGGCTTTCGTCGGTTTTGGATATAGAAGTGCGCGAAGGTAGCATGAAGGAACACTCAGTACGCGGCAATCTTGGTTTGCTCGCTTCGGGCTTGATGATTGAAGGTCCGATTATAAAAAATAAAACGTCTTTTTTGTTGGGATTTCGACTGACTTCCTTGGATATGTTGGTGCGTCCTTTGAGTCGTTACTGGTTAGATGGTTCTTTTGAAGTGGGCGGCAAACAGGTTGCGACGAATGGCGAAGCGCGATACGGTTTTTATGATATTAATGCGAAAATAAGCCATCGTTTTTCGAAAAAAGACCGCCTCTCGCTAAGTGTTTATAATGGTGGAGATGATTTTTCTTTTACGGATGAAATTAAGGAGAAAACAATAAATGAAACATTGGAATCGGAACTTTTATTGAATTCCCGTTGGGGAAATTTGACGGCTTCACTGCGTTGGACACATATTTTTCAACAAAAAATGATACTATACACCAGCGCGACTTTTACCGATTTCGATTTCGATTATTCTGATAAATATGTCTATCGAAAAAATACGAATAATACCCCCACGGGAGCGCGGATGATTCAGAATTATAGCTCTGATATTCAGGACATTGCATTAAAAACGGAATTGAAGTATACACCTTCGGAAAAGTATCGTTTTCGACTCGGTGCACAGGCGATACAACATCGTTTTCGACCCGGAATCAATACCATCATAGAGGAAAACACGCATACACTCGAGCAACTTAAAATCATTTTTGAAAACCCTTTAATTAAAACTTATGAATTTGCTGGATTCCTTCAAAGCCGCAATACGATTGGACGATTACGCTTACATGCAGGATTTCGTACTGGCTTTTTATTACATAACAAAAATATATTTAGTACCTTTGAGCCACGACTTGCGATAAATCTACTCCTTACAAGACATTTTACATTGCGGAGTAACTATACCCATACTAGTCAATACTTACATTTATTGACCAATTCGGGCATCGAATTGCCTACGGATTTGTGGGTGCCTGCATCTACCAATGTGCAGCCCGAACAAAGTCGACAAGCTGGTATAGGCGGAATTTGGGCAAACGAGGATTATTCATTGAGTATGGATTTTTACCATAAAAGAATGAACAATTTAATCACCCTTCAAGGTGAAGGTACGATTATATTGAGTGGTCGAGATTGGGAGGAAAAAGTAGAATCTGGCAGAGGTTGGGCGTATGGTGGAGAGGCAGCTTTGATGAAAAAAACGGGCAAGACGACAGGTATTTTGAGTTATACGCTCGCTTGGTCGTACCGCCAATTTGATAATATAAATGATGGCATTGCCTATCCATTTAAATACGACCGCAGACACGATGTTGCGCTGGCAATGCGACACAAACTAAATAAGCGAATGGCACTGAAAAGCGATTGGGTCTATGGTTCGGGCAATCCCTTTACGCGCCCGATACGCGAAGCACCTGTGCCGTCAGTTTTCCCAGAGGGCAGCCCCGCAACGGTGTATATTTATGAAGCTAAAAATGCTTCAAGAATGCCATCTTACCATCGCCTCAATATTGGGGCAGAATGGAAAGGAAAACAGAAAAAACGTTATAACTGGACGCTGGATTTTGGTGTTTATAATATTTATAATAGAAAAAATCCATTTTTATTATACATTGGACCAAAAGAAAATACAGAGGAAAATGAGTATAAACAATTGAGTTTATTTCCTGTTCTACCTTACTTAAATTATAATTTTGAATTTTAATACAGTCGATAGTGGATGCTTGACAGTGATAGGCAAAAGAGATAAATCAACTCGCTATATTCCACGAACTATGGATTTCCGACTATGGACTTTAATCAAAGGCTATGACCCAGTATTCTACTTTGTTTGTTTTTTCGACGATTTTGCTCGCGACTGCTTGCGTGACACCTGTGCAGATTGATTTTGCGGAAGCAGAACAAGAATTGGTGGTTTATTCTCATTTTGGTGGAGACGAAGCCATGAAAATATACCTCAGCCACACGCGCGACCCCCTCAAGCCAAATGAACGTTTTAATCCCATAGAAGAAGCTACGATACGAGTGTATCGCGATAGTGTTTTAGTAAGTAGTTCTAATCGAATGCCTGATGAAAAGGTAGAATATGCCGCTTTGTATGAGGTGGACGTAGAGACAGTAGTTGGCAGCGAATATAAAATAGAAATAGTCGCAGATGGCTACAAAAATATTCAGGCAACTGAAACTGTTCCGCGCCAAAGAGCGGATACCAGAAGTTTTTCTTTTGTAGAAGAAACCGAAGAAAGCAAGATATTTCAACTTCTTTTTTCTGATGATGATAGTGTCGAGAATTATTATCAATTGGTCGTGAAGGTGATAGAGTGTTCAAGAGAAGGAGAGATTTTAAAAGAAGAAGCTGTTGATTATCAAATAGATAGGTCGTCTAACTTTATGCACTTTGAAGCAAAGGGTAGTAAAAAATGGGAAGCGATTTATCCTAAACATGCAGGCTATTTATTTACTGGCGTGCCAAGTGTAGCCGGCTTCAAAGAGTTGCTTATCGAAATCCCAAATGAAGGTAGACTATTTGGCGGCGGAGTTACTGATTTTAAATATAGAGTCGAATTGTATAATGTATCTGACAGCTATTTTCTGTACCACCAAAGCGTAAAATCACAACTGACGAATGAAAATCCACTGGACGAACCTGTTCGTATTTTCAATAATATTGAAGGAGGATTTGGCAATTTCTCTGCCTATAATAGGTCACTTATCGAAAGTCCAATTATTGGACAGTAGGTATAATGAGTAAACGAGTGAATTTTGAATGAGTGAATAGACTTTATTTAGAAAAATTTTGTATGCAGCTAACTTTGTCTTTTTCCGATACTCTTCACCTATTTTTCGCCCCGTACCGTAGGGTATGCGGCTCAAAATGAGGCTCGATTATCGAAAAAATACAAAAGTTCCATGCATACAAAATATTCCTAAATAAAGTCTAATAATTTACTGATTATCACTTGTTGAGTATCAGGAACAAAATATTGGTAGAAAAGCATCAAAAATGCGTTTCGAGTGCCTCTATGTACTCAATATTTCGAGCAATAAATTTTCATGCGTTTGCCCTTGCTCGGTACGCTACATCTAAAATGACTGCTAAATTCATAAAGAACCATTTATTCCATGTATTTTTTTACTATTCAATAAAAAATATTAATTTTACTCTATGAGAAATTATTATTTTTTTGCGATAGTCGTGTTCTTATTTTCTTGCAATACAATAAAGAAAGTAAGTACTACCGAAGCCCTGAAAAAAGATGCCGACCAAAAACTTACCACTTCCACAGTGGACATGAATGAGATAAAAGGACATATCTATTACCTCGCTTCGGATGAAATGAAGGGACGCGATACGCCCTCGCCCGAACAAGATATTGCTGCGCGATATTTGGCGACTTCGCTCATGAAGTATGGCGTAAAACCACCCGCCGGACAGGAAGATTACCTACAAAAAGTACCAATGAAAACTGTCACGCCTGCCACGTCGGGGACGCTTGCGTTTGGTACATATAATTTCTCATTGCCCAATGATTTTCTCCTATTGGAAGGCGGAAATGTTGATGTGAATGGCAGTGTTGTTTTTCTCGATAGAGGCACCGAAAAAGATTTTGCGGCGACTGACGTAAAAGATAAAATAGTCGTTACTTTTTGTGGATTTGAGGGGCAAGATAATCCGCAAGAGTGGTTTTATACTGGTAGGCAAAAAATGAAATGGGCAAAAGAAAAAGGTGCGAAAGCACATATCGAAATTTACACTTCTACGCAGATTCCTTTCAACTTTTTAGCGCGTTATTTTACGGGAAAATCAACGATGTTGGACGACTCAGAAGGCGACGAAAATTTCCCTTATTTGTGGATGAATGCAGGTAATAAAGAAGCGGTAGCAGCCATCAAAAATACGGCAGATATACCTGTAAATGTTAAGGTAGAAGGCTTGGTCATAGAAAAAATGATGACCCATAATGTCGTAGGCGTAGTGGAGGGCAGCGACCCTGTTTTGAAGAACGAATATATCATCTATTCGGCTCATTATGACCACGTTGGGATAGGTGCGGTCATGGAAGGCGATAGCATCTATAATGGCGCGAGAGACAATGCCGTAGGTAGCGTGACCGTACTTTCTGCTGCCGAAAATATCGCCAAATATCCTACCAAACGTTCCGCTATTTTTATCTTTTTTACGGGCGAAGAAAAAGGCTTGCTCGGCTCGTCATATTATGCCGAAAATCCTATCATTCCACTCAATAAAGTTACTTACTGTTTTAATAGCGATAATGCCGGATATAATGATACTTCGGTAGCCACTATCATTGGTTTGGAGCGTACTGATGCCTCCAACTTGATTGAAAAAGCCTGCACGACTTTTGGCTTGACAGCGATAAAAGATAACATGCCCGAACAAGGGCTTTTTGACCGTTCGGATAATGTTAATTTTGCAAAAAAAGGCGTGCCTGCACCTACATTTAGCCTCGGCATCACGGCATTTGATGATGAAATAAATCGCTATTATCACCAAGCTGCCGATGGTCCGAATACATTGGATTATCCTTACTTGTTTAAGTTTTTTAAGTCTTATGTATACGCTTGTCGATTGATAGGAAATACGTCGCAGTCGCTATTCTGGAAAGAAGGCGATAAGTATTATGAGGCAGGGAAGGAATTGTATGGGAAGTAGGCAAGTTCAAGCGCAAGAGTCAAATTCAAGTTCAGTAATTTTTTTGAACTTGCGCTTGACTCTTGTACTTGAACTTAGGGAAGACGAAAAAAATAATCTACCCGTCTGAATTGTTCTTTTTCTTATATGTTTCACTAAATCTTCCTTACGTAGCTCGGCTATGCGCGTCAAATTTAGCCAAACATATAAAAAAAATAACTTCTTCATTTGGGGTAGATTATTCTCTTGCTCTTCCCTTATCCAATCGCTTCTTCCAATTCGCGTTGCATTTCCGTTAGGCTGCTGTCAATCTGTTCGTATTTTTCATTTAGGTTCGTGATTTGTTTAACTTCCATATCCAACATCACATCAAAATCATCGAAATTTGCGTCGATTTTTTCTTTGATATTGCCGACATAGGCTTTGAGTTTATCAGATACTTCGCTTTCGAGTTTTAGTCTGCCGCCGTTGACTTCGGCGGTGTAATCTTCGATGACTTTATTGCGTCGCATACGTGCGGTCGCGCCGGCAAATAGGAAACCTACCGTAGTCAATATACCCCCCGTAATATCAAAAACCATCCCTTGCGCTACCGTAGCGAGTATGACGCCGACTACCGCAAGCCCGCCACCTGCGGCGAGATTGGGCGCAGTATTGTTTTCACTTTTAAAGACTTCTGAACCGATAAAATTTTCGGTTTTATTCATAAATTTGGAAAATTCTTCCTGCAAATCGCGCATCACATTGCTACGTCTGTCGGCGATGTCTCCGAATATTTCGTGGTTATTTTTCAGGATGGTTTTACTGTTTCGGATTTTGAGATCAATCATTTTCGCCATCTGCTGTATGCTGTCGGCGATGTCGGTTACGCCCGATTGTACTTTTTCGTGCATGGCATCATTGAGGTCGCGTTCCATATTGGTCGAGAGGTCGGCGAGCCACTGTTCGAGCGAGCTTTTTTTGCCAAACATAGAAGAAAAAGTACGTCGCACGAGGCTGAAAAAGCCCAAGCCATTTTTGAGTTCTTCGCGTGTTTCGGAGGTGATACGGTCATAAGCTGCGATGAGATTTTCTACAAGAATATCAATCTGATTATTTGACCTAACTTCTTGTCCATCAAGTGTTTCTCGAATGTCTTCGCGGAAGCGTTGGTCGGCTTCGAGCTGCGCCGAACGTAGCTGCAAGCCCTTGTGTATGCGTTCACCTACGTTGCGCGAAGTGGAGATGTTGTTGGTGAGTTTGAGTATGGGGGCTTTGCCGCCTGTGATGTTTTGGGCGATGTATTGGCGGACGGGCAAAAAGCCACTGTTGGGGGTTTTTTCGATTTCCATTTTGGCAGAAACAGCAAATACATTGGGCTGTTCGATGCCTTTTTTGACGGCTTGTTTGCGGACGCCTTCTATATTGGTAGCGAGGTCGCTGTTGTTCATCAAATCCTTTTGTTGGAGAATGAAAATGATTTTTTTGCGCCAATCGCCGTGGATATAATCGAAAAATTCCCATGCCGATTGTCGGTAGGGGTTTTTGGCTTCAAAAACGAATACAATAAGGTCGCTACCGGGAATAAATCGTTCGGTAATCTCTTGATGGTGGTCTGAAATGGTATTGGTGCCAGGCGTATCTACGATGGCAATTTCTTTGAGAATCTCAACGGGCAGCAGGATTTTTTTGAGGTGTTCGTTGACGACAATTGTGCTTTCTTCTTCGCCGTAGAGTATCTGCTGAATGGTGTCGGTGCAAGGGTCGGGCGCGACTTTGCAGACTTCTTTATCCGTTTCCAACAAGGCGTTAATGAAGCTGCTTTTTCCTGCCTTCACTTCGCCCACGATGACGAACATAAATGGCTCGTGGATGCGATTTCGGAGGTCGCTGACGGTATCGGCAAGTTCTTCATTGCCGATGTCGATGGTCATCTGATGGAGGTCTTTGATGATTTCACCAATGTGTAGGCGACTTTCTATAATTTTTTGATTAAGTATGTTCATTAGTAAGTTCAAGTTCAATCCTGATAGTTATCGTGGACAAGTTTAAGCGCAAACTTGACGTAACGCGATTGATAGCGATTCGCAAAATTGCGTTACGTTTAAGACCTCAAATTAGGGAAAAAGTAATGAATTGTGAAATGAATTGACGAGTTGATGAATTGTTGAGTTGACGAATTGATGAGTTGACGAATTGATGAATTGACGAATTGACGAGTTGATGTTGCTTTGCAAAAAATACAACATCTTGGGATTTTGAATTTTTACCTCAAGTAAGGACATAAAAAAAGAGCTTAGTGACTCTAAAAGGCTAAAAAAGAATCACCAAACTCTGGAGGAAACATCATCTTTATACAAGTAAGAAACTCAGCAGAGAAACATTGTATAGTACAAATGTGCAGTTTTTTTTAACTTTGGACAAGTCAAGATTGTACTTAGTTTTGTTAGGTTTTTTATTTTTTTTAAAATATAATTAATTGATAATTAGAATTTTATACTATTATTTATGGTGATAAAATGATACAGGAATTAGGTAGTAAGGATATGCGAAAGAGGGAAAATAACAGATATTTTTTCAATACTTTGCTATAATGATGGTCATTATCTTAGTTTTGTTGAATGAATCGTTTAGCTAAAACAGTAAATAGACTGGAAAAATACCCTAAATCTTTATTGTCCTTGGTCGTTGGTCGGACGGTGCGTTTTGTTGGTACGGTGGGAATCCGTTTTGAGGAGATGACGGAGGATAGGGTAGTGGTGTCGCTGAAAAATCGTGGGAAAGTGCGTAATCATATTGGTCAGATACATGCGGCGGCGATGGTTTTGTTGGCAGAAACGGCAACGGGAATGGTGTTGGGCATGAATGTGCCGGATGATAAAATTCCTTTGATAAAATCTTTGAAGACAGATTTTGTGCGCCGTTCGAGGGGGGCGATGCGTGCCGAGGCTTGGTTGGATGAGGCGCAAAAGCGGCGTATTTTGACGGAAGAGAAGGGCGAAGTGCTGATAAAAGTGAAGGTGACAGACGAAAGCGGCGAATCGCCTGTGGTGTGTGAGATGTTGTGGGCTTGGATCCCGAAGCGAAGAAAGTAAGAGCATGTTTAAATTTTTTCTGGTTGCTCGTTTCTCGCGTAAGGGATAGTAGGTGTTGTTTGAACGTAACGGAGCGATAGCGGAGTGGAGAGAGTGCCGGATAGCCCGACCCCCGACTGATAAGGAGGGGGATACGCCCAATTATTATTCATTTCACCGGATTTGTCAAAGCATCTTAGTTTTTTATTTAGACCTCCCAAAATCAGTGGATGAAGCGTCTGTCCCCTAAAAATTATAAAGCCGACTCATATTAAGATATGAGTCGACTTTATAATTTTACTTCGTCCTTAAATAGTCATTCAAGTTAATACTGTCGGGTGATTTGGCGAAATTTATCCGATTACTTTGTTGAATAACCTTCGCCTCGTACTCGAATAAATTTCATTCAAATTTGTCCGACATTAGGGAAGACGAAGATGTAATTATTTGTTTATTAATAAAATAAATATTAGAACAAAAACAAAGTGACATAAGTTATTGATGATGAAGGTTTTACCTAATTGCCCAATGCTCAAAGTCCAGCAATAAGTACGCTTATTTTTTCTTCTTCCCTTTGTATTAAATGGCTATAAAAGCTGCTGCTATGGCTGCACCTCCGGAGATTACGATGGTCGCTACGAGCCACCAAGCGGCTGATATAGCAGATTTTCGGGCGTGCTCGGCTTGAATAACGGCTTTTCTTTCCATATTTTTGACAGTTTTTCTTGCAGTATCTTCGATGCTTTGTATTTGCTTGGCTACTTCATTTCGAGCATCTTCTACACTCTGAACTACTTTGTCCAAATAAGCGCTGCTGACCATTCCTGTGTTGGTGATGGCAGCAGTCACGGTATTTCTATCAAACGTACTCAGTCTTCTTTTTATAATGTCCAGGCTCTCGGAGGAGTTATTGATAGCCTTAGAAAAGTTGTCTTTTAAGTATGTATAATCCAAGTCCAAATTGCTTGCACCATTTATAAAATTGTTGACATTTTCTTTAAAGCGATTTACCAAATCATCTGTGGAGAAATCAAATTCTACATTACTCAATTTTTCTTTTGCCTGATTCAATGCACTTTCTGCTTGCGCTGCATAAATACTTATTTGAGATTTATCAAGCGAGCTATTTTTTTCCAACGACTTGGTGATAGCATCTCGGTCAAGCTCATTCATTTTTTCTCGCAAGCCTTTCACCGTTTTTGAAGAATCATCCAAAATTTCATCCAATTCCTTTTTCATCTCTCCTGATTCCATTTTTTCAGGAGTAGCACTCTGAAAAAAGTTTTGAACTTTAGTCGTATATCCATTTATTTTTTCTTGATCAATGGAACTACTTATTGCTTTTTGGAAGCCTGCTGTACTAAAATCCGTGTTGTTATAAAAGGATTTAGCTTCTGTTAATAGATTATCAAGTTGCTTTATTCTTTGCTTCCCTTGCTCGGTTAGTTTGCTTGTATCCGTTGTAATAGCCGTTTGAATAATGCCCTGAATAGCAGTCCACTTTGCCATTTTATCTTCCTCTGCCTGATTAGTATTGTCAGAAATAGAGAAGGAAGAACCCTGAAAATTAGGCGAAGCGGCAGCAGCTATTTCTTTCAGATCATTCCTCAGAGTATCATATTCAGGCATCTTGTTTTGTATCTGCTCAAAATATTTATCTAAGGTGTTTACAATACTATCGGTATCAAAAGTCGAACTCATCTCTTGTCGAACTTTTTCGATAGTGCTATCGGCTATATTCTGTATTTGACGCTGTGGTGAAGGCATGACTAAAGACTGAATAGAATTTTTTGTAGACCTCAATCCAGCAACAGCAGTATTAATCAAACCACCAATAAGCGTTCCCAACATACGGCTCTCCAGATAAAAAAGCAGCATAAAAAAGGCAGCCCAAATCACTAAAGCCAACGTAATATTTACCATCGTGTCGGTGATAGGAGTCAGCATTAGGGCGAGTGCTGTACCTGCAAAAAGCGCAGGAGCTACCGTCAGAATATTCCAAAGACCCAGCGCAGAAGTAATTTTTACACCTGTAGAGATACCTGAATTATAATCGTAGTTATTGTCCTCGTCGTCGTCATCATCGTCGTCATTACCGTATTTGCTTTCGACCCATTTATCTTTCAGGTTGCTCGTCGAAGTGACCCCAAGGGCAACAGAGAGTGCAGTCAATAAAAATTGAAATCCAAACGCCAACAATACTCCCGAAAGTATGGTGATCAGAAAATTAGGTAATAAATTGAGTTCAGTAAATTGTGTAGTATTTTGAGCTGAAAGTGTGGTGGAACATAATAAAAATGCTAAAATTAATTTAGTTATAAATTTCATAAAATGATTGGTTGTGTTGTGAAAAAGTTAGTTAGTTAGTTAGTTAGTTAGTAAATAAAATAATTATTTGAATATAAATTTAAGAAATATATTTAAAATTTATTATTTATAATGAGTTAGGGATGAAAGAAATTAAATAAATTCGACAGATTGATGAACTTATTTCGCGTTCCTTATTAAATTTTTAGCTATCAAAAATACATTATACGCATTTTTATTAAAAAAATAGGAGGGCTGACTGCCTATTTTTTCAGTTGTCAAAGTCCAAAATATATTAGGATGAATTATTGATTTGAAATAAAACCTAAGTACATTGTCAATTAAGTTTCTTTGTGTTTTTTGACGTTTATTTTGAAATGAATCGACCCAAAAATGACGCGAATACTCCCTGTATTTAAGGAGTTTTTGGGGAAGAGTCATTTTAAAAGAAATACTCAAAAACGCTAAGAAACTTATTTGACAATGTACTAAGTAACAGGTATTAAATAAATGTACATTCTTCGCGTCGTTGTTTTTTCTTTAGGCGAACCAAATTTGACGTGAATACTCCCTGTATTTAAGGAAAATTTGGTGAAGTACAAAGGAAAAAGAACAAGTCGAGAACGTACATTTATTTTGTTCCTGATACTTAGAACTACGTTAAGTCAAAAATACTTTATTAAACAATGTACTTAATAACGATAGAATAATAACCTCGTCCAAATCGTGAAGTTATTGTTTTATCGTTACTTACATGACTGTATTAGGGAAGAGGAAGAAAATAATCTACCCCAAATGAAGCCGTTATTTTTTTATATGTTTGGCTAAATTTGACGCGCATAGCTGGGCTACGTAAGGAAAATTTAGTGAAACATATAAGAAAAAGAACAATTCAGACGGGTAGATTATTTTTTTCGTCTTCCCTTAGTTGTCAAGTGAAGACTTTTGTGAAATAATTAAAACTTTCTTTAGAGCTTACATCAAAATATTTAATTATATCGAAACACAAAGTTACATACATTACAATATATAAAAAGCAAATTTGTTCAAATTAATTTAATTATTTTTACAGTAAATAAAAGTTAATACTAACTATCGTTATCTTAGGGGCAATCAGATATGAAATGTCAAAACACCTATACTGTACACGTTTAATTTTGCCACAAAGGTACAAAGAATTTTACTGTTTATACTTTATGTCTTTGTGGCAAGTTTTCTTTTGAATAGTCGTATGCCAAAATATATTAGAATGTCCCTAATGTTTTACCTCTTATGATTTAAATATTTATAAAAACATAACTATGTTCTTATTTTAAATAAGGGAAGAGGAAGAAAATAATCTACCCCAAATGAAGCCATTATTTTTTTTATATGTTTGGCTAAATTTGACGGAAGATTCAGTGAAACATATAAAAAAAAGAACAATTCAGACGGGTAGATTATTTTTTTCGTCTTCCCTAAATTGTCAATTATTCATTCCCAATTCTCAATTTGGCGAAGACATTAAATTAGGGTTTTTGCTAATTAAAAAAATTCAACAAACAAACTCGTAGATGTCCAAAATAAAGTTAGAGTAAAACAATATTATATTAATGGTTTGATAATCAGAACCTTATCCTAATTACCCGATGTCCAAAATCCAGTTTCAAAGATTTATTTAAATAATAAATTAAGAGATATTTCTTAACTTTGGCGCAGTTAGGGAAGAGGAAGAAAATAATCTACCCGTCTGAATTGTTCTTTTTCTTATATGTTTCACTGAATCTTCCGTCAAATTTAGCCAAACATATAAAAAAAATAATGGCTTCATTTGGGGTAGATTATTTTCTTCCTCTTCCCTTAGCATCATAGAGGGGGCAAAAGTCAGATAAAACTCGTGTAAAATCCAAGCATGCTCTTAGCAATCAATCTTTTAGAACCAATTCTTGCCACGGTTATGCAAGAATTTAATGATTAAGTATTAATATATGAACATTCTTTTCTATAATGACCTTGACTACAAACTTGTAAAAAAACAATTTGACAAGACCATTGGTTTTTTGAAAAAAGGAGATTTTGCATCCGCAGATGTCAAAAAAATGCCACAAACAGGTTATTATCGGGCAAAGTTGGATAGAGAAAATCGCTTACTTTTCAAAATTGGAGAATACGCAGGCAAGTCGTTTATTTTTGTATTAGAAGTCATTTTAAATCACGAATATGATAAATCAAGATTTTTAAATGGAGCTAAAATAGACGACAGTAAACTACGAGCAGTTGATTCTCCACAAAAAATACAGCAAAATGAAAAACCTTCGGTTGCTTTTGTCAATCAAGAGGTACGGCATTTTCACATTTTAGATAAAATCTTATCATTCGATAGTACGCAAGAAGAAGTTTTTCAGGCACCTGTTCCTGTAATAATTATTGGGTCGGCAGGGAGTGGAAAGACCGCTTTGACACTCGAAAAAATCAAGCAACTACGGGGAACGATTTTATACATTACTTTATCGCCGTATTTGGTGGAAAATTCTCGAAACATTTATTATGCCCATGGCTATGATAATCAAAAACAAGAAATAGATTTTCTATCTTTTCAGGAATATCTCGGCACAATTGATTTGCCGAAAGGACGCGAAGTGACTTATCGAGATTTTGAAGGGTGGATTTGGCGATACAAACAGGCATACAAAATCAAGGATGCTTATAAGATTTTTGAAGAATTTAAAGGCGTGATGACGGGGTCAATAATTGATAAACCGTATTTGTCGAAAGAGGAATATTTGAGTTTAGGAGTACGCCAATCCGTCTATAGTCAGGCAGAACGAACACAATTGTATGAATTGTTCTTAAAGTATTTGGATTGGCTGAACGAAGGTGCCTTTTTCGATGCCAACATCAGTTCGTATGAACGGTTAGAAAAAGTGAAGCCAATTTACGATTTTATTGTTGTGGATGAGGTTCAAGACATTACGAATGTCCAGTTATTTTTGATTTTAAAATCATTGACTACCCCTACTAATTTCATTTTGTGTGGTGATAGCAACCAAATTGTGCACCCCAATTTCTTTTCTTGGTCAAATGTCAAAACGATGTTTTATGAACAAGATTTGAAAGGGAAATTGACGCGAATTTTGCACACCAACTACCGAAATACCCCTGAAGTAACCAAAATTGCCAATCAATTATTATTGGTCAAAAATGCCCGATTTGGGTCAATTGACCGCGAAAGCACCTATTTGGTAGAGTCCAATTCGGCGAGTGTAGGAGTAGCGGAATTTTATGAAGATAAATCTAAAGTGAAGCAGGACTTTAACCGTCGGACGAGCAAATCAACAAAATTTGCGGTATTGGTCATGCGTAATGAAGACAAAGCGGAGGCGCGAAAATTCTTTAATACTCCTTTATTGTTTAGCGTACAAGAAGCCAAAGGATTAGAGTATGAAAATATAATTTTATATAATTTTATTTCCAATAATCAGGCGGAATTTAGAGAATTGTGCAGTGGCGTGACTCCTGAAGATTTGAAAAGTGATTTGAAATATTCGCGGGCAAAAGACAAATCAGATAAGTCATTAGAGGTCTATAAATTTTACGTCAATTCATTATATGTGGCGATTACTCGGGCTGTCAAAAACTTGTATGTCATTGAAAGTGCTCGAAAACATGAATTATTGCAATTGCTTGGTTTGGTGGATTTTAAGCAAAATGTGGGATTGAAAGACCAGACCTCTTCCATGGAAGAATGGCAAAAAGAGGCGCGAAAATTAGAACTACAAGGGAAAAAAGAACAAGCAGACGATATCCGTAAGAATATTTTGCATGTCGAAACTGTACCGTGGGAAATTATTACGGCGAGTAAATTTGCGGAACTCAAAAAGCAAGCCCTTGACCCTGATAATTATAATAAAAAAGCGAAAGATTTACTCTATGAATACGCCTTAATGTATTATGAAGTTAACGTTTTTTCCAAATTAATTGAATTAAAATACCGTAAAGCTGAAAGTTGGAAACGCGATGGTATTAGTCGAATTGAGCGTAAATACAATGAATATTTTCAGGATAAATTAGCCTCGGTTCAGTCTAAACTACGGAAGTATGGTCCGGATTTTCGGACAGAATTTAATCTTACACCATTGATGATGTCCACCTTGGGTGGTAGTTTGAATACCATTAATTTTTTGCTCGAAGTCGGTGCAAATACGAAGTTACGGGACAATCTCGGTCGGCAAGCATTTCAAATTGCGCTACTCAAAAGTTATCAGGACAAAAAGTATGCAACCAACATTTTAGGGAAGGTTTATACCAAACTGCAACCTGATAGCTTAAGGGTGAAAATACATCGTAAATTGATTAAAATTCACCCAAAACAGATGGAGTTTTTTATGCTGAATTATATGATTGCACTGTTGAGAGAAATTACCACTCACAAGATTCAACATAGTGTTTCTGGTTTTGAAGCTGCTGATTTTGTAAATTCTGTGGAACATTACTCCTCTCAAGTTATGGCAGATTATCGTAAAAAACGAACCTATATTTCGAGTTTTTTATCCAAAAATGAAATCTATCGAAATGACAAATACAATAAGCAAATCTTTATCCGCATTCGACGTGGGTATTATTTGATTAATCCCATTTTAGAGGTGGAGAATGATGAGGGCGAATGGCAAAACATTTACGAGGTAACAGGTGTAGCAGATTTGAAAAATAGTGAAAATTCAACATTTAGATATTTGGGGGAATATATTGAGCAAATCAGAAAGACAGTTCAAAAACAATTTGAGGCAGCGGAATCCTATTTGCCGGATGAAGATTGATTCTAAAATGATTGATACAGTGAAAATATTTTGCATATTTAAATTTCGCGTAAAAGTAGTTGACACTTTTTTTCTCATTTTAACAATAAAAATAATATTTAGCAAACAGGATAATTATTTTTTTGTTGAAAAGTGTGGTTCTTTGACAATTTTTGCAAAAAAGGCTCTCCCTTCCTCCAATGTGGTTTTAACCCATTGTTGTTCAGCCACTTATTGCAATGGGCTAAAGCCACATTGGAGGAAAATGCAAAAATTGTCAAAGAACCAAAAGTGTCAACTGCATTATTAAACATGCCAAATTAAGGCATAAAAAATCCGTGTCAATCCGTCAATCCGCTTCATCTGCGTTCTATTTCGCTAATCGCCCTCGCACAAAACTCAACAGTAGCAAAAGCAAGGACAAAAACAGCGCAATTCGAGCAATCAAATCCCCATAGCGCACATAAAAAGTCACCTTGTCATTCAGCGTAATTTTGCCGCGTCGAAATCCCATTTCGCCATAAGGATTGCCGTCGAGTCGGTCGCCGCGTTGATTGATAAAGCCGCTCGTACCCATATTCGCGCTACGGGCAATGCTGCGCCGCGTTTCGATAGCTCGTAGCGAAGCAAAATGATTGTGCTGCACATGCCCTGCCGTATTGTCCCACCAACCGTCATTTGTTACGATAAACAGTGCATTTGCACCTGCTCGCACGTAGCCCGTTGCGTATTCGCCAAAGATAGATTCGTAGCAAATCACGGGCGCGACACCCACCGTTTTATCTTCATTAAAAAAGGCTTCACGCTCCGGCTGCGTCCCCAAACCCGACATCGACCCCCCCAGTGCATTCACTATCGGGCGGAAAATTGTCAGACTTGCAAAAGGCGGATATTCTGCGCCCGGCACGAGTTTCTCTTTAAAATAATCTTGTATAATTGAGTCATTATGAGCGATTTGTATGGCAGAGTTATAACTTTCGTAAATCGTCGTATCACGTCCGCGTACATAAGAGCGTGGAGCTTTTGGCGGCTCTTCACTTGCCTCAAATCGGCGATACGAACTCAAGCCCGTTATCAATTTTGTGTTGGGGTAATCTCGTAAAAAACCACGAAAAGCTTGAATGACCGGACTCTCCTCAATTTCGTTATGCCATACTCTGCCAAAACTCGTTTCCGGGAAGACTAAATAATCCGTTTCAGGCGTCAGACCTTCGCGCGAAATCTCGAAAAATCGCTTCAATTGTGTCGGCTGATTCGCCTCAAATTTCTCATAATGCGGTTCGTAATTTGGGTTGACAACGACCACTTCGATTTGTTTGCCTGTTTCCTTATAGGTGAAATATTTTATGAAGGAAAAAATGATAGGTAATAAAAATATTGCCGCAGGCAATATAAATTTCGATATATTTATTTTTTCTTTTTTATAAAAATAATTATCTACTAAAAAGAAAATCAACAAATTAAGCACCCATATCCACAGAGAACCACCAAAAGTTCCGGTAATGTCGTACCATTGAACAATTTCGGGAAATCGTGCAAAGCTATTGCCCAAATTGAGCCAGGGCCAGCTCATATCTTTCCAATGTAAATGCGCCAATTCGAGTACCATCCAATATGCAGGCAGCGAGGCATAACCCAATCTATCGCCAAGCCGCACCCTCGTATGATGAAACAAAACACACGGAATCGTCATCAACAAAGTACCCGGCAAGACCGCCAAAAGCCCCGCCATAAACAGCGTATTTGTCACCCAATAGGTACTCAAAATATTCCAGAGCAACAAGCCCCAAAAGGCATATTTGAACATCGCGCCACGCGCCATACCACGCTCATCGGTGATACGTTTTTCTACGATTAAAAGCGGTACAAAACCCACAAACATCAAAGGAAAAAATGGCATCGGCGTAAAGCCTCCGGTAAGTAATACGCCACTCAATAAGCTGATTAATAGCAACTTACGCCCGCTTTTCATCTTACGTTCAAATCGCCCTTCCAAGAGCAACAGCACCGTAGCCACCAAACCCAAATACAAAAATAAAGGACGATGCCCCCACAGTTCATCGGCTTGAAAACGGCTATACATCTGCCATCCGCTGACGACAGTGACAGCGATTGAGGTGAGGAGTAGCGGGAGTTTTAGTTTGTTGTTCATACGTATTCGCGTGGACATTTTATTTCGGTGGATTGGGCGTATTGTAGTTCGTAGTCGGGGATTATATCGTATAAGCTAAATTCAAATTCAGAGGGAGAACCCATCACGACAGGGTTTTGAATCCAGTGAAATTCGGTTGGATATTGTTCTTTTATGACGTTGGAAATATATGGATTTTTATACTTGCTTGTGAAAAGTCTTACTTGGTCATCAGCCTCGTAAAAGGGCAGTCTTTTCAGTGCTTGGCTAATAAACTCTTGATTATAAAATGTGACCGTTCTGAAATTAACTTTATCTATATTGACCTCATTATCAAACAAAAAAACCGGAAGTCGCAGTAGAATTTGCTCTATCCCGGATTGATATTTTTCTAAAATAGTAAACAAATTGCCGGGAGCTTGTGATTCTCTTTCTTCGTAAATATTTAATGAAGTTTTTAATTCAAATAAGATAATTTCTACATTAGTTGGGGTGAAAAAAATAAGGGCTTTTTCGGGCTTTTTTCGTGTAGTATAGAGCGTAGGATGATTGGTTTCCAAATCAATTATCCACGAAATAGGATACATATCGTTGAAGGGAATATCACTGATTGTTACTTTTTTTAGCTCGCTCCCTTTAGCTTTCGGTTCGATTAATTCGTAGGAATCATCGCGCAAAGGAGTGATGTATTTTATATCATACAAAAACTCCTGCACTCGCGCCCTGTTTCGCTTAAAAAAATTAGACATGGACGGCTTCATTTTGGTGTATAATGAAGTTTAATCTGTCTCTCATGTCTTTCATGTCCACTTCCGCCTTTACAAAATCCTCAAAATAGACCCCATATTTCTGAGTTCTATATTGTTTAATTTGCTCACCATCAAAGAAATACACGCCAAAATCTTCTCCCTTCAAACTGTAATCTTCCATGCCCGATAGCATTTCTTCTCGTATATCATCGGGCAGTTCTGCGCCTTCATTTGTGAGGTGTGCAAGTCTGATATAATTATTAATGCAATCCGTAAAAAACGAACTATGCGTCGTCACTATCACCTTATTATTGTTTCGATTGGCAAATTGTACCAACAACTTCGCAAGGGCAGCTTGGTGCTTGGGGTGGAGATTTTCTTCGGGTTCGTCTATGATGAGGAGATTTTGATTTTTTAAGGAAAAATATTTTAAATACAAAAAAAGTGTAACCAATTGATTATCAGAAGAAGAAGCTAAATGTATTGGAATTTCCTCACCGTTTTTGAGTTGTTTGTAAATCTGTACCGGACCAATACCCGCCACACTTTTCAGTATAAATTGTCCTTCCACTATTCGTTCTAATTCAAGGGCTAAATCCGTGTATTCTTTTCTTACGCGCTTAGGATTTGTAGGGTCAAGCATAAAAGTATCATCCATTAAATGATTGGCACTCTGATGGTAGGGTTTGTGCAATATCTCCGACAACTCGGTTTTATTTATCTCCTCTCCTCTTCTTAATATTTCTTCAATTGTATCCACTTCATTTTTTTTCACCTGAAAAATATATTTATAAAAAGACGGATAAAAAATGCGACTGGCAGGTAAAAAATACGGCTTGTAAAATGCGTTATTCCCCTCGTTATCAGTTATTTTTAAATTAAAATTTTTAAATGAATGATGTGTCGGTACTACAAAATAATCATCAATAATTTTCGCCGGAAGTGCTTCTGCGAATTGCTGAAATGCGCCATTATTATTTTCCAAATCAGTTTTTAAATAATGATGATAAAACGACCAAATCGTGTTCGCCATATACGTCTTACCTGAATTATTATAGCCCACAAAAATGGTAAACCGCTCGTCCAAATTGACCGTACCGCTTTTTATGAGACCCAAATTTTTGACTGATATTTTCATGGTAAATTATTAAAATTCTATAAGTTTGGATGTCTCTTTCAAACGATTTTTATGCAAATTAACGGTTAAATTATCAAAAAACTCATCATCTAAATCTTCACCGAACCCGGCGAATGCCATAATATATTCTATTCGTATTTTCTTTTTAAATTCCTCATAATTATCTATGCCACTCTCTTTAGCCACTTTCATACATGCTTCAAAATCGCTCTTTGCCATATCCCTCCATACATTTTTTTCAGACATATCGCTTCTAAACGCTTTCAAGTATTCCTCGAAATCATGCTCCGACATCCCATTCCAAGCCTCAACATATTTCATGATATGTTGAGATTTATTTTCAAGCTCAAACTGTCCCAAATACGCCAATACATCCTCCAATTTATCATCAGGGATAAAATCTACTCGCGCCTTTATTTGTGCTTTTAAATCAAGAAATACAGTCATAATTAATTTATTTTATGAACGTAATACCAACGTAAAACGATTTTGTAAATCGTCACGTACTACCAGAACGATTTGCAAAATCGTTTTACTTTCTTCAAGATACAAATTTTCCAACAAAAAATCCGCGAAATCTGTTCAATCCGCCAAATCCGCATTCCATTCTCGCGTTAACTTTGTAGAAAATCCGCGTTCTACCGCACTACAAATCCATTCCCAAAACCTTCCTCCGGACGCACAAAGACCAACTCCCCTTTCTCATTTTCCGCCATCAAAATCATCCCTTCCGACATCACGCCACGCAGCTTACGCGGCGCAAGATTTGCGACTACAACGACCTGTTGACCGACCACATTTTCTGCCTCATAAAACTCCGCGATACCCGACACCACAGTACGCAATTCAAAGCCCAAATCGACGGTCAATTTCAGTAATTTCTTCGCTTTTGGTACTTTTTCGGCAGCTGTAATTGTGCCACTACGCAAGTCGATTTTTGAGAAATCATCGAAGGTCGTTTCCTCCTTTATGGGGGCGTATTCAACAGTTTGTAAGCGGCTATTTTTCAACTTATCAATTTGCGCTTCAATCACTTCATCGGGTATGCGAGTGAATAGATGCGACGGTGTATTTATTTTATGTCCTGCCGACAAAAGGGCTTCGCCTTTTTCTAAGGTCGTCAGCATTTCTTGCAAACCACCATTCTCTAAGTCCTTCAAATTCAGCAAGTCACGTATTTTTTTACTGGTAAATGGCAAAAACGGCTGACTCGCTACGCTCAATACCGCCACAATCTGCAAAGCCAAATTCATGACGACTTTTACCGCATTTTCGTCCGTTTTAATTTGCTTCCAGGGTGCGTTGAATTGTAAAAATTGATTGCCGAGCGTCGATATTTCAATCAAGGCTTTCAAGGCTGCACGAAACTCATACGCTTCAATAAAATTCGTTAATTCAACCAACTTTTCATGCAAAATTTTCAACTCTGTCGTATAAGTCGAAGTCGTCCCTTCTTCTTGCGAACCCGCTACCGAAATTGACCCATCAAAATCCGGCACCGCACCTTCGTAATACTTATTCGTCAGCACCAAAACGCGATTAATAAAATTCGCAAATTTGCCGACCAAATCACTATTATTCAACTCCTGAAAATTGCTCCATGTAAACTCGCTGTCCTTTTGTTCCGGCATATTTTTTATCAACACATAGCGCAATACGTCTATATGATTTTCAACCGTTTCTGCACAATCTTCTACGTATTCATGCGCCCATACTGCCCAGTTGCGCGAGGTCGAAATTTTATCGCCTTCGAGGTTCATAAACTGATTTGCAGGGACATTTTCCGGTAGAATATAATCGCCCGTAGCCTTCAAAATCGCAGGGAAAATAATGCAGTGAAACACGATATTATCCTTGCCAATAAAGTGTACCAATTTGGTTTCCTTATCCTTCCAATACAGTTCCCAATCTTTGCCTGTATCGGCTGCCCATTGCTTGGTCGCGGAGATGTAGCCAATCGGCGCATCAAGCCATACATATAGTTTTTTGCCTTCCGAACCTTCGACTTCGGGCGGTACGTCGATGCCCCATTCGAGGTCGCGAGTCATGGCGCGAGGTTGGAGGTCGCCGACCCATGAACGGCACTGCCCCAAAACGTGGTTTTTCCACTCCTTCGGGTCGTGATGTTGTTCGCCGTTGAGTTTGCCGTTGTCAATCCATTCGGCGAGCCATTCGGCGTGTTTGTCGAGCGATAAATACCAGTGTGAAGTCTCGCGCAAAACAGGTTTTTCGCCCGTAATCGTAGAGACCGGATTTATCAATTCGGTCGGACTGAGTGTACTGCCACAATTTTCACATTGGTCGCCGAAAGCCGCATCATAGCTGCATTTCGGGCAAGTACCTTTGATGTATCTATCCGCCAGAAATTGATTTGCCGACGCATCGTAATACTGTTCGGTCGTCTTTTTTTCAAACTCGCCTTTCTCCAATAAAATACGGAAAAACTCTTGCGAAGTTTCGTGATGTATTGGCGCACTCGTGCGGTGGTACATGTCGAATGAAACGCCCAATTTTTCAAAAGTATCTTTGATTTGTGCATTGTATTTATCGACAATTTCCTGTGGTGTCGTGCCTTCTTTTTTGGCACGTATAGTGATGGCTGCCCCGTGTTCGTCCGAGCCGCAGATGTACGCAACATCACGCCCCACAAGGCGCAAATAACGCACGTAAATATCAGAGGATAAATAAGCTCCAGCCAAGTGTCCGATGTGTAGCGGACCATTGGCGTAGGGTAGGGCAGCGGTGACTGTATATCTTTTCATTTAATTGATAATGGAGAATTGAGAATGAATAATTCGTGCAAATATACGTAGTTGGAACGCAGATTTTGCGAATTTAACGGATTTGCGCGGATTTTTTGTTTGATGACGAAGAATAGGAAAGAGATTATGCACCGCAAGGGCGCATAATGTGGGTGGGTATGGTGATATGTTGTGGGAATATTGTCATGTTTTGAGTTAACGTTTTTTGGTAAAGGATAGTTCTATTTCTTGAATATTTCAGCTTTAGCCTCGTCCCATGAAATAAGTCCCATTTCGCCGTTTTCGATTTGTTGAATACGTTTTTCTGTTTCTTTTATTTGCCAGTCAGGAATTACATCATTTGCAGATATATCATTTCTAACGATTAAAAAATCCACATAATCAGCAACTTGCGAAAGCAAGGAGTCCGGCAAATTTCCAATTTTCTGATATAATTGTTGTGTATCAACCATGATAATTTATTTATGAGCCAATTTACGAAATAATTATTCTACTGAACAACGATTTTTTATAATTTGTATTTAATTAATTACCAGTAAAATGCACGATTCAAATTAGAGTATAAAATTAGAACGCAGACTATCTCCCCCTTTGGAGGGGGCAGGGGGGTGGACTTTCGGCTGTTTTTCCACCCCCCAACCCCCTCCAAAGGGGGAGATATATCGTGCTTTGTTTTTAAATTTCGTTATAAAATATTAATAATCAATAAAATACATTTTAAATAAAGTTGTTGTTCAGTAGAATACGAAATAATAACGGAAGTCGCAATATTCAACACCTTTCCCATCAATATTACATGGAATTTGGAATTTATTTTTTGGAATTTTCCATCTATTCCGGCACGATCAACGTATGATAAGAAGCTCCATAACCGCCCCAAATACCAAGTCCGCCATTGATATTTGAATTGACGCGAGTGAAGGAAGCAAAGGGACCTTCGCTGCCCGAATTGAACTCCAAAGTACTCCAAAAATCGTAGTGCGCTTGGTCGATAGTACACCATTTGACGGTAATCGTATCGCCTCGCCGAAAATAGCCAAACGTAATGGGGTCAAAATCTTCGGGCGTATTGATGACCTGCCCGCGAGCAAGTGGAATCTCGAAAGATTCGCCATTAAAAAGTACATCATCTATCACCGAATTTGGGGCAGTGAAGGTGGGTTCGTCATTGCGTTGGGTGAAATAGCGGTAAAAATCAGTCGTGCTGCCCGGCTCGGTGATAAAGCATCGAAGCTCAACCAGTGTGTCATTGTCGGGATTGGGATGCACGACATATCGCAGCGAATCCAAAGGTGCAATCGGCGGTATAGTCGTGCTTGCGGTGAGTGTTTTTCCTTCGGTTTCGATGGTCAGGTTGTAAGTTTTTCCGGCTTCGCCAAGTTGTGGCGTAAAACTTGGCTCGATATATGCACAAATATCAATACCAATTAAATCTATATTACCTAATCCTAATAAATCTGCTGCTAATTGTTGTTGAAATTCATCCAAACTACTCAAACAAAGTTCTTGCAAAACGATGGTATCCGTCCCGCTCGTGATACGGACTGTCGCGTCATGCATAAAAAGATTGCTAATTTGGTTGGCATCAATCGTGGAGAAAAATGACGTGCTGCGTGTCAACAACACATAAGGCGGAGTGGCATTCGATCCGGCTTCGATATAGCCTTCGACTACGATTTCGGGTTCGGCGTTCGCGATTTCGGGGATATATTCTTCTTCGCAAGATAAAAGGCTGATTATCAGAATGATGAAGAGTGTGAGGTAAAGGTAGTTTTGCATATTATTTTTGTCTGTGATTGGGGAGAATTTGAAAAATAATCTAAGTTCTTTGACAATTTTGCAAAAAGCTTTTGCCCAACGCTCAAACCTATAAGTTTTTTAAAAATATTATAGGTTTCACATTGAATATCAGACTTTAAAACAAAAGTATTTTTTTAAAATAAAAATTGATTTTACTTTTTGCAAAAATTGCCAAAGAACCGTATTCTAACCACCCAACCACTTGACACACAAAAGGGTTCAAATATTATTTTTTTTGTAAAAATATTTTTTAATTAAATATAAATAAATGATATTAAATTTTAATTTTGTGGAGTAAAAGTGCCGTAATTTATTTACATGATTATCTTTTTTAACATAAATTTACATTTCATGCGAAGCATCCTTTTTAGTATTTTGTTCGTCTTTCCAGAAAAACACAGAGAGTTATACAGTATCAAAAAAGGCTAACTAAGGGAAGACAAAAAAAATAATCTATCCGTCTAAATTGTTCTTTTTCTTATATGTTCCACTAAATTTTCCTTACGTAGCCCAGCTATGCGTGTCAAATTTAGCCAAACATATAAAAAAAATAACTTCTTCATTTGGGGTAGATTATTTTCTTCCTCTTCCCTAACTTAATACACTGTTTTATAAATTTATTTACATTTTTTGACGTTTATTTTGAAATGAATCGAATCAAAAATGACGCGAATACTCACTGTATTTAAGGATTTTTTGAGGAAGAGTCATTTTAAAAGAAATACTCAAAAAAGTAAATAAATTTGTGAAACAGTGTACTTAATCTCAATAATATTATCTCTATAAACTAAGAAGATACTATGTCAAATCCAACATCATTTAAAATCGGTGGGAAGCATCAGATTCTAACACTGATTTTTATACTGTGCTTTGCACAGCTTTTCGCGCAAGATATAGACTATATACTCGAACTAAAAACGAGTGCTTTAGTGCCTGATATTTGCACGGAACTTTCCGCCGAAAAACGTCAATCGGCACAACACAATTTATTGTTGGGCAAATACCCGGCAATCCTTCAATTTTACAGTATTCCTAACACTACACAACGCGCTGCCCTTCGGTTGGCAGGTATTGAGTTGCAGGATTATGTACCCAACTATGCGTACACATCGCTCATTCCTACATCTATAACTTCCGATGAATTGCTCACTTTGAATGTAAGAGCCATCCTACCCATTCATGCTAAAAATAAAATACAGAAGACCATTTTTGATGGAAAAAATGACGAAAATACAGCCGTCATCATTCATGTAATGAAAAATATTTCTACTCAAAAAATCATTGACGAACTAGCGAAGCAACATATTTCTACACATTATTCAAATAAAAATAACACCTTAGAAGCTACGCTAAATCGACAACAAATCGAAACCCTTGCCGGACTTGCTTTCGTTCGATTTATTGAGCCGATAGGCGAACTGCCACAACCACTCGGCACACGTTCAAAGTCTGTAAAAGGTAATTATCTCAATTCGCCACTCGGTGGCGGATTGTTGGGCGAAGGAGTAATTGTGGGTGTTGGCGAAGGAGGGGCGGCAGCACATATTGATTTTGTAGGGCGTATTATCAATGATGTAGAAGAAGATTATTTGCAGGACGATCATCACGCCAATTTGGTCGGCGGTATGCTCGGCGGTGCAGGTATTTTGCGCGAGCGTGTCAAGGGGATAGCCCCGAAAGCAATTTGCCTTTTTGATACCGGAAGCCAATTGATGACTGATAGTAATATCGACACAAAAGTAGCAGAAGGGATGGTGCTGACCAATCATTCCTATGGAGCAGGAGAGGGGGGCGAGTACTCATTTTTTAGTGCGCGAACGGATAATCAACAGAAACGACACCCACAATTATTGCATATTTTTTCGGTCGGAAATTCGGGAAAAAAAGAGATGGCTGGCTACCCTGATGGTTTTAATACGGTATTAACACACGGACAAAGTAGCAAAAATTCCATTTCGGTAGGCGGCATCAATCACCTCAACGAATTATACGTCGCATCGAGCCGCGGACCTACGATGGATGGCAGGTTGAAACCCGAAATATCGGCGATTGCTTACGGATTTGTAGCACCTGGCGCATCCAATAATTACGCTGGCGGTTTTGGGACAAGTTTTAGTGCGCCGCAGGTTGCCGGCGGACTCGCCCTTTTGTACGAGCATTATCGCAACTTGCATGGAGAAGACCCCGAAGGCGCACTAATGAAAGCTATACTTTGCAATACTGCCGAAGACCTCGGCAATCCGGGACCAGATTTTACCTACGGTTTTGGCAAGCTCAATTTGCGGCGTGCAAAGGCATTGCTCGATGCCGGAAACTTTTTTGAGAACGAGGTTGAACATGAAGAAACAAAAGTCCAAACGATAATTGTACCGCCAGGATTGAGCGAACTCAAAGTGATGTTATATTGGTCAGATACGACCGCTGCAATGGTTAGCGGAAAGCAATTGGTCAATGACCTCGACTTGCGTTTGATTTCTCCGAACAATAATGTTTATCTGCCTTATGTGTTGGATACGCAACCGGATAGGGTAGAACGCGACGCCTTTCCTTTTGTAGATAGAACGAATAATGTCGAACAAGTCGTGATTAAAAATCCCATGCCAGGCACGTATACCGTGAATATACGCGGGCATACGATTCCTTATGAAGCACAAAAATTTCATGTCACTTGTGAGCATGTAAAAGCGGAGCTTGTCGTGACTGCACCGGTGCCGGGAGAGGTTTTGCCAGGCGGTGGTTCTACGAATTATTACGTCGAATGGGATTATAATGGACCTGACGACCATGACGAAAACGGTGAAGATGAAAGATTTACGATTGATTATACCGAAAACAATGGCGCAACGTGGGTGGTACTCAATGATAGTGTTGCAAGCAATGCGCGGATTTATAAATGGGAAAAACACCGACTCAAAGGCATCAATAGTTCCGATGTATGGATACGAGTGACCAAAAACGGCACGCCTTATTTTAGAGTAGTTGCGGCAGCGTGCAAGTTATATGATTTTATTGGGAGAAAAGAGTATGACGTGACGCCGCTTTGCAATGACGAAATATTATTTGAATGGAACAAAATCGACGATGCTTATTTCTACGAAATATTGACCTATAATGGCGGCAACGAAATGGAAGTCGCCACCTCCACGACCGATACCAGCCTTGTTTACACCTATGATTATGACAATGGAGAATGCTGGTTTTCGCTTCGCGCCGTCTATGCCGATGGTCAGCGCAGCCTCATTTCCGATGCCAAATTATTTATGCCACCGATGCCAACTGCCGTGAGTTCGTGTCCGCCCTCCCCGCCAGACAATATCAGCTATCAGACCGGACAATACCACATTCAATTTTTCTGGGAAGCGGCTACGGACGACTTAGGCGTCACCGGTTACGTTATTTATAAAGATAGTATTCCGGTACAAACGGTCAATTCGCTCGACTACATGGTGCATGATATACAGCCCGGCGTAAATGTACAATATTGCATCAGTGCCATTGATATTCACGGAAACGAATCGTATCTCAATTGCTTTTCTACCAGCACATTCAGCCAAGATTTTTGCAACCAAGACATACTTTTTGTGACACAAGATAAAATATTGACCGATGCAGAACTAGTGATTTACGACCATTTGCAAAGTGTTGATTATCATGCTTTTTCTATTGGGAAAAATAACTTGCAAGACTATTTGTGGGACAAAAACTGGACGATTGTCATTTCGCCGGAGGCAGAAATAGCGGTCGAGGACATGCCTTTATTCGACGATGTATCTCTGCTATTGCTAAATTTTGATATAATGGATGATTTTCATTTATCATCGGGCAATATATCCGGCATAGGTTCTCGCATGAACGTCAAAAGCCCTTACCATCCGGGGGCTGCCGGGCAGCGAGATGAAGTGGATATTTATATTGGAGATTATTACTTTAGGGGCGCAGCACAAATTTCAACAGATGCCATACCTATCATCACCCATGAAAATACTGCCAACATTCTTTTCGCTTACGAAGCCGGACATACGATGCTAAACAATGTGATGGCACAGAAAAGGCGTGTGGCTTATCCAATCGAATATTACCATGTAGAATCGCTTTCCAACGAAGCATGGATGCTCTTTGATGCCTCCCTTGCGTGGGCGGCAGATTGTGCGCCCAAAGCACCTGCAACACCTTCTAATTTGAATTTAACACCCGATTTTACGGCGATAAATGTCGAATGGGAAATACCGCCTGTTTTTGCCGATATTGTAAAATATGTCATTTATATAAATGATAGTATAGCTGGTTTGACATCCGACAACAACTACACGATCAACTATTTATCGCCTTCGACAGAATATAAAGTCAGCGTGTCGGCACTCAATATTCAAGACACCGAATCGACCCGTATTTATGATAACACGACTACATTGACCTGTAAAAACCTCGAACTCTACGCGTGGTTAGAAGGCGCATTGTACCTACAAGAAAACGATTCTATGCGCACCGATTTGTCAGGCAGAAACCTACTTCCCCGACAAGCTGGCAATAATGACAACGACATACTGTCGGATATCGGACATCCCTATTTTGAGACGCCCTGGAACTACTGGGAAGCCGAACAAATGGACATTTACGCAGCAGATATTGTCGATTGGCTCTTGGTTTCTTTCCGAACAAATAAAGCCAAATCGACTGAAATTTTTCGCATGGGTGGTTTGTTGCATTCGGATGGGCGCATTGAATTTCCGCGCAGCTGTGTCAATTACGAATTTACGGATTCGGTGTATATTGTCATTGAACATCGTAACCATATAGGCATCATGTCTCCAACGCCCGTTTTCATCGAAAATAATCAGCTGACCTATGATTTCAGAAATAGAGACAGCTATGCCTCTGTCGCGGCTTCTGGCCAAAAAGAAATAGAACCCGGTGTATGGGCAATGTATGCAGGCGATTGCGACCAAAAGAACGATTTTGGCAGCTACCAAGTGACTGGCGCAGACAAGATACCATGGCAAATACAAAACGGTGTCTTCAATACCTATGACAATGAAGATATGAATCTCGATGGTGACACGAATGGAAAAGATAAACACCTCTGGTTTAAAAATAATGGTATCTACTCTAGTGTGCCTCGGTGAGTTGACGGGTTGACGAATTTTGCGTAGCAAAAAAACTATAATTTGATAACTCCTTACTAATGAATTTAACGTACTTTCGCGTAGCGAAAAAACGTCAATTCAACAATTCAACAATTCGTCAACTCAACAACTCAACAAAATGAAACTTTACGCTTTTCCGGGATTGGGAACAGACCATCGGGTGTTTACTTTGCAGGCGAGCCTTGATTGCGACCTTCAGATTCCTGAATGGATACCGCCGCAGAAAAATGAAACCATGTACGAATATGCAGGAAGATTGGCGAAAACGATAGACACTTCGCAACCGTTTTCTATCATGGGCGTATCATTGGGCGGTATGATGTGCATGGAATTGGCGAAATACATTCAACCCGAAAAAATCATCCTCATTTCAAGTTGCAAAACCCGCAGCGAACTCCCCCTTCACATCCCGATGATTAAGCATATTGGCGGCGCAAACCTCGTACCTATACCCGTCATTCGAAAAGCAATAAAAAAATATAGCTCACTAACAGGCGATTTGCCACCGGAAATGAAAACGGTTTTTGATGAAATGATAATGACCGTAGATGGTCCGTTTTTGAAATGGGCGGCTACTGCCGTCACACGCTGGCAAAACGAAACGATTCATGAAAATGTCTTACACATACACGGCACGAGAGATAAGGTACTGCCCTACAAATATGTCAAAGCAGATGTCGCAATAATCGGTGGTTCGCACTACATGGTAGGCACACGAGCAAACGAGGTGAATGAGTTAATCGAAAGGACTTTAGAAAATTCGTAATCCGTAATCCGTAATCCGTAATCCGTAATCCGTAAAATAGCAAAAGCGAGAACTACTTTCGTAATTCTCGCTTTTTAATTCGCTTGGTATTGCTGTGAGAGAAGGACTCGAACCTTCACGAGGTAGTTAGCTATGACACAAAATTAACTTTAGTGGTCAACCCATTATGCCATGTTTATCCTATCATCCTCACCCCCGAGACGGGAGGGCATGTCTGCCAATTTCATCACCTCACAGTATTAATGTTTTTTGGACGTAAGTAGTGAGACAAAAATATCCTTACTTTTTGACGGTTTCTTTTTCCGCTATTTTTCCCTACAAAAATCCTTA
>ENA-ORXM01001596-ORXM01001596.1-marine-metagenome-genome-assembly--contig:-NODE-1596-length-30900-cov-5.513123_pt1 | contig 30900 bp, 29 predicted proteins | sample MGYA00237867_ERZ511480 | MGnify/ENA primary metagenome ERZ511480 (study PRJEB26309, sample SAMN06266103) | marine metagenome | isolation source: Algal blade | place: United Kingdom:Sidmouth, United... | reverse complement strand
ACCATAAGTAAAAAGTGTAACAAAGCCAATATAATGGCTCCAGGGAGCACGTTAACGCTTATGAATAGAAATAAGTCTTTTGCCGGTGATGTCGCAGTGTTCGTAATAAATGTCAAAGAGGATTCAGAGACACCCAACTTTAGGGCCAGTACCAAAACAATTGCGGCAAAATGAAAGGAATTGGAAAAAAGGTGGATGATGTATTCCCACTTCGGTAGCCCGCCCATAAAGCTTCGACTCTCTTTTTCGGAATAGGCATCAATGCCCAAGACGATAAGATCTAGAATGACCAAGGCAATTCCGATTAAAAACCCTGTAAAACTCGTTTCATTGATAAAAAGCAGCCAAACGATCAGTGGAAACAGAACGGCTCTTATGGTATGTGTTTTATGCTCAAAATGACTCTCTTCTCTATTAAAGAGTTCGTACTTGAAAATGTGAAGGTAGAATCCGTCGTAGGTCGCCAAAACCATAAAAAGCAATAAACAAACGGTTACCAGAAAAAATAGAATTTCCATACGTATTATTTTGGTTATTTTCGAAATTGTCTTTAACAACAGCCACTACCGGGCGCACAGCAAGCACTTGTTTCTTCTACGGTTTCCACTGCTACTCCGCAGGTTTCTTTCGCCTTACAGTCCGTTTTTTGAACGCCAAGATTCAAGATCAACTGGCCATTTCTGATTTCATGGTCATTTACAAAAAGTTGGGCTGTATGAAAGTTTGTGTTGCTGTATTCGAACTTTACTTCGGTCGTTTTGTCCATAGGTTTGATACGGTCGACCTTTTTCAGTATGTCCAAAGCTTTGTTGGCCAACATATATTCTCTGGTATCTTTTTCTTGAGGACTTTCCCACAGTTGAATAACCGTTTCTTTCCAAAAATCTGCTCCTGCACCACAATCGACCGAATCGATAGTGATATTTTTTACTTCGGTGATATGATAATTAGGTGCAACGAATTGGCCTGGTTCATATTCAAAAAGAAGGCTTTTGGTCGCATGTTCTTCCAGCAACGATAAGAATTCGTTTGTTTGCATAATTTAGATTTTAGGCTGCGGTCAGCAGCAATTTTGATTAATTTTTCCAAAAAAGGAATAAAATAGTTCTTGTAATTCTGCCCATTTTTCTTTGTTGATGCAATAGCAGAGATTTTTCCCTTCAAAGTTTCCTTCTAGCAGTCCGATTTTTTTGATTTCGTTCAAGTGTTGTGAGATGGTCGGTTGTGCGAGCCCGATAACATCTACCAGATCATTACAGATACAGCCTTCTTGCTTACTGATGTACTGTAAGATGGCTACTCGTGCCGGGTGCGCCAATACTTTGGCCGCAGCAGCTAAAGTATTTTGAGGATTTGTGAATATTTCTGTTTTGGAGGCTCCCATGCATTATATAGTTCAATACACTTAAAAAGTTATATTGCAATATTACGATAACAATAGATAATATAAAAGCCAAATACTAAAAATTTGGCTTTTAAGCGTTTTTAGAACCAAGGTTTTCTGCCCGCTTGATAGGTATTGTAAAACTCTTCATCAGACTTGGTCAGGTAGATAATCCCTTCGATAAGACCTACTAACCCCATTGCAGATGCACCGATACCGCAGGTGAAAAAACCGATGACCAATGTGACCGCAAGCATGATAATACCCTCCTTTTGGTAGCCTAAAACAAATTTATGGATACCAAGAGAACCTAGTATAATGGCCAAGATACCGGCAAGCATTTTTTTGTTATCACCTCCTGCACCGCTAAAAGCTTCTTTGGCACCCTCCGTAAATTCGTTTGCGGTTTTCTTGGCGTCATTTGCAAAATCGTTAGCGGCTTTTTTTGTGTCCTCGGAAAACTCCTTGGTCTTCTCCTTGGCTTTTTCGCCAAATTCCTCTGCGGCCTCTTTTGCCTCATCGAATTTCTTTTCGGCCTTTTCACCAATATCCTTTGCCTTTTCTTTTGCGTCTTCTGCAAATTCGCTTGCCGATTTCTGACCTTTCTCAAAAGCTTCAGAGGCATCGCTTTTCAAATCACCTTTACCTTTGTTTATATTATCGATGGGGTCTTCGCCTTCGCCTTTTCCGAAACTCTTTTTATCTTCCGACATCTTGTTGTTTTTTGGTGGTTAATATGAAATTAAGAAGCTGTTTTGAAATATGTCAATTATTTTTTTATGCCCTTTTTTGCGTCCTTCTTCGTTAAAATTTTATACCGTAGCTAAGGCTATGTTAGAAAATTTTGCCTAAAAGCCCATCAAAAATGACCTATAACCCCGAATGCTCGGGGCTAATCACATATTACAAAACAGCTTCTAAATATACAACAAATTCGATTTCATAAAAAAGCTTTGTCGACAGGCTCCCAGAGCTCCAGTTTATTGCCGTCAGGGTCGAGTATCCATCCGAATTTTCCATATTCGTATTCCTCAATTTCCCCTACGACGGTTACACCCTCTGCTTCTAGAGCTTTGAGTAGTTCTAACAAGTTTTCGACTCTGAAATTCATCATAAAGGTTGATTTACTGGGTCGAAAATACTCGGTATCATCGTTCATGGGGCTCCATTGCGTCGAGCAATCGTTACCTTCCGCATCTTTCCACCAAAAGGTACACCCGTAGCGGTCGGTGTTCAGCCCCAAATGATTTTTATACCATGCTTTGATTTTGTCGGGATCCTTGGTCTTGAAGAAAAATCCGCCCAATCCTGTTACTCTTTTTTCCATAAAGAAATTATTTTTTGTCATTCCTACGAAGGCAGGAATCATTTGATTTTGCCGTAAATTTTATCTATTAGTAAGAATTAGAAGCTAGTGAGATAGGGATAAACAATATTTATATCTTGTCTCTTGTCTCTTGTCTCTTGTCTCTTGTCTCTTGTCTCCTATCTTTTCACATTCTTTTCATAAAGCGCAATCCATTCATCTACCGTCATCTTGGTGCAGAGTTCACCGATAAGTTGGTACGGAATGTCATCCATGGCTTTGAAACGGATACAACTTTTGCCCATATCCAACTTCCGCTTGCAGTGTTTCGGATATTCGGCAACAAACCAATCGTACAATTCTGCGTTGGCATAAATTCCCGAATGGTACAAGGCCACATAGTTTTTTTGAGAGGCCAAGTTTATAAACGGAAGTGGAAGTTTAGGGTCACAATGATATCCGTCAGGGTATTTTGAATGGGGTACTACATAGCCCAACATACCATAGCTCATCTGTTCTTCAAAACCTTTGGGTAGGTTTTCAAGTAGGGTCTGACGTATTTTCGAAACGACTTTCTGCCGCTCCTCGGGAAGTTGTACAATATAGTCTTCCGGGGAATCTGCCTTGTACTGCATGGTCAAACGTGTTGGTCGATTAGAATGGGGTTTCCGTCGGGATCTATCAAGACCATGCTTGCGGGCCCTGAGGTACTCTCATCTGCCTCGGTCTCGATTTTGATTTCCTTTTTCTTCAGTTCTTTTTGAAGCTCCCTCACATCGGTAAACGATTTAAGCGGACTCGCGTTTTCATCCCATCCGGGATTGAAAGTCAGAATATTCTTTTCGAACATACCTTGAAATAGACCGATGGTCGCATTACCGTTTTTCATAATGAGCCAATTCTGGTCGAGTTCGCCATGAAAGACCGAAAAGCCCAGTGTTTCATAAAATGATTTTGAAGCCTTGATGTCCTTGACCGTCAAGCTTACTGAAAAGTTTCCTAACTGCATAATTATTGATTTTTGCGTTGTAAAATAACTGCTGAGATAAGCGAAATAATAAATCCGATAATAAAAACCGTTGAGAACATTACAACTGCGTTGAACGCCGGATTGCTGTATTGTTCGAACTGTTCTTCCAATAAGACCTTTTGAGTTTCGAAATCCTCGGGAGAAAGTTCGCTTTTCATTTGCCCTAGGGAATAGTCTAAATATTGTTGTGCAAAATCAGGATTAATCAGCATCACATAAATCGTGTCGGCAAGCGTAAAACCCAATGCGGCAAATGCGGAAATCAAGACACCGATAATCACGCCTTGGCCCAGAGAAATGACACCTTCATTTTGCCTATCGCGAAAATGTTTGATTCCAAAATATACGAATACCAACGATGTGAATATCGTTAGATATCCCAAAATTTCTTGAATGTCGAAATCGAGTCCCTGCCCGAGATACAGAATAACTAGAAATAATAATGCCGCACATACAAAAGCAAAAAACCCATAACGCCATACAGTTGTCTTCATAACAATAGTTTTAGTTTTCCGCTAATGTATTCGGAGTTACGAAAAAACAGGTCATACTAAAGTACCAAAATTGTATTTTTCGGGGGAAGAAAGATGCTAAAGCGATATAATCTGAAACTTCTTTGCCTTTTGTACGGCCTGCGTTCTTCGTTTGGCATCTAACTTTACCAAAATGTTGGAAACATGGGTCTTTATCGTGCTCTCCGATACAAAAAGTTTGTTGGCAATTTCTTTGTTGGATAGTCCGATGGAAACTTCCTGTAAGACCTCGTATTCCCTTTTGCTTAGACCGAGTTGAGTTACTTTTTCGGTATCGATTTTATCTTGGGGGAGCGTATTTTGTGTCTTCCTTCTGCGGTTGATATAAAGACCTATTGCAAAGAATACTATTGCAATTAGGGCAATTCCAATTTCTATGAAAATGTCTCCGGAGAAATAGGCATACTTGCTTAGCTTGAACAAGCTTAACAGCGCAATAATCAAGGCCGTAAAGATGAGAATCGTCCGTTTCACTCGATAATCGAGATTTTAAAGCTTCAAGGCTTGCCTCGAAACTTTAAGGTTGTTTTCTTTTGGATACCTCTTGGGCCTGCCTTTCGGTAGACAGGCTTACCCTGAGGTTTTTGATATTATAAATTTAGCAAAATTCCGCTTTGATTTTGTTGACTACCGTTTGGGCCAGTTTTTCAAGACTTTCGATTGTCCATCCGGCTACGTGGGGGGAGAGGATTACGTTTTCGGCCTGAATCATATATTGGAACGCGTCAGGAAGTTCATTGTCCGTAAACATATTTTCAAAGGATGTTTTCTCGTATTCCAGCACATCGAGACCGGCACCTAGAATTTTACCGGATTTTAAGGCAGTAACAAGATCTTCCGTGACCACGCATTTGCCGCGAGCCGTATTCAAGAGCCAAAAGGGTTGGTGGAATTTATCGATAAACTCCGAATCTATCATTCCGATGGTCTCTTCCGTTTGAGGAACGTGAAGGCTTAAGACCTCGGTGCGTTGGTGCAGTTCCATAATACCCACTTGCCTTGCATTTTCGTCGCCGACCCCACCTTCGATATCGTAGCAGATCACCTCATCGACATCAAAGCCCTTTAATTTTTTGGCGAAGGCCTTGCCCATATTGCCGTAGCCTATAATACCAACGGTCTTGCCCTCTAACTCGACGCCACGATTGCCTTCTCGATCCCATTTGCCCGAACGGACTTCTCGATCAGCCTTGTTCAGTTTGTTGAAAAGGGACAGTAGCATGCCCAAAGCATGTTCTCCGACCGCATTTCGGTTTCCTTCTGGGGCGGCGGCCAAAAAAATATCGTTTGCCTCTGCATGCCTGACGTCGATATTTTCAAGTCCCGCTCCCAATCTTCCAATAAACTTCAGGTTTATGGCTTTGTTCAAGAATTCCCTGTCGATGGTAAAACGGCTGCGGATAATGAGTCCGTCATACTCCGCAATTTTCTTTTCGATTTCCTGTTTCGAAGACGTATAATCCTCATCGTTCTGAAAGCCCAGTTCATCGAACTGCTCCAGAAGTAACGGATGATTGATATCTACGTGCAACACCTTCATTTTTTCTTCCATCTTAATTTTAGCCATTCTGCAGCCTTTTTTAGTTCGGTAATATAGGCACATCCCTGAAAATGTGAAAGTGTATTGTTGACTACCCAAGTTATATCCGTACCCTTTTCTTGTGTTTTCATTACCCATTTTTCCGTTCGCGCCAATTCAAAAAGCTCATCCTTCGCGCCATGGATAACATATAGTGGAATCTCGATTTTCGTATTGATAGCATATGCGCTGGCCATTGGCAAGGCGGCCGAAAAGAGCTTAGGATAGTTCTGGGCAAAAAACCAACTGCCGTTACCGCCATTACTATAACCTGTAACGGCTATTTTTTCGGAATCGACATTCCAATATTTTTGGGCATTCGCTACGATGGAACGTATTTTGTCTACATTGTTCTGCGTAGACCATAGTTGACCCTCATCTTCGGGCGAAACAATTATTGCATTCAGAGCCTCCAAGCCCGGAAGCGCCAAACAATCGTTGAATTCTTTGTAGGTATCGCCGTTTCCGGCCCAATGTAAGGCAATAATCAAATGCTGTCTTTTCTCTGTAGTTTCTGGAAAGTTCACCCGCATTTTCCAACGTTTGTTGTAATCGTTTATGAGGGTGACATCTCGGGTGCCTTTCTTTACCTTGATTTTTGAAAACGATTTTTCCGATTCAGAAATCTTTTCTTGCGCTTTGAGGGTAAGGATGCCGATAACTAGGAAGAAGATGATGAAATCGGTACCTTTCATATTTTGGGGTAATGGGTCTGGGTCATCTCATGTTGGACGTCACCGGTATGGGCCACACCTTGCTTTTCAAATAAGAGTAAATGTACCTCTTCCCCATCTTTGGTAGAAGGGCAATGTTCTACGCCTTTTGGTACCACAATAAGCTCTCCTTCCTTTACGATTTCGGTACGGTCGCGAAACTGCATGTAAAGGGTACCCTTTAAGACCTGGAAAAGTTCATCTTCGTGTTCGTGTGCGTGCCAAACGAATTCACCCTCAATTTTGGCCAATAGGATCTGCATATCGTCAACGGTCGCGATGTGGTGCGGATGCCACTTTTTGGTAAAGAGGGTGTGTTTTTGTTTAAGGTTGATGGGGGTCATATTCATTTTTTTAAAAGCGTTTTCGCTTTGTTTCCTTCCAAAATGCCTTCGAGTATTACTTTCTTTAAAAGAAACTGTTTTCAAGTTTATTAAAAATACGGCATACCTAATCAAGCCATAGCTTTGGGACTCTCCCAGGTATCGTCGTTGACCAGGTTTTTTGCAGCTTCATATAGCGCTTTTAGCCTTGTTTTATCTACATCATAAACCCCATGCATAATGCGCGGTAGGTAAAATGTGCCATGGTCTACAATACCTTTTTTGCTTATTGTGCTTTTCTCTTGGTATTCGTCGTTTTTAGAGACTTCGGCATTGGTAATTTCGGTAAAGCGTTCCAAAATGCTTAAGAGATTTCGGGGCATAAAGTTTTTGGGGTTCAAGATATCGCGAATCTCGTCGGGCCTGGAGAAAATACTGGCGGTTTCCGTTACCTGAAATTCACTTTTGGTACTTGAAAGTATTTTGTTCGTGGGGCTATGGTCACGTACCCCGCCATCGTACAAAAGTAGTTTCGGAAACTCTACGGTTTCCCCTTCAAAATCGAACACAGGACTAGGCATTGCAATGCCCGGCGTAAAAATAGGGATGGAGGCCGAGGCGTTGACGAACTTTAAAAAGTTTTCGTAGGATACGGTTTTTAGATTGACATACAAGCGTGCACCCGTGTAAAAATCTACCGAACCAACAATGCATACAGCTTTGGTGTCATCTGTTTTGTATGCTTCGAATTCTGCTCTGGAAACGGTTTTGGCCAGTGTTTTTTCGAGGTTCTTTTGGTCTCCGAGGTAGTGCTTTCCCGTAAGCACTTTCCATAGTGCATTAAAAATCTTGATCTTTCCGTTTTCTTTAATGGGTGATACTTCAAAGAAATCATCCATACTAATATTGAGCACTTGCTTTTTTATCGTTTCCCGTTTGCCCAAAGCCAAGGGGAGCGCCAAAATGGCCCCGGCGGAAATGCCCGAAATAATTTCCGGAACGTACCCACGCTCATAAATAATGGATTCTGCAACCCCGAAAAGTCCGGCTATTTTCGTTCCGCCACCAGAAATGCCCAAATGTCTCATATGCTATTTTTTAAGATTAGCCGGGAAAGCGCACCTAAACAAATATAACAGATAATCACTTGAAGTTTTGAAGGCTTTTGTATGGTTGGCACGAAATATTATGTAAAAGTCTATTCTTTTGTGTGAAGTGTCTAAATCCCCAAAATGACTTTGGCTATCCAAAAGTAGATGAGGATACCGAAAATATCATTGCTCGTCGTAATAAACGGACCTGTTGCGATTGCGGGATCGATTCCTCTTTTATGCAGAAAAAGGGGAATGAACGTACCGATAAAACCGGCGACTAAAATGACAGCAACCAACGATACCGAAATGGCCAAGGCCGTTAGAAAGTTGCCTTTCCAGAACCAAGTGAATATGAGTAGAATTATTGCCAGGATAATTCCGTTCAAGAGGGCCAGTAGCATCTCCTTGAGCAAGCGGTTTCCCACGCTGCCCTTTAGGTCGTCATTAGCAAGACCTTGTACGATGATAGCGCTTGACTGTACGCCAACGTTGCCTGCCATCGCGGCGATCAATGGAGTAAAGAAAAATAGAATCGCATGTTTGCTGATCATCTCTTCAAAACCGCCCATTATAGCCGCAGCACCCACACCACCGATAAGCCCCAAAAAGAGCCACGGCAGCCGCGCGCGTGTAAGGTCCCAAATACTATCATCGGCCTCGACATCTTGAGAGATACCTGCCGCCATTTGATAATCTTTATCCGCTTCATCACGTATGACATCTACAATATCGTCAATGGTAATACGCCCCACCAATCGGCCAATCTCATCGACAACGGGAATGGCCTCCAAGTCATATTTTTGCATAATCTTGGCGACTTCCTCAGGCTTTTCATTGACATTTACCGAATCTACTTTTGGAATATAGACTTCGCCGATGTGGGTTCTAGTTGAAGTGGTCAGCAGGTCTTTTAGCGATAGCCGGCCCATCAACTTGTCATCGTCGTCGACTACATAAATGGAATGCACTCTGGTTACATTTTCAGCCTGCGCACGCATCTCCTTTACGCATTTGAGCACGTCCCAATTTTCACGGACTTTCACCAATTCTTTCGCCATGAGCCCCCCCGCGGAGTTTTCGTCATAACGCAATAGATCAACGATATCTTTTGCATGTTCACGATCCTCGATTTCCGAAATGACCTCTTGAACCATTTCGTTGGGAAGTTCACCAACAATATCGGCGGCATCATCCGTGTCAAGTTCGGTAAGCTCTTCGGCAATTTCTTTGGCGGAAAGGTTTTTTAGAATGGCTTCGCGAACGTCTTCGTCAAGCTCCGTAAGTACATCGGAGGTTTTATCGCTTTCTAAAAGTTTGATAAGGTAAGTGGCCTCATCTTCGTTCAGTTCGTTGATGATCTCGGCGACATCGGCATAGTGCACATCATCCATCAAGGTCACCAAATCGGTATTCCTTTGGGTTTCGATGAGCTGCTCGATTTCGGCAACAAGTTCTTCTGTGAGTTTGAACGGTGTCATCTTTGGGCGGTTTCACGCAAACAGCGCAAAGCTATACAAAGATTTATAAATAGTTGGCTATTCTATGTATACTATTCTTCAACAGTTTTGAATTGGCGTTCGTGGGCAATATTAAGTTCAGATTCGACAATTGGGAATAAGCAAAAATTTGGATAAAATGAATAGGAATGGACTATTCAGCCAATCGAGATTCAATAATAACTTTGTCTTCCATCCTAAAAATCCATTTTATGTCAAAATGATACTTTTGGCAGTTTCACTTTTGATACCAATAGATTCGAACTTTAAGTGTTTTAAGATGCTCAAATATGCTCCGAGAAACGGTCATTACTTGTCTGAGTCTACCAGAACCGGATTTTTGGGTTCAAAGGTGTCGGAAACATCCACTTGTTTTACGGTTCTTCCCCTTAGCATCAAAAGGCGCAAATCTTCCAAAGTCAGATACAAACAGGGAACGATGACCAAGATAATCGCCGTAGCGAAAACAATTCCAAAGCCCAATGAAATGGCCATAGGAATTAAATAAAAAGCTTGGCTCGAAGTCTCAAGTATAATGGGAGCGAGACCACCAAAAGTTGTCATTGTCGTTAGAATGATCGGGCGAAAGCGACGCAAACCAGCCTCGTGAATAGATTGGTAAATAGGATTGCCTTCTTTTCGGCGTTTATTTGCATAATCAATCATGATGAGTGAATCATTCACCACCACTCCTGATAAGGCGATTACCCCCATCAAACTGACCAATGACAAATCGTATCCCAGCAAAATATGGCCAATAACCGCCCCGACAATTCCAAACGGAATGGCGGTCATCACGATTAAGGGCTGTAGGTAACTACTAAAGGCGATGGCCAGTAAGGCATAAATTAACAACATGGCTATCGAAAACCCCGCCTTTAGGGTATTTGTGCTTTCACGCATATCTGCTTGGCTGCCTTCAAAACTCCAGGTGACCCCAGGATAATCCGCTCTCAATTGCGGTAACGTTTCCTCTTGTACCGAGGCAATCACGCGACCAACGGCATTCGCAGGTTCTACATCCATCCCCACGTTTACTACCCTTCGACCATCCCTACGATTGATACTGCTAAAAGCTTCCCGTTGTTCCACTTCTACGACATCCATAAGGGGCACCTCGACCCCGTTCGGTGTACGGATCAAGAATTTTTCTAGGTTCTTAATGTCCTTACGCTCCTCGATGGGAAGTTTTACCCGTACCTCGATTTCGTTCATGCCGCGCAATTGACGCATGGCCAGGGCACCAAAAAATCCATCCCGTACCTGTCGGCCTACTTCGTCGGAAGTAAGCCCGAGGTTTCGGCCCTGTGGCAACAGCTTGAAATCGTACTGCATTTTACCTTTGTTATAATTGTCGGTCACATCACGAGTGTTCGAAAATGCGCGCATGCGATCTACAAAAGCCGTACTGGCCCTCTCCAAAACATCAATTTCGGAATGACTCAAATCGATACTGATATCTTGCCTTGCCCCTCCCGGACCGCGTTCGGCCTCGAAGGTAATCTGGTCTACTCCTTCGATATCCCCGATATTGTCGCGCCATAGGGCGATGACTTCGGCAGCAGTAATATCGCGTTGGTCGGGGGGCAACATTACAATCTCTACGTCAATAAAGTTTTGTCCGCGTACGTTAGTTTTAATACCCTCCGCCACTTCATAGAGATTGTGTTCCTCGAACATTCGTTGCGTCGATTGTGAAATATCATGGGCGACCTTTGCCGCCTGATCCGGTGTCGTACCTACCGGAAGCCGAACACCCGCTTCAATTTCATCGGCGGCGACTTCGGGCATCATAATCATACCCATATGTCCGCTATAGCCATATCCGCCGACAATAAGAAGCAATGTGACAGCCGCGCTCAAGGTAATGTATCGGTATTGCAGACATAGGTCAAGAAAGGGTCGGTAACGCCTGTCTATAAACCTATCGAAACCCTTGGCAAAGGAGCGTTGCCAACTTTCCAGTTTGAGCACCCATTTATTTTTACTCTTTTTTTCCCTGATATGGCCCAAGTGGGAGGGTAGTATAAAAAGGGCCTCCAGCAATGAAACGGCCAGGATAACGATGACGACCGCGGGTAAGGGTTGCCAAAATTTTCCGGTTTCCCCGGGCATAAAGAGAAGTGGCACAAAAGCAATAATAGTTGTAACAATGCTGAATATGACAGGTAAGGAGACATCTTTGGTACCCGCAATAGCCGCCTGCATAGGACTCAGGCCTTTTTGACGGTACTCATATACATTTTCACCGACCACAATGGCATCGTCTACCACAATGCCGAGAACCACTAAAAAGCCGAACATTGATATCATGTTCACGCTGATTCCGATGAGTGGTAAGAAAATCATTCCTCCAATGAAGGAGACGGTCATCCCCATCATAACCCAAAAGGCCAATCGATACTCCAGGAAAAGGGTCAGTATAATCAATACGATTACAATGGCCAGTATACCATTTTCGGTCAACAGCGATAGTCGTTCCCGATAGTCGGCTGCGCGATTGCTGTCCGTTCGGTATTTGATTCCGGGAGGTAATTGAAAATTCTCCAAGATTTCGTTCGTTACATCTGCAATCTTCAGAGGGGATTGATCCCCGATCCGGAAAATTCGTAATTCCACGTAGTTTTCTTGGTTGAATTGTCCGTGAAAGCCCGTTTCTTCAAAACCATCGGTAATAGTAGCAATATCCTTCAGGGAAACTTTGGCCCCTTCTTCGGATGAAACAATCGTAATATCTCCATATTCTTTTGCCCATTGCTTGCGCTCTTGCATCCGTAACAAAATTTCGCCACTTTGGGTCTGTACCGCACCTGCAGGCACGTCACTACTGCTTTGTCGAATGATGTCGGCCACCTGCCCGAGTGTCAGATTATATTTCTGTAACATGCGCCTCGGGATTTCGATTCGGGTCTCGTAATCGGGTACGTTACCGAGTTCTACTTGGGTAATTTCCGGATTGTTTAAAAGGATGGTGCGCAACCGTTCGGCGAGTTGTCGCAGGGTCCAAATGTCTGCTGCCCCATAGAGGCCTATTTGAAGTACATCTCTTTGGCGTGACTGTAGCCGCACCTCGGGCCGTTCAATATCATCGGGAAAGGTTTGGATACGATTGATGGCCTGGTCAATATCTTGAAAAATCTTCATCCTTTCGGAGCCCGCGACGAGTTCGATACTGATTTCCCCTGAACCTTCGCTGGCCTCGGAGACGACTTCTTTGATGCCCTGTACACCGCGAACCGCTTCTTCTACAGGTTGCAGTACGCCTTGTTCCACTTCCGCAGGTGACGCTCCCGGATAAACCACGGAAACCTCAACGAAATCCAGTTGGAATTCCGGAAACACCTCTTTTTGAATCGTATACATAGTAAAAATTCCACCGCCTAGAAGCACCAACATCAGCAGGTTGGTCGCGATGGAATTTCGAGCCATATAGGCTATGACACCTTCTTTTCTTCTGGTCTTATTTTTCCCTTTCCCTTCCATTTTATTCAATTTTTATTACTTCGTTTCTTGCTGTGAACCTTGGTCGCCGGTCCGCAATCCGATTCCATTACTCACCGTACTTAAATCAGTAATGACAACCCTCTCCCCGTCCTCCAAACCGCTACTGATATAAGCATACTCATCATCGGTCAAGACAATCTCCACTTGACGAATTTCCAGTTTTTCGTCTTTCATGACCCATACCGTCTCATTACTGCGAACGTAGTCTCGGCTTAGGCGTACCACTTCGGGGATGGGATCGGCCTGAATATTGACTTCAACGAAAGTGCCAATCATCAGTTTTGGCATTCCCTTCGTGGTATCGGAGGTCGCCAAGGGATTTCGCACCTTTACCAATACCCGGGCTAGACGGGTCTGTCCATCGAGGGCTCCTATCTGCCTATCAAGATACCCTTCTCGATAGGCACCACCAGCCCAACCAGATGGGTTCTCGATGCGTACCTTAGCTCCCTTTTCATTGGCACTTTCCGGAAAACGCAACCACTGTAATTTCGATACGGGTACCGTGGCGACCACCCAATATTCTTCCGTACCAACGATACGGCCCAGAACATCGCCTTGCGCGATCAAGGAGCCCTTGGTCACGTTCTGACTCAAAATATGTGCATCAAAAGGCGCACGGATCGTTGTGCGCTCCAAATTTAACCGAGCTTGATCGACAGCCGCCTTTGCGGCACCTATCGTTGCCTTGACCGCATTGAGCTGCGGCTTTCTAAGCACCAATTGCCGCTCTTCCTCAGAAAGTGGATTACTGCCAAAAATGGAATCACTGGCAATGAGTTGCAGGTCTTGCTCTGCAATTTGCTGACGGCCCATTTCAGTATCCAAAGTTGTCTGCGATTGCATATATTCACTCTTGCGCAATTCGAGCGTATTGCGATAATCGGAAGGGTCTATCTGTAAAAGCACTTGATTTTTTTTGACGAAGCCGCCCGGTGTAAACGCGGGGTCCCTCCGAATGACCTGACCGGAAACCAACGGACTCAAATTCACGTCCTCGACCGGTTGTACCGTTCCGGTGGCCACAATAATGGGCTCGAACGTGCCTTTTTCTACGGGCATTACATCGACCAACATCGCCGTTTCAATGCTTGCCCCTTCTCTCTTGGCTTCCGGTTCGGTAGAAAAGATAAGTGCAGTAATGACAATGCCAACGGCAATGATGGCCAAACAGATTAACAATATTTTTTTAGTACTCATAAAATGTTGTTCCTTTTTCTCAGTTATCCAATGTTCTTCCGGTTTCGAAACGGCCTGCCAAGGCCCTATACAAACCGATACGCACTTGTATTTGTCGCAATTGTGCTGCCACATAGTCTCTCCGTAGCTGTTGTTCCTGATCTAGGCCGATAAGCACGTCAAGATAGGGGCTGAAGCCGTTCAAGAATTCGACGCGCAATTGTTTGTTGCTTTTTTCGGCCAGTTGCAATTGACGCCCGATATTTTCGGACCGCTGTTTTTGCATTTCCTCTTGTACTAGTCCATCTTCCACTTCTTGAAATGCGACCAAAGTGGTTTGCCCGTACTCATAAAGGCGTTGTTGTTTGATGGCCTCATTGCGATTGACCTCGGCCTGCAATTGACCGCCATAAAAAATAGGTGCCAATAGGTTCCCCGCTATGGAATATGCCCAGTTATCAAAAAGATTGCTGAAATTATTGGCCCGCAACTGTCCTCTGGCATTGATCGAAATTCTGGGATATTTGCTCCTTACGGCCGAGGCCATATCGCGATCTGCGGCAAGCAAGAGTGCATAGGACCGCTGTAAATCGGGTCTACGACGAACGAGCTCCAAGGGCAGACCGGTCTGAGGTAGTTGCGGTAGTTCCGGTAATACGAGCTCATCGAATGTCATGGCTTGCTGAGGCTGTCTTCCCAAAAGTACCGCCAACTGGTTTTCGAACAAGCTGACGTTCGTTCTGAATATAATCTGTTGCTCTTTGGTACTTTCCAATAATTGGGCTTGCCTAAGAATATCGACCGCCCGTATTTGACCCCCAACGAAGCGTGACCTAATCAGCTTGATGATATTTTCATTCGTGGCGATTTGATTTTCGGTGATTTGCAACTGCTTTTTTGCTGCTAATAGCTGATACCAGGTAGTGGCAATTTCGGCGGAAAGCGATATCGCCGCGGTACGGTAATCGAAAAGGCTTGCCTCGGCCCTAAACTTCTCTGCCTGCACAGCGGTTCGTATGCGGCCCCATAGGTCGAGTTCGTACGAGGTGGATAAACCCAGTTGCGTATTTTCACCACCTCTAAAATCGTTTATCGGAAAATTTTCAGCCGTTTGTGCCGAGGCCTCGATTTGCGGCCATTTTTCCGAAGCCGCGCCGGAAACCGTCGCTTTGGCCGCTAAAAATTGTTGCCAAGTCGCCGCCAAATCAAAATTGGACCGCATGGCGCTATCGATCAGCGTATTCAATTGCTCATCTTCAAATGCAATCCACCATTTATCTTCAAGAACGCTATTTCCATTATATGAGAATTCCTGAACCTCTTCGATAGGAAGCGCTACGTTTGTGAATCTAGGAGAACAGCTTAGAACTAACAATAGTATTCCGGAGAAATAGCGTACCGAACTTTTGATGTTCATTTTTGGTTTGAGGTGCATTTTGTTACAAAAATTTTTTTTAAACGGTCGGCCACCTAGACTCATTCAAGATAATTATATATACTTTTCAGCAGCAAACTATAAGAAAAAATTATAAATATCTTATAATGATATCGATAGATTTGATAGATAAAGGTTGATATAGCAGCTAATCTTTGAAATTAATCGGAAACGACTGTTCAAAATAAGACTTTTCTGTTTCTAACAATATTTTGTACAACGAATTTTGAACTTCTATAGGGCTAGGTGATTCTCCTCGACCCATTCAACGTGCGCCAAGCTTTTGCCTAAAGTTAGACAGAGAAATAAAGAGGTTACGGTAATCCCTGTTTCTATGTGTAATTTTAACATTTGCTATAAGGTATCAGCTTGAATTTTTTGGGTTAGCCCAATGAAATTGGCTACGCTCAATTGTTCGGGCCGCTGGTCGAAAATGTTATCTGCTCTCAATTCATCGGAAAGTTTAAAAGCTTTAAGACTATTGCGAATGGTCTTTCGGCGCTGGTTAAAAGCCGCCTTTACGACCTGAAAGAAAAGTCGCTCATCGCAATCCAAATGAAAATTCTGTTTTCGTACCAGCCGCAATACACCGGATTGAACTTTTGGCGGCGGGTCGAATACCTGGGGGTGCACCGTAAACAAATATTCGGCCTCGTAAAAAGCCTGCACCAGAACAGATAGGATACCGTAGGTCTTACTTCCCTCTTTTTCACAGATGCGTTTGGCCACTTCTTTTTGGAACATGCCGGAAAATTCTGGAACCTGTTCCTTCCTTTCCAATAGCTTGAATACAATTTGAGTCGAAATGTTATACGGAAAGTTTCCCGTAATACCATAGGGTTCTTCCCCGAACAGTAGGTTAAGGTCGTACTTTAGAAAATCGGCTTCTACGACTTTTAAGGTTCCCTTTCCTTGCAATACCTTAGGATGTTCCAGTGGAAAACTATGGTTCAAATAAATGATGGAGTCGGCATCGAGATCCATGGCCACAAGGTTCAAATCGCGTAACAACAGATACTTGGTCAGTACACCGGTACCCGGTCCGATTTCGATTACGTTGGTATAACCGCTCAAAGAAAGTGTCTCCGATATTTTTTTTGCGATGGTTTCATCTTTTAAGAAGTGCTGGCCAAGATACTTCTTGGCTTTTATTGGGCTTTTTTCGGGTTGGAGTCCCCTAGCTCTATTATAGGATGTATTTCTTCTTTTTTTCTTCTTTGGCATTAGGGGAAATTTAAGATGATTCAGCTATATAAACCCAGGCTTCTTTTCTCGATTTAAGTTTGATCAAAATTCTTGAATAGGCATTACCCTCGTACGCATCGGCTTTGTTAAGTTCTTGGGTAGTAATTTCGTATACCATACCCGATAGTTGTTCCGAGGCATTTGACACCTTTGAAATCGTAGGATATTGACCATATACCTTTTCTTGCGAAAGCGCGTAATCGAGAAGCGTATCGGGCCATCCGATCAATTCCCTTTTAAAAAGGTCTTTTTGGATGGCCACATTTCGAAGGGTACCGTACGAAAAAAGATAAGCCATCAGTGTTCACTTACAATTTCGAGTTCGGTACGGAAGGAAACGAATTGATTCGGGAATCTTTTTAAGGCGTCATCACGTAATTTTGGAGCATCTTCGGCATAGTATTTCTGAAGGGTTGCTCTATCTAAGGTAGTATATTGCACGGAATAGCTAATACCGCCCATATCTTCCTCGACCAAAACTTTGCTCATCTTGGCGTTCAAAAACTTGCCAGTGGCCAGTACGTCGGGAATGTGTATTTCTTGCATCCAAGCCAGCCATTGTTTATGAACGGATGCCTCGATATTAGTCGTAACGTTATAGATTAACATGGGTTGTAGTTAAAACACAAATTCAAAAAACAAACTCAAATACAAATGGGAATTAAATCTATTTTTTGAGTTTGTACTTGATACTTGCGTTTGTATTTAATTTATGGAATCACCTCTCAGGACCCTAAAATTCTTCCGAGCTTGCGGAAAATAATAACTGTCCTGATAATTGTAAATAATCTTTTCGTATTGCGCCTTCGCCTTTTCGGGTTCGTTTAAGACGTTCCTATAGAGTTCGCCCAAGGCAAAATGGGCATCGTCGGCCAAAATACCGTTATTATAGAACTCCGTGATTTTTATGTAATTGAATTCGGCCCCCTCATAATCTTTCAAACTCTCCAAAAGTTTCCCTTGTTTTAACAGGGCCTCGTCTTCGATCTTTTCGCCTTTGTGGTTTTTCATGATGTCATCGAGTTCTGCTATCGCTTCTTTGGTTTTGTTCTGATAGCCCAAAAGGTCTGCACGGGCATATTTTTTCAGCGCCGTTTGCGTAGAATCTTCCAACGAATTATCGGAAATCAAAAGACTCAGTTGCATGGCATCATTGGCAATCAATTGTGAGGTAGAGCTGCGCAACACTTTAAGTTGCGTTAAGGCCCAATCGAAATCACCTTTGTAAAAACTGGTCTGGGCAACCTTGTAGCGTGCATTCTGCCCCAGAACGTCGTTCTTTAGGTTTTTTTGAATCTGCGAAAAATAGATTAGGGCCTCGTTGAATTTTTTGTTGAAGACCAGAATATCTCCCAAGGCCAATTTTACAAAAGCCCTGCCTCGACTGTTCAAGGGAAGCTCCAAGCTTTTCTTGAGGATATCGATTGCCGGTTCCGGTTGGTCTTTTTTGAAGGTCAGAAAGTTGGCATAGGCAACCTGCAATTGTAAGGTCCGGCTTTTGTAACCATGTATCGCTATTAACTTGTCGAATTGTTTTTGAACGGCATCCAACTTCTTCGTTTCGCTATCCAATAGCTGAATGTCGATAAGGTTTAATTGGGCATTCAATTTGGTTATTTCGTCCGTACTCTTATCGGCGATATATTCAAATATTTCTTGGGCGGTTTCGGGTTCTTGGTCTTCCAGGGCCAAATCACCTAGGCCTTCGAGGCGCTGCATTGATGAACCGTCCATGCGTTTGTAAATTGCTTTTTCTTGTCTAAAAGCGCTGCTGTACTGTTTTTGCTGTACAAAAAGCCAGCTCAAAAGTTCGTTCCAGAGAATATTGGGATTCTTTTGAGCGTTCTGCAGCAAGACTTTTTTTAGTAAGATGTTATTCTGGTCTTCGCCATCCGAAGAAATGAAATCGTCAATATTGCGCAAGACGTTCGATTTCGAAGTTTTCCCTTCGCTGATCAGTTTCAGATAGGAAATGTACATCTTCTCAACATCGCCCTGTTCCCCATAGACCCGCGCCATTTGATAATTATAGTCGAGCTGAGGATTGAGTTCCATGGCTTTGGAGTAGGCCTGTAGCGCTTCTTCCAACAAAGCATACTTCTGAAACCGATAACCAATACCGTATCCAAAATTTGGATTTTCCTCAATTTTCAAAATCGCTTTTTTATAGTATTCCTGAGCCTGTTCAGACTGATTCTGCAAGGTGTAGTTGTAGCCAAGCTCGATAAGGAGGGTAGGGTAGGCATTGCCCTGTTCCACTTTTTTCATGAGGAAATCTTCAGCGTCCGCATATCGTTTTAGCTGTTGATAGGTCGCAATAAGCCCTTCTGCATAATCGGTACGCCGCGGATTTTTCTCCACCAACTTTTCGTAAAACACCACGGCCCTTTCGAAATCACCATCATTAAAATACTGCTTGGCGAGAAAATCCTCTTGGGCGAGAGTCGAAGCGGAAACGAAAAGAAGAATTAGGAATTGATACACCTTCATACAGGAAATTTAACAAATTTACGTCATGACGGGAAAAGAATTCGTTAACGGAAAGATAATTCCGAAAACCGACAAATCTGATATTTCAAACCAGTACATACAAAAGTTCTTACCATCCATACAACTCTTGACTTATTGTAAATGAGAGTATAATACATTTATAATCAGAATTTTAAAAGAATACTAACATAAAGTTTAGAAAAATGGCAACATTTGTTAAAAATTGCGAGCGGTACGCCGCTTTCCTATATCCGAACGGCGAGAATTCGGCGCGGATCAATCTGTATTGTGCCGGTGGGCATCGTTTATACCTGATTTTCAAAGAAGGAACATTACCGGCAAACAGCTATAACGAAGGCATAAAGACAGGGGTGGGTTATCAGCCCATTGACCGTTTAAGCGACTACATCGATTTGGTACGAAACGAAAAGCCAGTGCGTGTAACTTTCAACACCACGAACAAGAGTTATGTCGTTTATGTTTCCGGTGAGGAAGTAGGGGAAGGCGAAATGTAAAAATTATATAAACTTGCTAGGAGACCTGTCAGGTTTACGAAACCTGACAGGTCTTTTCGGGTCTTGTTGTATACTTTCAATCGATGATTTCAAAGCCACAGTACGGCACCAAAACTTCGGGAATTTTAATCCCATCCGCTGTTTGATAGTTTTCCAGAATTCCCGCCAAGACACGTGGTAATGCCAATGAGCTGCCGTTCAGGGTATGCGCCAATTGGCTTTTTCCGTTTTCATCCTTATAGCGCAATTTTAAACGATTTGCCTGATAACTTTCGAAATTGGAAACCGAGCTGATTTCGAGCCAACGGTCTTGCGCCGTACTGAAAACCTCGAAATCATAAGTCAATGCGGCCGTAAAGCCAAGATCACCGCCACAAAGCCTGAGAATGCGGTAAGGGAGTTTGAGTTCCTTTAAAATATGCTTGACATGAGCTACCATACCATCAAGGGCCGTATACGACTTTTCGGGATGTTCTACACGAACGATTTCGACCTTATCGAATTGGTGCAATCTGTTCAGACCGCGCACGTGTGCCCCATAACTTCCTGCTTCACGTCTAAAACAAGGGGTATATGCCGTATAACAAACCGGGAAATCACTTTCGTTGAGCCTATCATCACGAAACAGATTGGTAACGGGTACTTCCGCTGTGGGGATTAAATACAGATTGTCTTCCCCGATATGGTACATCTGACCCTCTTTGTCGGGTAATTGCCCGGTACCATAACCCGATGTTTCGTTGACCAAATGCGGCACCTGTATTTCAGTATAGCCCGCCTCAGTGTTTCTGTCTAAAAAGTAGGAAATTAAAGCGCGCTGTAGTTTGGCCCCTTTCCCCTTGTAAACGGGGAATCCGGCACCAGTAACTTTTACACCCATTTCAAAATCGATGATATCGTATTTTTTGGCAAGCTCCCAGTGTGGCAAGGCGTCTGTATCCAGCACGGGAATTTCACCTTCCTTGAATACCTCTTCATTGTCTTCTTCTGAATTTCCGGCATTGACCGATTGATGGGGTACATTGGGAATCTGATATAGTAAATTCTGTAATGCTTCGGCCGTTGTGTTCAGCACTTCACCCAGTTTTTTTGATTCCTCTTTCAGAGCTCCGGTTTTCTCCTTCAAAGCATTGGCCTCAGGCGCTTTTCCGTTTTTATACAGCATGCCGATTTCTTTGGAAAGTTTGTTGCTTTCCGCCAAAGTATTGTCCAGCTGTGTCTGTGTTGCACGGCGTTTTTCATCCTCCTGTAAAACCTGGTCTACCAATTGGGCGGCATCAATATTCCGTTTTTTTAGGGCATTGATAATATCTTTCCGTTTATCCCGAATGGCCTGTAGCTGTAACATTGCGCTTTAATTTGATGTGCAAATTTAAACTAATGCAAAGAGACTGTTTTGTAATATATCGATTATTTTTTTACGCCCCTTTTTGCGCCCTTCTTCGTTAAAATTTTAGACCATAGCTAATGCTATGCTCGAAAATTTTGCCTAAAAGTGCATCAAAAATGACCTATAAAAATTCTAATCATATGTTTCAAAACAGTCTCCAAAAACCCATACATTTATGACCATTATAATCGCCTAAATTTTTAGTATGGTTTTCGAACATTTTGCCATCAATGTCAATAAAATAGATGCAACCGTAGCTTGGTACGTAGCCAATTTGAGCCTTAAAGTAGTAAGTGCCCAAAAAGAACCACCGTTCATGACCTTTTTGGGCGATACCACCGGGCGCGTAATCATGGAGCTTTACCACAGGCCCGACGAAAAGATTACCGATTTCAGCGCACAGCATCAGCTCACCTTTCATGTGGCGTTCGTTTCTGAGAATGCGCAGAAAGATAAAGACCGACTTGTTAATGAAGGTGCATCTTTTGTTGAAGAAGTAAAAAAAGACGACGGAAGCCATTTGATTATGCTTCGGGACCCATGGGGCATGCCTTTACAGTTGTGTCAACGAGCGGTAAATTTCTAGATTATTTGGAATCTTGCTTATTAATAGAGGGATTGGCTGTTTGAATTCCGATTTTTACTTCAGCACTCGGTAATATCCAGTCATTATGCCAGAAGTAATCCCATTTTGTATTGGCCAAATCTACATTGGGATCAATAAATGCCCTGCGGGGCTTTCCGTTTACACTGACCCTTGAATTTTGGGCGTAGACCGAAACTTCCTCCCCTTTTTCCCCATATTCCTTTTTTAGACGCTGCGCGAATTGCCAGATAAAATCAGGATACGAGGCTATTCGTCGCTTTTGTTTTTTGGTCAAATATTCATCAAAATTAACTTTTGTCGATTCGTTGGTGGCTCTGTTCACGACCTTGAACTGTATGGTGCCGCCACGGCTTCTTAGCATCATACGCCAGCTTAGGCGATGGCCTTCCTCGGTCCATAGCACATCGTCTTTAATAAAGTGATGCCTAATCGGGAGCAACAGCTGTATCAAAAAATAGATTCCGCCGAAGGCGATAAGAATGTTTTTATACGATGGCATTTCCATGTTTTTGAGTAGATATGCTTTCTTTCTTTTGAAGAATATTTTACGGATGGTTTCGGCCTCGAAAAAGAATACGATAAAAGCTAGGGACAGGTATGGAAAAATTCCGATTTGGAATACAATTGAGTTGAACAGGTGAAAGAAAATCGAAGCTACGAAGGCGATTTTCCGAGTCGGTTTCCAAAGCAGGGCCGGCACGATCAATAGGTCAAATAGAATACCCACAGTTCCTATGATTTTATGCACCCAAGGTTGTTGCAAAAGTTCACCGATTAGGGGGTAATCGGCCTTGCCGAGCATCAATATTCTGATGATACCGAAATCGAGCCAATCTCCGTAAATTTTGGCTACGGAGGCATAGACATAAACGATTAGTAACTGTAATATGATTGCCCATTTGATATAGGCGTACATCGCATCGGTTTTCAGCGACGGGTTTTGCCGTACATCTAACGAATGGCTTCGGTGTGCCGGAAAAAAGCACATGAACGCAGAAATTAAGATCAGCAGATAGTAATGATTGTTATAGGAGGTCTTCTGCATGAGATAGACCCCTGACCAGAGTAGGGTAAATGAAATGATACTGAACCTGTACTTATACCCCAAGGCGATACAAATGCCCAGCGAGCCCATAATAAAGAAGTAAAAGTACATTCCAAAACCTGGTAAGGGTTGAAGCCAATCGAAACCAATAAAGTTAAAGGTGAATCGGGGCTCTATAAGGGTTCTTCGAACCCAGCCCGTAAGAATTGCTCCGTAACATTCGAGCGAAACCAATACCCCAAAAAAGATGCGGAAGATAATTAGCGGCGAATTATCGATTTTCGTAAAAAGAAAGCGAGACAGCATGTAACCTGTTATTATTCAGTGATTAGCGAAAGCGAGGTTTTCTTGTCTTTATACAGCTGTTCTTTAAGCGAATCTACCGAATCGAATTTATGCTCGTCACGTATGCGATGTAGAATATCGACTTGTATTTTCTTTTCGTACAGATTTTGGTCAAAGTCGAAAAAGTGTATTTCTGTGCTTTTCCCTTTCCCGGGCACAGTGGGATTATAGCCAATGTTCATCATGCCATAAACGGTAGTTTCGAATAATTCGCTTTTAACAACGTAAACCCCATTTTTCGGAACTAACTTATAAGATTCCCTAATATGAAGATTGGCCGTTGGAAAATCAATTTGCCGACCTAGCCCCTTTCCTTTTTGAACCGTTCCGGTAAGCATATATTTATATCCCAAATAGGCATTCGCTGTCGGTATATCGCCCTCTTCCAAGGCCTTTCGTATTTTGGTGGAGCTGACCGATACTTCATCGATTTCTTGGGCGGGAATTTCTTCTACCTCAAAATCCAACGTAGTGCCGAATGCCTTAAGGTCAGTAATATTTGCATTGCGGTTTCTACCAAAGCGGTGGTCATAACCAATGATAATTTTTTTGGTACGCAGATCGTTGACAAGAATATCACGAACGAACTCGGTTGCCGATAAGCGTGAAAACGTTTTGGTAAACGGATGAATGATCAGTTGGTCAAGCCCCAATACCGCTAAAATTTTAGTCTTCTCTTCTATGGTGTTGAGCAATTTGATATCTGCATCCTTTTGCAAAACCATTCTTGGGTGCGGGAAAAAAGTAAGGACCGTCGATTTGAGGTCCAACGTGGCAGCATTTTTGATGAGTCTTTCGAGTATTTTTCGATGACCGATGTGTACACCGTCAAATGTACCTATGGTAATGGCCGTAGAATGGCCTTCGTCATAATTGGAGATGCTTTGGACTGTTACCACGTACTAAAAATAATTAAAAGACTTATATTTGAATATGGAGTGAGGCAATCTTTTCTGCCAATTGAAAAGTTTATTTCGCTTCTACGTTAAACCCCCTAGATGCTCGCAAAATTACGTCTTGTTTTTTCAATTACCATAGTATTTTTTTCCTTTTACGTATCTGCACAGAGCAAATATTGGGAAAGCGAGACTGCACGGAACAAGGTCACCAAAAAGATTTCAAGAGATTTTGGTATTAGGAACGGAAAGGTTTTCGCCTTCCGGGAAAAATTGTTCAAGCAAGACCTTAAATCTACATTTGCCTCACGGAAAAATTCGCGAATCGTATATTTTCCTGATGAAACTGGAAATTCGGTAGCGTATCGGGTAGAGGAATCCAATGTGCTTTCTCCGAAACTTTCAAAAAAATATCCGGAGATAAAATCCTACTTCGGCCAAGCGATGGATGGCAGTAGAAATAGGGTTCGCTTTAGTGTTTCGCATAAAGATGTGCAGGCAATGATCGTGCATGCCGACGGAAGTGCAAATAGTTTTGTTCAAAAGGTCGCTAAAGATACCTACGTACTTTATTCAAGAACTTCGACGGAAAACGAAACTTCTGATTTTATATGTAGCACGAAAGATAAACTTCTGGCGCGAAGCGCAAATACTACAGCGAAACCTGTCGATGATCAGGTACTTCGAAAATATCGTCTCGCTATTTCTGCAACGGCCGAGTATACCGAACATCATGGAGGTACTGTTGCAGATGCCTTGGCGGCGATCAATGCGACCGTAACACGAGTGAACGAGGTTTTCGAAACAGATCTAGCCGTTACGCTTGAGCTCGTAGGTGACAATGATAAGGTTATATACACGAACCCCAATACGGATCCTTATTCCGGTAACCTAAGTGTAATGGGTACTCAGGCCCAAAATACGTTGGCAGAAGAAATCGGTGAGGAAAACTACGATATCGGCCATGTTTTACATCAAGGCGAGAATGGGGGTAACGCCGGTTTTATTGGTGCTATCTGTGTAGATGGCCGTAAGGGTAGCGCCTATTCTTCGGGTCAAACACCTGAAGGCGATGTGTTCGATCTTGATTTTGTCGCTCATGAAATGGGCCATCAATTAGGAGCGAACCATACCTGGTCTCACGAGTTAGAAGGCACCTTGGTGCAGGTAGAGCCCGGTAGCGGGTCTACCATTATGGGGTACGCAGGCATTACCGAGAATGATAATGTAGCCCCGAACGGGGATGACTATCTCCACTATGTAAGCATCGAGCAAATCATCGAAAATCTGAAAACAAAAGATTGCGGTGAACAAGTTCCGCTTGCGAATAATCCTCCTTCGATTGCAACAATAGCCGATTATGTTATACCTAAATCCACCGCATTTGCACTGACAGGTAGTGCAACAGATCCCGATGTCGATGATGTATTGACCTATACTTGGGAACAAATCGATAACGGTGTGGTAACGCGGGCGACCTTTGGGCCCACCAATCCGAGTGGGGCAAATTTTAGGTCAAGACCGCCGACCACGGATCCCACACGCTATTTTCCATTATTATCGCGCATTATTGACGGTAACCTTACCCAAATGAATCCCACTGTGGGATCCGCATGGGAATCGGTTTCCGAAGTTGAAAGGGAATTGAATTTTGCCTTAACCGTTCGTGACAACGCGGCAGGGGGCGGCCAAGTGGTCTCCGAATTGGTCAATGTCTTGGTTTCGAATAATGGGGGACCTTTTGCCGTCACTTCGCAGTCGACTGCCGAAACATGGGTAGCCGGTGATACACAAACAATAAGTTGGAACGTTGCCGAAACTAATGTAGCGCCGATTGCGACCGAAAATGTTGATATTCTGCTTTCTACCGATGGCGGTCTTACATTTCCGGTCGTAATAGCATCGGCAGTGGGTAACGATGGCCTTCATGAATTCGTAGTACCTGCCCTTCCGACCGCTGAAGCCAGGATCATGGTCAAAGCAGTTGACAACATTTATTTTGCGGTAAATTCGGCCGACTTCACAATTGAAGCTTCCGAAATTGTGCTAAACTTTTCAGAATTGGAATATGAGGTGTGTCAATCTGACGATTTGACAATTCCTTTTATCTATGAGACCTATCTTGGTTTCGACGAAGAAGTAACGTTTAGTTTTGAAAATGCACCCGAGAACTTAGGTTTTTCATTTGCGCCCGGCACTGCTACAGCTGGTAATACCGCAATAGATTTAACTTTAACCGATACGGAAAATGTGCCGGAAGGTAGTTATCCCTTCCAAATCAGGGCAACTTCCGCAAGCATTACAAAAGAGCTGACCCTAAACTTGAACGTTTATGATACCGATTTCCCCGATGTTATAATGACTACACCCACGAATGGGCTTGTCGACACCTCTGCCAATCTTACATTACAGTGGGAAGATAATCTATCGTATACGTCGTTTGAAATCGAGATAGCCACTGATGCTGCTTTTACCAATGTTGTAGAAAGCGCGATAACCGAATCCAATTCGTATAACCCGACCCAGTTAGAGAACGAAACCACCTATTTTTGGAGGGTAAAGCCTTTGAACGTGTGCGGTGAAGGTGCTTTTAATGCCCCTTTTAGTTTTACGACCGTTCAAGTGAATTGTGAGAACAAAGCGGCTCGTGACCTTCCTCTGGCGATTTCAGCATCCGGTAGACCTGTTATAACTTCAAAAATCTCTTTTTTTGAAGACCTGCCTGTTGCCGATATCGATGTGCTGTTGAATATCGATCATAGTTTTTTGGCCGATTTGGTCGTACGCCTTACCTCGCCCCAAGGTACTACGGTTACCCTTATTTCAAGTTCTTGTGGAGAACTTCGAAATGTAAACGCCACGTTTGATGACGATGCAGAGAGTTTTGTCTGCGGCGCAGACTCAGGTACCGCCATAAGTGGAACGGTAAAACCGCTAGGATCACTAGGCTCTTTCGTCGGGGAATCTATTCTAGGCGAATGGACATTAGAAATTGCCGATAACGTTTCTTCTGATGGCGGCGCATTGAACGCTTTTTCCTTGGATATCTGTGTGGAAGGAGAGTTTAGGCCCGATGCCGATAACGATGGGGTTTTTGATGACGGAGACGACCTGTGTCTCGGTACTCCCGAAGGGTCCGAGGTTGATGCGAACGGGTGCCCTATATTTCGTTTTCCTGCCAATAATTTTACCGTTTCTGTTCAAAGTGAGTCATGCCGTAACAATGATGATGGCGCCATAAATATCGATGCTACCCTTTCGTTGGACTATGCCATAGCCATAATGGGAAATGGTTTGAATGTTAACGATACTTTCACAACGGCCTTCTCGTTGCCCAATCTTAATTCAGGTACCTACATGCTTTGTATAAATGCATCGACTGCCGATTTCGACTATCAAGAACATTGTTTCGAAGTAACGGTTTCGCAACCGGATCCGTTGGGGGTAACTTCTAAAATATCGGATGATGGAAAGCAAATCGTAATTTCTATGGAGGGCGCAAATTTGTACAACATCGAACTCAATGGAATAAGCTTCCAAACCGAAGAACCCGAAGTGACCCTGGACTTAAAAAATGGAACTAACGTCTTGAAGGTTTCGACCGATCTTTCTTGTCAGGGAGTTTATGAGGATAAACCGTTTGTAAGCAGTCGCCCTATTGCCTTTCCGAATCCTTTCGAGAATGGGACAAAGGTACTTTTGGGTGTATTGGAAGAAGATGTAATGATAGATATCTTTACGGCAAGTGGTCAATTGATAAAAAGTGAAGAATACGCACCCAATGGTCGAGAACTAGATATTGATTTTACGGGAATGCCGCAGGGAATCTATTTCGTAAAACTCACCGGCAAGACTGTCGACGGAACCCTTAAAGTAATAAAGCAATGAGAGTACTTTCCACAATTCTACTGGGTATGTTGCTCTTATCGGGCTGTAAAAAAGACCCGCCCAAACCACCCGAAAAGGTGCTTTTGACCTCACCTGCAAAAAACTCGGAGTGCACTCCTATAGCGACAAGCAATACTACCAGTAATGAAGTTCGATTCAGTTGGCAGCCGGCAAATCACACGGAAAGCTATGAACTGCGCGTAACGAATCTGAATACAAATGTGGTACAGACCAAAAGTACCCGAAATACTACGGAAACACTTTCATTACAAAAAGGTACGCCGTTTTCATGGGTGGTCGTCTCAAGAAATTCACAGACCGAAACCACGCCCTCGAGCGAATCTTGGTTGTTCTACAATCCAGGTTCGCAATTGAGCTATGCCCCGTTTCCGGCTGAAATTATTTCACCAAGGCCGGGGTCGACCGTATTTAAAGATGTTAATAACGAGATTGCCCTTACTTGGTCTGGAGCTGATGTCGATAACGATATCGAAAGCTACGAGATTTATTTCTCTAAGGATAACCCGCCGGAGACTTTAATAGATTCACCCGCAGGTAGTGCCGATGAAACAAAAGTAACCGTAACCAGCGAAACGGTGTACTATTGGAAAGTGATTACCAAAGATAGTGAGGGAAACACTTCAGATAGCGGGGTCGTCGATTTCAGGACCCATTGAAGACGTTCATTGTATTCTTTACTCCGGCCAGTACAAAAGATTTTATAAGCTCAGTCGCTTTTTCAAAACGTTCAGTTAGTTCATTTTTTTCTTCTTCGTTCCATTCGCCCAGCACATAATCGATTTGTCTTCCCTTGCCAAAATCGGCACCTACTCCAAAACGGAAACGATTGTAAGCTGTGGTCTGCAAAACGCTTTGGATATCTTTCAGACCGTTATGGCCGCCATCGCTTCCTTTGGTCTTTAGCCGTATCGTACCGAAAGGCAAGTTGATGTCGTCGGTAATGACCAAAATGTTTTCCAAAGGAATTTTCTCTTTGTCCATCCAATATTTTAGGGCTTTTCCACTTAGATTCATATAGGTAGAAGGCTTTAGGCACAGTACACTTCTACCCTTGATCTTAAACGATGCGACATCGCCCAATTTTAAGGTCTCGAATGAAAAACTCTCCTTGACGGCCAAGGCATCCAGTATTTTAAAACCAACATTATGGCGCGTCTCGGTATACTTTTCGCCAATATTTCCTAGGCCTACGATTAAATATTTTTTCATGCTTTCCGGTTCTTCCAAAAGGGTTTTAGGCGTATTGAAAAGTGATTTGAAAAAGGAGAACATCCGATACTTTTTTTCTAAAAATACAAAAGCATCCAGAATCCCGATAACTATCGGGACGGGATGCTTTGTGATTATAAACGGAAGTAAACGTTACTCCTTGCTTTCGCCACCTTCGGCAGCTGCTGCGTCTCCTCCTTCGGCAGCACTTTCGGCACCTTCTGCTGTTGCTTCTGCACCCTCTTCACCTTCAATTTCTTCATCGTCATCGACTACTACTGCCGCACGCTGTGTTTTCACCTGCACTACAACCGTAGTTTCAGGATGCAAAATCGTGAAATCATCGTTCAATAAAGACTCGACCGTAATATTGTCACCGATTTTCAATTTTGAAATATCAATATCGAAGAAATCAGGTAATTTGTCAGGCAATGCCTTAATCGCCAGTTTTCGTTTTCTAAATAATAGACGTCCACCGTTACGTACCCCTGGCGCGTTACCTTCAAGACGGACGGGAATGTTCATTGTCACCTCTTTGTCGTCGAAGAGTTGGTAAAAGTCGATGTGCAAAATCTTGTCCGTCACCGGATGGAATTGGATATCTTGCATAATCGCCTTAACCTTGCCTTCACCCAAGTCAACCTTTACGGTATGGGCGGCACCGGTGTACACTAAATCTCTGAACGCTAGTTCATCTGCTGAAAAGTGCAATGGTTTTTCCCCTCCGTATACTACGCAAGGAACCTTTCCAGCATTACGTAGGGCCTTCGTTGCCTTTTTGCCCACGCTTTCTCTTTCTGATCCTTTGATTGTAATTGACTTCATTTTTGGTAATTATAGATTACTGATTATAAATTATTTTATATTTATTGCTCTCTCCTTCTGTCACTTCGGCTGGGATCGGTCCCCACATTTTCATTCTTGTTTCACCCTTATGCTTTTGAGGTAGCTGAGCATTGCCGAAGCTACATCAAAAACTTCGAAGCGATCGAAGTATTGTGGTGCACTCGGTGCATTACGTCAGCGAATAGATTTGCGCAACTTAAGACTTTTACTTTATCGCTCTTTCTTTTATTTGGAATCGAGTCGGTAATGATCAACTCCCTTAGTTTTGATTTTTCGATTTTATCAAATGCATCTCCGGATAGTAGTCCGTGAGTGGTAATTGCCCTGACACTAATGGCACCCCTTTCCATCATAAGGTCGGCGGCCCTAGTTAAAGTGCCCGCGGTGTCGACCAAATCGTCTACAAGCACTACGTTCTTGCCTTGCACGTCGCCGATCAACTCCATATGCGATATCACATTGGCTTTTGCCCTTTGTTTGTAACAGATAACAACATCGCTTTCCAAAGCCTTAGAATAGGCATAGGCCCTTTTGGAACCGCCCATATCTGGTGAGGCAATGGTCAGATTATCAAGGTTCAGCTCTTTTAGGTAAGGCAGAAACATTGTTGATGCGAACAAATGGTCAACGGGCTTTTCAAAGAATCCCTGAATTTGGTCGGCATGAAGATCCATGGTAATAATTCTAGTCGCACCTGCCGTTTCGAGCATTTTGGCAATAAGTTTTGCTGCTATCGGAACCCTAGGCTTGTCTTTTCTATCTTGTCGTGCCCAACCGAAATAGGGCATAACGGCGGTAATATGCCTTGCCGGGGCCCGTGTTGCAGC
>ENA-ORXM01001595-ORXM01001595.1-marine-metagenome-genome-assembly--contig:-NODE-1595-length-30908-cov-106.639356_pt1 | contig 30908 bp, 27 predicted proteins | sample MGYA00237867_ERZ511480 | MGnify/ENA primary metagenome ERZ511480 (study PRJEB26309, sample SAMN06266103) | marine metagenome | isolation source: Algal blade | place: United Kingdom:Sidmouth, United... | reverse complement strand
AGTGCTAAAGTCATAGCAGCTTGACCAACAGTTCTCTTACTTCTGAATTTATTTACTACTACTGAACATGCCGATATGCTTAGACGTTGAGCAGGCACTGAAATACCTGATGTAGCTCTCGCTTATCCTGTGCCTTCAAGTCATATCTTAGCAGCTCTAATTCGGTATTTTCAAACATGATAGACTGTATACCTTCTTCCTTAAATATTTGTTTAAAATTCTCTTTTCCGAACATCCCACCAAAATTGAATATCATGCTGCCTTTACAGTTCTCTTTGCTATTGCTCTTCAGCGGCACTTTTTTGCCTTCTTGAGTGGAGAGGACTATCTCCAATGCCATCGGTACGCATATCTCTGATGGTGACTTGAATCTTAGTGTTAGCTCTTTATTTTGCCGGACGATGAGCAAATCGATGCTACTTTCTCCTGACCCGTCTACAAATTTAAATTTTTCTTTACTGGCGAAAGTTATCTTACCTGTTATTGGATTCGTTTTGGACATGATCCTGATCGAACAGTTCTTGTCTATAGACTTATGTGGATAAGTGTATGCTAAGCTTAATAGGGAAAGCAGAACCATTAATACTTTTATCAATTGGAAAATTTAAGTGATGAGCAATAATAATCAATAGCTAATACATCACATATTTTTTTAACATATAGTGTGCATCTACCACTGCATTCAACCAATAATAATAAATTTGTGGCGGATATTAACAATGAAATCTAATTAGTTTATGGATCTGATTATTATGATAGTCATGCCAGACTTCGCAAGTGGCGAGATGTGGATGAGTTTAGTGACCTTATTTCTGCTTGAAATTATTCTGGGAGTAGATAATATCATTTTCATATCGATAACAGCTGCTAAATTAGATGATAAAGATCAAGCCAAAGCGACTAATATAGGTCTCATCCTCGCTATGGCTATGAGGATCATCCTGCTTTTCGGTGTGACTTGGCTGATCGCTATGAATGAGCCATGGCTATCATTTGATATGAGCTGGCTGCATGGAGGTTTCTCTATACAGAGTCTTATCCTGATCGCTGGAGGTATATTTCTGCTCTATAAGAGCGTATCAGAAATACATCATAAGCTGGAAGGAGATGCTCAGGTGGCTGCAGGCGGAGGTCGTGTTAAAGCCACATTAAAGAGTGCTATCATCCAGATCGCAGTCATCAATATTGTATTTTCATTTGACTCTATTCTGACCGCTATAGGCATGACGAATGGCTTGGAAGGCGCACTGATGGTTATGATCGTCGCCGTGGTGCTATCAGTAGTGGTAATGATGATATTTGCTACTCCTGTAGGCAGGTTTGTTAATAATCACCCTACAGTACAGATGTTGGGACTCTCCTTCTTGATTCTCATCGGCTTTATGTTAATCTTAGAAGGATGTCATCTGGCACATCTCAGCGTATTTAATCAGGAAGTCGGAGCTGTACCTAAGGGTTACCTCTACTTTGCCATTGCTTTCGCGCTCGGGGTGGAATTTTTAAATATCCGTCTTAGAAAAAAGAAAAAATACCCCGTCCAGTTACATGGCATAAAGAAGGAGGCTATCAAAGATGGATTACTGAAATGAGATTAGCTCTGGCGCTATGTCTACTTTCAGGTCTTCTGACCTCATGTCAGAATGAACAGCAAAATTATGCTAAGCTGCAAGGTGAGACTATGGGCACCTTTTACACCGTGACCTGTGCGCCCTGTCACCAAGGAATGAAGGAAGAAATAGATCTGCTTTTGATCGACCTAAATTTAGAACTCTCTACCTATATTCATTCATCTTCAATTTCTCAATTTAATAGATCACGGCATGGTATCCCCGATCATCGGGATGGTAAAAGGCTCAATGCATTCATAGTTAATCTGGAAAAATCAAAAGCTGTACACCAACAGAGTAATGGCGCTTTCGACCCGTCCATCATGCCTTTAGTTAACTATTGGGGATTTGGCACTACACCAAAAAGAAGAATCGAGGAAGCTGATGTTTATAAGATCGACTCTATGTTGCCCTATGTGGGTTTAGGCTTAATTTCATGGGATCAAGAAAATCAATTTATCAGAAAGGATTCTGCTGGTACGCAGTTAGATTTCAGTGCCCTCGCTAAAGGTTATGGGGCTGATCTTATAGCTGACTATCTAGAATCTGTAGATGTTACCAACTACCTGATAGATATTGGAGGTGACGGCAGATCCAAGGGACTGAGTCCAAGTCAGAAAAAATGGACACTCGGTATCAACTATCCATCTATCGATGCTGGACTCACTGACATCTATGCGTATATCAGCATTTCTGACCAAGCACTGGCTACATCGGGCAACTATAGGAACTATCATAAGCTTGATGATGGCACTATGTACAGCCATACGATAGATCCCCAAACAGGCTTTCCTAAGAAGAGCGATATCCTAAGTGCTAGCGTATTGGCGAAGGACAGTATGACTGCTGATGCTTGGGCGACTGCGTTTATGAGCATGGGTCTGGAAGAGTCCATTAAAAAAAGCCAATCTTTACCGAATATTGAGGTACTATTTATATACGGTGAGGGGGACGCTACCCTATCATCATACATCAGTGATGGCTTTAAGCAACACATCTTAGACATTAAATAAGGACTTTTAGCACAGATTCATTTTCACCTTGTACATTAAAGAAGATTATTTGCTGAAAGTCATTGAGATACATAATTTTATAAATAATGAATTTAGATTTTAACCTGAGCAAAGACATCGTATTTTTTGATATTGAGTCTACTGGCCTTAATGTCATAAGAGATCGCATTGTACAGATTGCTTTGATCAAGTACTATGCAGATGGACAGCCCGCAAAAGAAATGGAAATGCTAATTAATCCAGGCATACCTATCTCTCAGGAAGCCATGGAGGTTCATGGTATCACACCTGACAAGCTAAAAAACAAACCTTCATTTCAACAGGTAGCCCAGAAAATATATGACTTCATAGGTAGCGCTGATCTGGCGGGCTATAACTCTGACCGCTTCGATGTCCCTATGCTCATGGAAGAATTTTCGAGAGCTGGTATCACTTTCAGTATGGATCATCGTAAATCTATAGATGTCCAAAAAATATTCTACAAAATGGAGCCACGTACTTTAAAGGCTGCTCTGCAGTTATATTGTGGCAAGTCCTTAGAAGATGCGCATGATGCCTTAGCAGATGTTAGGGCCACCGTAGATGTACTAAAAGGTCAGATCAAAAGATACGATGGTGTGGACCACGTGGATGGTGATGGATTCGTAACCAAGGCGGCCATTAAGAACGATATGATAGCCATACATGACTTTACCGCTGATCGGAAGTCTATCGATGTGACGAATCGATTAAAGTATGATCCTTCGGGACAAGTGGTCTTTAACTTCGGTAAGTACATTGGTAAGCCAGTAGCAGAAACACTACACAAAGACAAAAACTATTATCATTGGATTATGAATAAAGATTTCTCATCACAAGTGAAAACTATGGTTGAAAAATTAGTCAAAGAACATCAAACGAGACCTAATGCCTGAGGGCTTGATGAAGGTCTGCCTCGTAAGTTTGGTTTTATCTGTGTCCTTTTCAGCTTGTTATGAGCCTATAGATGGATGTCTTGATCCTATATCTGTTAATTATGATCTGACGGCTGACGATCAGTGTGAATCGTGCTGTACCTATCCTAAGATAGGCATAAACATAAATCATTGGTGGGGTGATGAGACATTATCCACTGACAGTTTCTATATTAATGGTATGCGGCAGTCATTTAGGATCATAGATGTAGCATTCTTAGTGCATGATTTTGAGCTTACTCAGTCTGGCATCGTACTAAGTACCTCTGATAGTATAGACATTACATGTGGTATATCTTCGGAGTATATTTCCGATAGTTATCGTGAGCTCAGTCTACAGCAGCGTAACGCATCACTGAGCGAATTTAGGTCATCAGGAGCTTATGATCAATTTAACTTCTCCCTGGGCATGAGCGACTGTGTCCAATCAGCTGAACTCTCACTACTGGATGAAGATTCAGAGACATATAGCATATTGAATGACTCACAAAATGATAACGGTAGCTACACCAGTATAAGTTTTAAGCTGGTACCTGCGACTACTGAAGATACCTTAATAATTGATTTCAGGGACGCATCATCAATTGCGATCCAGCTCCAATCTCCATTAGGTCATGATAGAGGAGATAACCTTATTGTACCCATTGTTGTTGACTATTCTGTGTGGCTTAGTGGTATAAGGTTAGATATGACGACTGAAGAGTTAAAACAAACTATTTTGCGCGATACCAAAAGCTCATTTTCTATGTTGGAATAGACAAATTCCTTATGGAATCTTTATCAATCTTTAAGCTGATAGTCATTTCATTGCAATAGCGAGGGTATGAAGTATTACATTTTTATTACAATAGCACTGCTCATCTTGGTTTCTTCCTGTACAAAGGATATGACATCCGCTGAGGTAGATAATGATCTCACTATATATGACTATCAGCCAGAAAGCTATATACTCCAAATTCCAGAGGGCTTTCCTCAGATGGTGATTCCCGCTGACAATCCGCTTACCGTAGGTGGTGTATCCCTGGGTAGGCACTTATTCTACGATCCCATTTTGTCAGTGGATAGCACTCAGTCTTGCTCCAGCTGCCACCTACAGGAAGCTAACTTTACGGATAACTTAGCTGTCAGCACTGGAGTAGACGGTATCGCAGGAAGACGCAGCAGTATGACTCTTCTTAATGTAGGCTTTCACAATACAGGACTCTTTTGGGATGGTAGCGTCATGACTTTAGAGGAGCAGGCACTATTACCAATTGAGGATCCTATTGAACTACACGATAGTTGGCCTAATGTGGAGCGCAAATTGCAACGCCACAGTATGTACCCCAAAATGTTCAGGGAGGCATTTGGTATAGAAGAAAAGCAAGACATTACTCGAGAGCTGGCAGTAAAAGCTATAGCGCAGTTCGAGAGAACCCTGATCAGCAGTGGAGAATCTAAATATGATAGAGTGATCGCTGGTGAAGCCGTATTTACCGATCAAGAGCTAGACGGCTTTGAAATATTCTTTGATATCAATGAGGACCAAAGTCAACATGCAGAATGTGGACATTGCCATAATGCTCCACTCTTCACTACCAATGAGTATTTTAACAATGGCATTGACGCCGTAATATCTATAGATGATTTTGCCGATTTGGCGAGAGGACAGGTAACTGGCAGGAGGTTTGACAATGGTGCATTCAAAGTACCCACGCTGCGTAATATAGAGGCTTCTGCACCATTCATGCATGATGGCCGCTTCGTCAACTTGGATGAGGTAATAGATCACTATGCTACAGGAGGCAATCCTGCTGATAATCTTGGCGCTGTCCTGCGCCCCCTGGCCATCACGGATACAAATAGAGCTGCCCTCATCGCCTTCATTAGCACCTTAAGGGATGATGCTTTCTTACAAAATTCTGCGTTCTCAAGCCCTTTTTGAAAAAAAATTGATAAAATTTTATTCAAATTCTACATTATTTTTTTATTTATTTTCACAATATCAGTCCAATACAAAATACATCAAGGCCTTAATCTTCTGATTATCAATAATTTAAAGTCTCGTGTATAACATATTATATTATTTTATATGTTACAATACTCTATTTTTGTCCTTGTGACAACTGATTTTGTGTTGCATCTTTATATCGTGAAGCTAATGTAGCAAACACATTAACCTCACACTGGCAAAAGAGCCAGTAAAAAATTCGGATATGTTCATGGGATAAAATTGTTAATAGTAGGCTGTGTCTCATCAAAGTGCACAGCTTATTATTAGCAATAATTGAATAACCGAACTTCAAAATGGATTGAGTTTTAGATATATAAATTATTTTATTCTAAAGGAATATCTACTAAAGAGTAGAAAAAATTTAGGATATGTTCATGGGATTATAATTCAAAAGCGGCTTGATATAGGATTCAAGCCGCTTTTTTTTTTGCCCTATTTTATGGGTCAAGGCATCAACTCCTTTATTATAAAATGTCTAGCAGATTTCATATGATACTTGAGCCCGATTCAAGATAGATTAAATGGAAACATAGTCTAACTTACAGCATGGTCAGTTATTTATTACATGAGACATCAGTAAATATATGGCATCAGACTACATTCTTGACTATGACTCAGTCATACTCTTTAATCTAATTTGGACATCCCCTTTATCTAAAAATTTGCTATCTAAATTTTAGTTCGAGGCCAGCTTCTGCTTCATGTAACTGTTTGTTGCTCGAGTACTTTTATGTAAAATATATTGTTCTTCCTTACCTCATCCTATTTTATCACTAATCATGATAGCTCCATAGATAAGTGTTGGTACTTTCTTCTGTACGTTTTCTGAAATCTAAGCTTAGCTCTCTTTATTTGCATTTTGATTGCACTTTCCGATTTGTCAATAATCTTACTGATCTCTCTAATTGACAGGTCATCTTGGTACTTCATCATTAAGATCATCTTGTCAGCCACGGTCACTTGATTAAGAATGTCTTTAAGTCTTTTGACATTGATTTCTAATAATAAGTGGTCTTCAACATCTTCTGAAGCTCTATCATATTCATTAGCCATATCCTCTACTAATATGCTCTTATCTTTCTTAGATCTTCGCACATAATCGATACAATAGTTGTAAGTGATTGAATATATCCATGTCGAAAATCTTGATCTCCTTCTAAATTTGTCAAGATTCAAAATAATCTTAACAAATATCTCTTGAGTCGCATCTTGAGCTTTCTCTTCGTCTTTCAAAATCGACAAACATTTGCCAAAAACCTTTTTAGAATAACGAGTGTATAATATCTCGAAATCTTTATGACTCTGATCGCTGAGGTATCGATCTATGACATCCTCGTCAGCGGCGTACTGTGGCACCTGAGAGGCAGTTTGTTCAATTGTTAAGTAAGAATTCAAAGCACACAAATTTAGTAATGTAAGATTCCCTCTCGGAAATAAATATGATAGATATGACGATAGCATGAAGCACATCAAGATCTTCAGAAGCGTCAGCAGAAGCTATGTATAAAAAGTGTTTAAAGCGTGTCAGAGCCACTATGTGGTATCATGGCCCTTGTAATAATCAAATTAGTTAAAAATGATATTAGCTATACGCTTGGCATAAAGTTCACTATAAATTAATAGAAATTATTCAACAAATAATCTACAAGCGTGTATAATATACCTACAACGCTTACTATCTGTTAAAGTGGAGAGATTGATCGTGACGAATCCCAGGGAAGATCTTAATAAATTTTAGGAGATAATAATGGATATGAAGATCTAAATGAGGGAGAGTAAGTGAGTCTAAAAGAGGGAGAGTATTAAAGTTTGAATACGGAAGAGTAAGAGAGTTTAAATGACTGGGAATTAGTGAAGTTGTCCAATATCACTATCCAAAAGTCTGAGACATAATAAAAAAAGTACCCATACCGAAAATAGCAAATAACATTCCTGTATTGATGACTTTGTCGATTGAAATTTGTTGAATATAGCTCATTAGAATTGAATTTGACTTTTAGAAAAAATTGTTTGGGCAGCAGGTACATCATTTAGACGCACATTAATCCTCTAAGTCACACATCGTCTACAAGTTTTTTCAAATTGTCTACAGTTTGATGAATACGAATGAACCCTACGCATCAATAACTAACGAGTGTAGTGCACCTGGCGAAATTTGGATTTTTTTAATTTATGCCCCGATAGGTTCCTCACTTTAGATGTTGATCCCGTACGCTTGTATCTCACTTGCTGGTAGAATATGAAATGGAGGCACCTCTACACCTTCACTCATAATCAATTCAGTAATCTGCTTTTGTAAACTTGACACTTCTGTTTCAGATTCTAAGACTAGAAGGAAAAGCAATTTTTCTGGCTGGAGATGCAAATCGTACATCTTAGACCAAAACCACCAATCATAGTGAAGCTTAGGGAATCGTCTCACCAAGTCAATCATAATACGGAAAGTCCACTTTCGCCTATGGTATTTGTGAATGATGGTTATCAAGTCCAAGGTATCTACTATCTTTTCTTTGATCTCTTCAGCAAAACGATTGGTATCATCTATTAAGCCGCTTCTATTATATTGATAAAAGTTTTTGACTTCTATAAGCAATAGTGTTTCATCGGGAGTGATACAAGCGAAGTCTACCCCGCTAACGGACCTTCCGCTGACTATTCTGTAATATTTGTGCTCGTCATAGCGAAGCACCTTCCAATCACGATTAAAATAGAAAGTAAGCTCGCTCTCATGGAAAATATGATTCATCAGGTCAATTGATGAATTGATGGTACGCTGATTAAATAGGTTATCAGCAAATTAAGAGACTGTGTGTTCAATAATGTCCGAAATAACGTCTTAAGAACCACTCCACAATTATAAAGAAAAAGAGCAACCCAAATATCCATTTAAAGTGAATGATTGGTTTGGTGGTCGTAGTCGCATATACTGTTGGCTTGATTTCATTATCACCAGTAGTTAGGGCCTGCTGTAGTGATGCCACATCATCCACATCGTAGAATGACCCTCCATACTTAGCGCTAAGATTCTTAAGTAATCCGTGATCAGCTGTGGTATTGAATAGTTCTAGTTGGATAGATTGCACCGTAAACTTTCCAGACTGAGACAGACTCTTACCGTCCATGGTGGTACTTGCAATATAACTATAATTACCCTCTGAAAATCTTCCCGCATCAAGAAAATATGCACTATTATTCTTCGAGAAGCTATAATCATAGTTTTTGCCATCTTCGTCCTTAATAATCAATGTAGCTTCGGGATCATTAATTAGCTGATATGCATTATTGTATAGTTCAGCATCAAAGAGGATATTTTCATTCTCTTTGTATAAATTCTTGCTTACACTCGCTCTAAAGCGTCGCTTATCTTCTTTGACACTAGTGTACACAAATGTTTTATCCACGATGTCATTCACGATGTCAAAATTTTGATGCTGCAGAAAGTCATATAATTTCCACTTCCATATACCTTCAGCAGCTATGACACCAGTTTTGATCCCGTTATCGTCGCTAAATGCTACCAAGGGATATTCTGTATCTATCTTCCTGACCTGCTGATAAAACAACACTTCTGTTTTAGGTCCTATCTTATAATCTCCAAAAGGAGCCAGCATCGGGGCGAAGCGCTCTATTTTGTTCTTACTGTTATCCTCTATATTAAATAATTCAAATGATGGATTTAAAATCGCCTGTACTTCATTATGATTAGAATTATTACCAATAATATCTAGTGTGTTTTGATAATTGTTGAATTGACTAAGATTAGTCTGTGCGCCTACCATAAAGAGGCGGGGAGCTTTTCTTCGGTCTATAGCAGGGATGATGCTACTGAGGTTATGCTTTCTGCTGGGCAGATTGTGAAACTGATAGAAGTCATAATTATTTAGCTCGTCATTAGTGTCTGCATATCTCACCTCTATTTCGTAATTTTTGTTGTCGCTTAGCAGCTGCTTGATCGCTGCTATATCTGGGTGAGGCGCATTAGCCAGTAGTAAAATCTTCAATCTCGAATCAATAACTTCCACATAGATATCCTGCGTATTATTGACCTTAGACATTTCCTCATTGATGCCAGACACTGAGATTCTATAGCGAGTCACGCCTGGCTCAGTAGCTTCTAAGGTCAGAGTCTTCGTGATGAAATATTGGTTCTTGTCGATTCTTATTGGTTCTCGTGCTACTTCAGTAAATTTACCCCCAGTCTCTTTTCTTACAGTCAGTCTCGTAGAGTTGCCTGCTGCATTGAAAGCCTGTACGTCTACCTGTATATTAAATTTATCTCCGAGGTAAGCAATCTTATTATAGAGAACATTCTTGATGAATAGATCTTTTCTGATCGTCGTATCACCGAGTCCAATAGTATAGAATGGTGCTTTAAACGCAGTATTGAGGTACATGGGGTTCTTTCCCTCATTATATAGCCCATCACTAGCTAAGATAACCGCACCCAGATTCTGATCATTAAATACATCGTAGGTATACTGTAGTGCTGAAGATATATTAGTCGTCTTATAGTCAGTTGCTGAAGTATCATTGATCGATTGTATCTCATCACCGAATTGGAAGGTGCTCACGTCATATCTCTCGCTGAGGCTGGACTGCAGCCTGTTCATGGCTGAGTTGTAGTCTTCTCCACCAGCCTTAGTATCCGCCAAGACCGATTGAGATTTATCTTGCAGGATGACTATCTGTGGCTTCTTCACCTGCTCATCCACCTGCTTAAGTAGAGGCGTCAAAAGCAGCATCGCTAAACCAGTCACACCCAAGAATCTCAATAATGCCAAGAGGTAAGGTAATGCAGCAAAGCGAGCCCCGAATCTCTTATCTTTAAAATACAAAAACAAGGAATACACGATACCCAGCAGGACACAAAGACCTATATACCAGAGAGGATATGAAAAACTTAGATTTTCTATGATTTGCTGTATTTAACGATTCGCTCGCAAATATGAACATTATATATTGCAATTTTATTAACGAATGGAACTGCAATTATTGTTGTTCTGTTCACGTTTTTGAATCACGATACTTAAGAATAAATAAATGATAAAAATTTTCTATACTTTTTTTCTATCCATCGCTTTCGTGTGTACTGGTATAGCCTCGTACATATTGATTCCTATGGATGATGATAATCAAAAAGATCATTTGAAGGCCTACGGTATTGCCTACTGGATCTTAGAAAATGACGACGAAGCCTATTGGCTGCTCAATTATCAAGGCGGCGCATTTGCTTTTGCACACAACACCTATTATGAAAAAGAATGTAAGACCAGAGGCGTGAGCTACAAGGTTATATCTAATGCTGAATTCGCTGCTATCAGGCAAGATATATCAGATCCAGAAAAGAATCAAGAAGTCATTAAGCTGGAGACTGCACCTAAAATCGCGGTCTATTCACCAGATTTCAATGCTAGAGGAGAGCGCATACAGCCATGGGATGATGCCGTCACTTTAGTATTAGCTTACGCGGAGATACCTTATGATCAAATATATGATCGAGAAGTCATGGAGGACAAATTAGCTGAGTACGATTGGCTACACCTGCATCATGAAGATTTCAGCGGCCAGTATGGTAAGTTCTACGGAGCCTACCATAATCAACCATGGTACAAGCTTAACGTGAGGAAAATGGAGGAACTATCTAAAAGTTTAGGATTCTCCAAGGTGTCACAAATGAAGCTGGCTGTGGTCAGAAAATTTAAAGAATATGTAGGCGCTGGTGGATTTATGTTCGCTATGTGCTCAGCGACAGATACGTACGACTTAGCTCTGGCTGCAGAAGGAACAGATATCTGCCATCAAGTGTTTGATGGTGACCCAATGTCTCCGTCGGCACAGAGCAAATTAGATTATTCAAAGACTTTCGCATTCCAAGACTTTCAGATCGTCAAGAATCATCTTGAATACGAGACATCCAGTATAGACCATAGAAAACGAAAGATCAATCCAAAGGCTGACTATTTCACACTCTTTGAATTCTCAGCTAAGTGGGATCCAATACCTACCATGCTTACTCAAAATCATACGACCACAGTCAAAGGATTTATGGGACAAACTACAGCCTTCGACAAAGCATATATTAAGCCTGAGGTACTCATTATGGGCGAGAATAAATCAATAGGAGAAGCGAGGTACATTCACGGTTCCTACGGTCAGGGCACGTGGTCATTCTACGGCGGCCATGACCCTGAAGACTATAAACACTATGTAAACGATCCTGAGACTGATCTTAGTTTGCACCCCAAGTCACCTGGATACAGGTTAATACTGAATAATGTCCTCTTTCCCGCTGCTAAGAAGAAAAAAAGAAAGACATAATTACATCATGCAGTTAAGCTGGCGTAAAAAGACAGACTGTGAGGTATAATTTTTTGCATACGAGAGTAAAGCAGCAAAAGCTGTCGAACAATCATCATCTTAATAATTGCCACTAAATGCCTACATCCAGCTCAAATCAAAGCCGTTAATGTAAAAATATAAGAAGCCCACGAGCATCGGAGAGAAGATCATAGTCAAAACATACTTATAATATATGCGAGGTACTTTGGATGGTTCGATGAGCTCGAACAATAATGACAGTATCAATATGGATGTAGCTATGACTGGAATGATCAGTAGGAGCAGTGATGCCACATAGTCGTTAATAATCCAGATCAACACATATAATATCAGCTGTACTATAAAAAATTCCGAGACTGATAAAAATTTCATTCGGTATCTAAATTATTGTTAATATTCGCTTTGGTAAAACTAAATGATTATTTATCAATGTTACTGCCCACATGATCATTAAGCAAATTACTATCTGTAGCATATTTTTAGTGGCCTATTCTGCTGTAGGGCAGTCCAGTCAGGCAAAACTTCTGCTTAAGCAAGATTCGATCTATGAGGCTAATATCAAGAAAACGCACATAAGCGGGGTATATATACCTGAAGACCTTTCTGATAGTTTTAGGGAACTGATAAGACTCTCACCTGCTGCTTCATTAGACAAGATGGCATCAGCTCCTGAGGCTATGGCTGCACAAAAATTACACTTAGGATTAGGTAAATGGATGGCTCATAACTGGTCATTTTATGAGGGATCAAGATTTTCAGCCTACCTAAGATCATTAGGCGTCTCATATCCTGATGATATGATAGAATTTACCATTATCTCCTTTCACAGACATCTAAATAAGGTAGCGCTGGAGCTCGACCAGAGAGCTAAATCTTATTCTGATAAGAGAGAGAAGGAATTAGCAGATAGGTTAAAAACAGCGAAAACGATCAGTCGACGAAAAAAAATTAAGGGATTTTAATTCTTACTCCGTCCATGAATCTTAAGAGTTTCTGGCAGTACTTTTGTTATTAAAGTGGTACCATACGACTAAAAGAAATTGTAAGATTGATTTTTAGTATTGGTTTTTTTTTCATTTTTGCAGTCATTTTCACACACACTTAGCGAACAATTAAATCGAAATGTCAAAAAACTTATTAATAGTTGAGTCCCCTTCGAAAGCCAAAACAATTGAAAAGTATTTAGGCAAAGATTTCAAAGTAAAGTCAAGCTATGGCCACATCAGAGACCTATCCAAAGGCAAGAAAGGAGTTGACATAGAAAACGACTTTACACCGAGCTATGAAATACCAATAGAAAAGGAAAAAGTCGTCAAGGAGCTAAAAGATGCCGCCAAAGTAGCCACAGAGATCTGGCTAGCGACGGATGAGGATCGTGAGGGAGAGGCCATATCTTGGCACTTATGTGAGGTACTCGGCTTAGATGAAAAGGTGACTAAGCGGATCGTTTTTCGAGAGATCACTAAGCCTGCCATTCAGCTGGCCATACAAAATCCACGGCTCGTTGATAAGAATCTGGTAGATGCTCAGCAGGCGAGAAGAATACTCGATCGCTTAGTCGGCTTCGAGCTCAGTGAGATACTGTGGAGAAAGGTGAAGAATAAATTATCCGCAGGAAGAGTACAGTCCGTAGCTGTCAAGCTTATCGTAGAGAGAGAAAGAGAGATCAGATCATTCCAAACAGAACCATACTATAAGATTTCAGCCAGCTTCATCGTAAAAGATAAAAATGGAAATCCTACTATTCTTAAAGCTGAATTAGATAAGCGATTACAAAATGGGGATGATACAGCTGCTTTCTTAGAAGAGTGTAAAAATGCTGTCTTTACCATTGAAGATATTCAGGTGAGGCCTACGCAGCGTAAGCCCGCTGCACCTTTCACTACATCCACGCTGCAACAGGAGGCAAGTCGTAAGTTGGGCTTTGGCGTACGGCGTACGATGTCTACCGCCCAAAAGCTGTACGAGAATGGACACATCAGCTACATGAGGACTGACTCTAAATCACTGAGTGAGACAGCCATCACTGCCATATCAGAGCAAATTAAAAAGGACTTCGGCGATCACTACGCTGAGGTCAGACGATTCAAATCAAAAGATGCGAGTGCTCAAGAGGCTCACGAAGCCATCCGTCCAACTAATTTTGAAGTTAGGACAGTCAGCGGCACTTCCGATATGCAGAGACTCTATGATCTTATCTGGAAACGCACAGTAGCCAGCCAGATGGCTAACGCTAAACTTGAAAAAACCACCGTTAAGATAGGTATCTCTACCCGATCAAATGATATATTTAACGCTAAGGGTGAAGTCTTGATATTTGATGGCTTTCTAAAACTTTACATAGAATCCAAAGACGAAGATGAGGGCGAAGATGAAGAGGCCAAGGGCATTCTACCACCGCTCAGTGATGGTCAAATACTTGATATAGATAAGATAGAAGGCGTAGAAAGATTCACAAGGGCAGCAGCCAGATTCACCGAAGCCAGCTTAGTGAAAAAGCTGGAAGAGCTTGGCATTGGACGACCATCTACCTACGCCCCTACAGTATCGAAGATAATGGAGAAAGACAGAGGCTACGTAGTAAAAGAAAGCAGAGAAGGTGTCGAAAGAAAATATGACTTCTACACGCTGCACAAGGGGGAAGTCAATAAAAAAATAGAGACTGAAATTACAGGTGCTACATCAAATAGATTATACCCGTCAGATATAGGCATGGTCGTTACTGATTTTCTGAATCAGCATTTTGATGACATCATGAGCTATAATTTCACCGCCGATATAGAGCAAGATTTTGACCAAATAGCGCTCGGTTCATCTGGCTGGAAAGACATGCTCAAGGGCTTCTACCATCCATTCCACGAGAATGTAGAAGAGACTCTCGAAAAGGCCGAAAGAGCTAAAGGACGACGAGATCTGGGAGTCGACCCAGAGTCTGGGCATACTGTGTTAGTTCAGATCAGTCGTTATGGTCCAGTAGCACAGATTGGCACAGTCGAAGAAGTTGGCGAAGAGGGTAAGCCTCGATATGCTAGCCTAAAACCAGGCCAGTCCATGGAGGATATTAATTTTGAGGAGGTCATGGAGCTCTTTAAGCTGCCCAAGACACTTGGTGAATATGAAGAACAAGACGTTATCGTAGCAAGAGGAAGATTCGGACCCTATGTCAAATTTGGTGAGTCATTCATATCTATACCAAGAGGAGAAGATCCATTATCCCTCACTACGGAGAGAGCCATAGAACTTATAGAAGAAAAGCGTGCTGCAGATGCACCAATACATCACTTCGAGGGAATACCAGTCACGAAGGGTAAAGGGCGATTTGGACCATTCCTCAAGTGGAATGAGTTCTTCATTAACGTGCCCAAGCGCTACGACTTTGAGAATCTCTCCATAGCTGAGATGGATGAGTTGATAAATGCTAAGAAGGAAAAAGAGGCAAATAGATATATCCAAAACTGGCCAGAAGATCAGATATCCATTCAAAATGCTCGCTGGGGGCCAATCATAAAATTCAAGAAAAAGAATGTCAAACTGCCTAAACGGGAGGGTGAGAAAATACCTGCAGAAGAGCTTAAAGACTGGACTATAGACCAAGTTAAGCAAATCATTGAAACCGAAATTCCCAACGCTTTCGCTAAAAAGAAAGCAGCCGCCAAAAAAGCAAAACCTAAAACAAAGGCCAAGAAATCACCCAAAAAAGGCTAAGTCGCAAGATTATATAGAGTCTTATACCTAGATTCGAGTCTTAATGCATAAGATTTTGAGTACTTTTTTCATTATCTACTTAATCTATCATGCCAGTCTGCCGTTATCTATATCAGACGATAATAGACACCACGCATGTTGATGATTCAGAATAAAAGCTAATCTCTGTTATCGCATCATAGATACTATAAGAATTCAAAATCTAAGTTATGAAACCTATTAATCTGCTGATCTGGACCATTCTAATGTGTGTTGGCTTCTTCGTGGGGACTTCTTGGAAAGAAGAACCTCTACCTCAGAATCTTGCAGATAATGAGGTGCTTACTTATCATCAGAAAAAATCTTTGACCACGGGCAGAGATGTATCGCCCATCACTCATATTACGGATGTAGAAGCAGCGACTATCAAACTTTTTGAAGAAGTGTCACCCTCTGTCGTATTTATTAAGACCTCTAAAGTACAGCGCAACTATTGGAATCGGAATGAGCTACAGATACCCAGTGGGTCAGGCTCTGGCTTTATCTGGGATGAAGAAGGGCACATCGTTACTAATTTTCACGTAGTGGATGGGGCTGACGGTCTTACTGTCACGCTATCTAATCAGGAGACATACAACGCTACTCTCAAAGGATACGAACCAAATAAAGATTTGGCTGTGCTAAAAATTGATGCTCCACGAAAGGTACTCAAAGCGATCAAAGTAGGTAGCTACGATGACCTCAAGGTAGGCCAATCCGTATTTGCTATAGGCAATCCATTCGGATTAGATCATTCTCTCACGACAGGCATCATAAGTGCTCTAGGTAGAGAGATTACCTCAATCTCAGGAAGACCAATCCGAGATGTGATACAAACTGATGCTGCCATCAACCCAGGAAATTCTGGGGGACCACTACTCGATTCAAGCAGCAGACTTATAGGCGTCAATACTATGATATATAGCCCTTCAGGAGCTTCTGCTGGAATCGGCTTCTCTATTCCTGTGGATGTGGTGAATTGGGTAGTGCCTGATATCATCAAATATGGAAGAGTCAAAAGACCCCTACTTGGCGTGGTCGTCTTTCAGCAGCAAATCATTAACCGATTTGAGATTGAAGGCGCCATGATATCGGAAGTGAATAAAGGAAGTGGGGCTGAGAAAGCAGGACTCCGAGGAGTTTCTATCAATCAGCGCGGATATCAGCAGCCAGGCGATGTCATCACAAAGATCAGTAATCAGCCGATAAAAAATAATAATGATCTCTTCTTAATACTGGAGCAATATAAGCCGGGAGAAGAGGTAGAGATTGAGTTTATTAGAGATAATAAAATCAAGAGGACGATAGTCACGCTCGATTCATCACTGAATTACTAAAATTAATAACCCGTAGAATAATTCCCAAGCTTCCCCAACACAATCATAGCTTTACTAGCAGTATCATAGCATATTTTGCCAAAGCTCAGCAATGTCCACCTGGCTGTAGGTAGTGGATCGTAAATTAGAATGATTTTGAAAATGCATCAAAGACAACACATCATTTTTAGAAAAGAAATACATAGCTCATCATTTTAACTATCCACATCTACATTAACTTGCAAAATTGTAAGAAGTGAATATGAATTATTGTGATTCATATAACGTCATCTAAAGGATTTTGAAATTAATACTTGTTTCAGGTATGATTTTCTCATATATTAAAGTCTTAATACGTCCGTAAGCGTACATCTTAAAACAATATCTCCCCCTTAATCCTGCTTGCACCTCACCAACTGTTGATTTAACTAATTGACTAAACGCGCATGTCTATTAAAGGCAAGAAGTATATACCTAAGGATCCTCTGCATTCTGAAGAGGTCTACCTTGAAAATTTCAATGTAGAATTACTCAATGAACTTGTTTCATGTGAGCCAGATTCAGCGTGCATGTATCATATAGATCTTCAGGCAAGTATAGTCACTAACTCCAACTTCGCAGCTCATTTTAGTCACGCTCCTATAACACTCTGTCAACTAAAATCTGTGACAGATGACAAAGATGAAGACGATGAATTGATCCTGAATTTACTTTTGAAAGTGGTAGCTTCAAGAGATCCTGCACGTGCGTACGTGCGGTATCAAGTTGACTCCATAGAATCAAGTGTATTCTATGAACTAACTGTAAAACCAGTGTTTCAAGAAAATAAGATTCTCTTATTAGTTTTTAGAGAGATTAACGAATCTATTAGCCCAATAAACAGTGGCCCAGTCTTGAGTGAAGTTTATACCCAAACGCAAAGCTATAGGGCGCTCTTAGATTCTACCTCAGCAGGATTTATTAAAACTGATCTGAGCGGCAGAATCGTCGCTGTTGGCGATAGAACAGCTCATTTATTTGGCTTTGATCTCAGTTATTATAAGAATAAATCAGTCGAATATTTTCTTGGCATAGATAATTGTGGAGTCATAGAAAAGGCTGAAAAAAAACTTGTCATACAAAAGAAGGGCTTATTTAATTGTAAGGCCATCGGTAATCACTCTACTGGTAAAAAGATACATGCTTCGATTAATATCACTCTCTTAGGAAGCCATAAAAAGCCGAAGGGTTATTTGCTTTCATGTGTGGATATCACTAAAGATTATATAAATAACGAGAAACTAAAATCTGCCAGATATAAGTTTAGGCAAATTATTGAAAATTGTCCCACAGGCATAGTGCACTTAGATCTCAATCACAAAATAAGATACTGCTCGCCGTCAGCTCTTAGCATACTTAATATCGACAAATCAGAAGTCGACCATAGCCAACTTTCACACCTTATTCATCCTAATTCAATAGAATTATTGAATGCAATCCTAGACACCGTAAAGGAGACAGGAGAATATAAATCAGAAAATATTCTTCAAATACACAAGAGCCAAAGTAAGGATGTATATGTAGAAGTAAGAGGAAAACTAATAGATAAAAATCAAGAGGATTCACAAACTATTCTATTAATGGTACAGGATGTATCTGTACATATACACTCAGAAATAGCTTTAATCAAACAAGAATCGCTGATGCATAGCATTTTAGAGCGGACTGCAATGGGGATATATGCATTAGACAAGAATTTTAAAATACTATTTGCAAATATTCATGCCAAAGAGGATTTTAAAAATAGGTACGGCATTGACTTAGAGATAGGCTCTAACTTAAAATTAGAACTACCTGAGGCTGCATTTTCAAAAAAACATCAAGAGCACTATCAGAAAGTCTTAGCAGGAGATGTCATCACAGATATCATCACACATGATAAATCAAGAGATAAAACACTTCACACCCAATACTATCCTTTAAAGAATATAGATGGGAAAATATATAGTTGCTTAGGCGTATCTCAAGACATTAGCTCGATTAAGCAAAATGAGATTCAACTCAATGAGCGACAAGCCTACTTGTCTACCATCTTAGATAGTTCACCTGACGGAATCTGTGTGTTCGATCTAAAATTAAAAATAGCTGTTGTCAATCCAAAAATGAATGAACTATTTCTGCCAATATTTCACAACAAAACTAATATAGGTGATAATCTATATGACATCTTACCCAAGCAAGAAATAGATAAATTAACAAAGATTGTTGATCAAGTCTTTAATGGGAAGTCTATTCAATTAATCAGCAAATTCAAGGTAGAAGATTGTAGCAAGTACTTTGATTTATTATATGCCCCAGTACGTGATAGCACTGCAGATATCATAGCCTGTATGTTAGTAGTCAGAGATATGACTGATCACTACCTGAATGAAAAACAACTTATTAGTAACGAAAAAAGGTATAGAGATTTAGTCGAATTTTTACCTTGTGGAATTGTCATCATTGACAACAACGCACATGTGAAATATTTTTCAAATAAGACCAAATCATTATTAGCTTCATCAGATCAGGATCTGAAGATTAATGCCAGCTTTTATGATCTCTTTGAAGAAGATCAAAGCTATATATGCCAGGCATTTAACAATGATCTGGGTGATGATGAGACGCTCTTACCGCTGACACCCCGTCATAAAAGAAGCCCCTCTGTGATAGAGTTAAAAACAAAGGAAATAGAGTACGAGAATCAAAATTGCCTTCTAATTCTTTTATTTGATATCACTGAAGAAATAAATACGATCAAAGAAAAGGAAGAACGGCAACAAATCTATGAGACGCTCATAGAAAATGCATTAGAAGCTATTGACATTATAGAGATATCTATAGGAAATGATGGATCACTCATAACGGAGCTGAGGCAGCGTAACCGACAAATGCTACAATATTTTAAGGGCAATGAGAAGACTCAAGGCGTAAATTCAATCTTGAATAATGCTCCACTTCGCCAATCAAATGGCCAATTGACTAAGGATGTATTAAAAGCTGATCTGGCAGAATTCATGCGTAAGGGACAGCTCGTAACGGAAAGGTTAGTTTACGACGTCGATAGAAACGAACGACATATTCAGTTATCGACTCAGCTTCTCGAAGTGAATGGAAAGAAGATAATCATTCGGAACTATAAAGATATAACAGACAAGAAGCTCAAGGATATCCAAATAGAAAATAACCTGCGTGAAATAAATAATAAGAATATTCAATTAGAAAAGTATATCAAATCAAACTATGATTTAAAGAATTTTGCATTTATCGCTTCCCATGATCTAAAAGCACCACTTAGAACTATACTCAGTTTTAGCCAGCTTCTGAAACGAAGCATCTATAACGATCTTTCAGATAAGGAAAGAGTATTTATAGATATAATACTTAGAAGTTCGAAAAGCATGGAAGAGCTTATAGAAGATCTTTTAAAATATTCAGATGTCAATAGTTCAAATTTAAATATTGTCAGAATTGATACATTAGAATTTATGAATGATCTGCTCATTAATATATCCTCTGATATAAAATCGACAGGTGCTAAAGTGAATGTTAAAAGAATTCCTGAGTTTATATATGGAGATAAGATAAAACTAGGGCAACTGTTTCAAAATTTAATCAGAAATGGAATTAAATTTCATAAATTAAACGAGCTACCTGAGATTAATATAGATTATGTAGATTTGGAAAAAGCTTGGCAATTTTCCATTCAGGATAATGGCATCGGTATAGCCAAAGAAAATCTTTCTGATATATTTGAGATCTTTAAGACTCTTCATAATAAATCAGACTATAAGGGTCATGGCATAGGTCTGAGTATTTGCCAACAAATAGTAACTAAACATGATGGTACGATCTGGGTGGACTCAACTGAAGGAGAAGGTTCTACCTTCATATTTTCTATTAAAAAACCGGCCTAATTTACTTTACCGTTTCCCTTAGTAATAAACCAAGCTATTCTAATGCAAATAATTATCAGCTAACAGGGGTAACACGAAATGAGAAAGCCTTCCTACTACAGAAGGCTTACCCAATGAAAATACCAAAAAAATCCAAAACAAGCTAAGCTAATCTTTCACGCGGATAACTTTCTCAATTTTATACTGGCAGAACGAAGAAGGCAAATCTCACTGCTCCACGCCTTCACCATTTGATAGTATAGAGCGAGATCGTATTGATTTTCTGCTGCTTCTGTTTTAATTTGCTGTAAAGCTGATAAGAAGCCATGAAACGATAATTCTTTAGCAGTCCTTTCTATAAATAGTGGACTTGTTCCCCATACCTTCGAATCGCTATTAGCTATGCCTCCCTTGAGCAGAAGAAAATCTTTCTGAGCCGTTTTGATTATTTCGGTTAATAAAATTGACGTTTTATAGGAATCTAATGATCCGTTCTGCATACTGCAGTATTCTGTACTTTCCATATTGACTTAGTAAGGATTAGAAATTTCATCAATGCATATAAGAAAAAACGAACATATATGTATTAATAGATAATAGCAGAATAAAGCAGAAATACTGTAGATAATATTTAGATGAATCAGTGTAAACTATCACACGTCGGTATCGGTAACTTCAGCATGTGCACTTAGGATAATTTATTTTTCACCCTCATATATTAAAGATTTCGTACATCTAAGGTAGAGCTTAACTATTCCGATATAGCCTACAAATAATCCTCATATTCTCTACAATATTCCCACACATGTCATCGAGTGGAACCTAAGAATTCACAAAGAAGAATCTGAATGACTCAGAGGGTCTGATCTGATTAAATATGCTTAGTGAATTAGTAGGTATAATAGCAGCCCTTGGATATCCGCCAGTCGTCTGTCCATCATTTAGAACTACGATGGGCTTACCATCAGGTGGTGTCTGAATGACACCTGGAAACACGGGTACAGATGGCATTTTAAGGTCGACCTTTAAGTCAGGTTTGTGATTAAGCAGTGTCGCAGCCATCCGATCACTCTGAGAAGATATCGTCCACTGACCTGAAATAAAACTAGTCTTAGATTCTTGATTCAAAAAATGCCATTCAGGTCCTCGAGTAATAGGAATGAGTTTCTCGGACATAAGATTAGGCCTTTCCTCATCAGCGATATAATCAAATGCCCATTTTGACCGCTTACTTTTCATCTTTATTTGATCACCCTTAGCTATAAGACGGCCTTGGTATCCACCTATTGCCATTCCAGAGTAGTACGACTTGCTGCCTAAGACGGGCTCAACATCTATCTCGCCTTGGATAGCTATGTATGCTCGCACACCGCTGGCCGCCGAGCTACCTCTCAGAATACTTCCTTTACGCACATATAGTGAAGTAAATCTAGGTACAGCAAAATCACCGATATGCCACTTCATGTCAGCACCCGTCAAGGAGATGATATAATTTTTAAAGAACTCTATGGTTGGAGGTATGAAGGTGCATTCTATCAGAGCCGCTTCTTCAGGGTTCTTCACCAGGCGATTAGCCAGTCTGGCAGAGTAGGCATCCATGGCGCCTGACTGAGGTATTCCATATAGCGCATGGCCATACCTTCCAGCATCCTGAATCGAAGTATAAAGCCCTTTCTTGATAATTTTTAAGTAGCTCATTTCTTTTGATACTTTTCGATGGTCACAGGCCTTGCTTTTAGAGTCTCGTATTCCTCTGCCATTATGGACTTGATGATGAATCTATCATTAACCTTAATAGGACATTCGAAAGTATTCGAGTCGAATAGCTGTATCGGACAATTGCCAATGATATTCCAGCCTCCTGGGCTCGCAATATGATAAATTCCAGCGTATGGTCCGCCTAAACCAAATGATCCAGCTGCCACATGCTTAGCAGGTGTAGTCTTACGTTTGCAATGAATATCATCTGGTAGGCCTTCCAGGTACACGAAGCCTGGAAGAAAGCCAAAACTAGCTACAGTAATTTGAGATTGTATTAGTTTATTGATAATCGCCTCTCTTGATAGGCCAAGCTTCTCCTCTACATCATGCCAGTCGCTACCATTTTCAAAATAAATAGGCAGATTGTAATTTTTACTTTTTCGGTTTGGTTTAAACTTTATCTTTTTTAACTCTGCATAGAGTTGTTCTGAGCTGATGTCTTTACTGATAAGCACCTCCGCCGAGGTCGCACTGACGGTCCCTTGGAAATATGGATGCTCCGATATATGCTGACCGATTAGTGCTGCTGAGACTCTGTTTTGAACTGGCTCATCAACAATAATACGATGCCTGCCAGTGGCGATCTCGTCTATAAGCAAGTTGACATCTGATAGTTGGATGGATTTCAAATTAACTATTTTCTTACAAGTTCATAAATATCCCTGGATAGCTGAATGGCATCTGGGGTATCACTATGCAAACATATGGTATCGGCGGTAATTTTCCGCACTGTACCAGAGATAGTCGTCACAGATTGATCTGCCATTATTTGTTCAACTTGTTTTAAGGCTGCAGCATGATCTAACACTGCGCCATCATATTTACGATGTCTGAGCTGCAAGTCATCTTCATAGAGCCTATCAGCGAATACCTCGTGGCGAAAAGCTAATCCCTTAGAAATGGCAATGTCGGCGATGCGAGAACCTGAGAGTCCGTACAATACTAAGTTGTCATCTATTTCAATGATAGTATCTACGATGATTTCAGCAATATCATCTTGTTTAGCTGCGGCGTTATAAAGTGCCCCATGAGGCTTGACGTGGTACAGTTTAGCATTTTTCACTCTAATCATCCCTCTGAGGGCTGAAATTTGATAATGGAGTATAGCCCTAAGTTCTGACTTCTGAATTTCCATATAGCGTCTTCCAAAACCTTGCAAATCTGGATACGAGGGATGAGCACCCAAGAGTAGCTGATGCGCCATAGCTGCATCAATGGTCTTGCTTATCGTAAGTGGGTCACCTGAGTGAAAACCACAGGCAATATTGCAAGAGCTAATATAAGGCATGATCCGCTGGTCCAGATGTGGTCCAGCATTTCCATAACTCTCGCCTAAGTCACAATTAAGGTCAATCACCTTTTTATTCATCAGGTATGGATTGTAGAGCGTATAGTGCGAAAGAGCCTAACCAGTGACCTCCACTGTAATGATCGCCGACAATATTATCTAATGACGCCTCCATGTGAATATCAGCCAACTGACGTATATGTGCATTATCAGGATAAATATTAGACAAACGATATAGACACCAAGCTCTGGAAAAATTCACGCCATCTAAATGCACCAACTTCCCGTCTGATCGATCTCTGACCAAGCCTGGCTCTAAGTCCAACGTACCCTCAATGAGCTCTGGAAGGAATGCGCCCAGCCACGTTTCAAATTCACTCGTAGACAATATTTTACGCATCAGATCTACCTCTTGTAAGCATGGAGATAGAAAATCATACCCACTTGGTTCCCAACTGATCGGACAGTCAATATCAGATGAATAAAACTCTTTTGCTCTAGAAACAATGATTCTCTTCAGGGCTTGATCATCAAACTGCACTGCGTAATCGTAAGCAAATGATAATCCAAAAGCTGTATTGCTGTGCTCTCCTACCCTGATGGGATAGACCAGTTTTGGCAAGTAATCTATGTACTGAGCAGATATAAAGCTAACGAGCGGCTGAAGATTGAGCAGCAAATCTTGTGCCATGGGATCCTTCCATTTATCTAAGGCCTCTGCCAGCTTTAATAGCCATGCCCAACCATAAGTTCTTTCATAGCTTTTAGTGTATTCATTCATAGAGAAGTAATCCAGCTCCGTCTCGATATGCTCCTTTGTGATATTTTCTTTCAGCATGCGCTTAAGCTCAGCCGCTTCTGATAGATCAGGATATTCATTTAGCAAATGCACAATTGACCAGTGACCATGAACAGCCGAGTGCCAGTCAAAGCAGCCATAGAATGCTGGATGGTGTACCCGCGGCATCGCCAAATCTCCCTCAGATGCGATGGTCAGCCCAGCTTTATATGGTAGCGGCTTCTGAATGCAAGACATAGGCAGAGCCGCCAATCGCTCGGCTTCCGGCTTGGTCAGCCTGACGAGTTTATGGCTTGTTTGCTTAGGTTTTTCGTCAGCCAGATTAGTAGCAGCGGCGGTATCGGTACGGTCCTGTTTCACATCTTCACCACAGCCAATGCTACTGATGAGTAATGTAATCAAGAGCAATGCTTTGCTAAAAGTCATATCTATGTATATTACTAGGTTTTTTTACTCCTTCACGTTTAGTTACCTAAAGTCTCTATTTCAATGTACTATTATAATATGGGTACTTACTGTACAGACCACTTTTATTTACGTTAGATTATGCTTCCGTAACAATCGCCACATAAATTGAAGATGATACCAACGGTCTTCCGACATCTTACCACGTATATATTGAAACAAGTAGAGTCTAATGCAAGAGAAAACCTTTGCTTTTATCATATTAATTGAAGAATATTCACTCTCCTATTATGAGATTTATATGACTTCATGATTATGAGGTCATATTAAATATCTAGATTTGATTTCTTCGGTTTTGACATTTAGACTCAATGACATGAGAAATAGACTAATTACATCAGTATCTGACTCTGATGATGAGATAATCTCCAGCATTATCCATTTGCACTTTGATGGACAAGCCATAGACTTGGATCCTACCTATTCAACGGGTAGATTTTATAAAAGTGGAGCAATAGAACAACCAAGATTGAAATTTGACCTTCATCCTCAAAGTGAAGGTGTAATTAAAGCAAATGCCGAAAAACTTCCCTTAGAGTCAAATAGCGTTAAACATATTATGTTTGACCCACCATTTTTAGCTACCACGGGACCGTCTCTTAAAGTTGATAATTCTCATAATAAAATAAATAAAAGATTCGGAGTCTACCCTAACGAAAAGGCATTACATTCATTTTATATTAATGCTTTAAGAGAATTATATCGAGTATGTGAACCTAAAGGGAAACTTATTTTTAAATGTCAAGATAAAGTGAGCTCTGGCACTCAATATTTCTCTCACGTGTTTGTATGTAATGAAGCTGAAAAGATTGGATGGTATGCCAAAGACTTATTCATTCTCAGTGCAAAACATCGAATTGTGGCTGATTGGCAATTAAAAAATCAACAACATGCTCGAAAATTCCACTCCTATTACTGGGTTTTTGAAAAACGTAAAAAGCTAGTTAAATATGTGTAGTCCACTTGCGATCTGATGTCCTAATAGAGCACCAAGAAATCGATTCTTTAATGCTGTTTCTTAATCCTGCCTTTTAAAGAATCAATATTTTCGTAAAGTCCTCTTCACTATCTGTAGGCTTCAGAAGTGTCTTCGAATAGTAAAGACCAATGCTCTTTTCTCAATTTCTTTTTTATCGTTAATTCAATTCCATATGAAAAATGTAGCATTGAATAATTTAATATTTTTTGTCTCATTGATAAATATTGGGTCTAAAGCAGGAGCAATGAAATCTAGCCCATTATTTAGTAAGTCTAATGTTATCTCTTTCATTTCATTTCTGTTGAATACAAATCCACAATGATCTATAGGCAAATATATCTTCTGCGAAAAATAGTCCCTTTGCTAATATTATTCACTCGCCATCACTATCTGACCAGTGTCCACCTAGCTTGTCATCATTATTGTCCATACTGAATAAGTAAAGATCATTATCACATTTGATCCTATGTTTTTATGATTACTTGTATCAGCATATACTTACTTCAGGTATAACTAATATGAATCTAATATACCTTAGTCCTATTTACATCTATGATCTCCTACATGTCATACGGATACAGATAAATTATTTTTGAGTATCATGCATAGCATATTGCAAAGCTGAACTGGAACATTGAGCATACTTATATGACTCTCAAATTTCAAAAGTAAGATGGATCCCAGACTTTTTTATTGGTCTGCAGGCCATATCAAAGGCTTTGCCCTATAGAATCTTTCCATTTTGCAGCTCTCTCTATTTCAAAGGCATATTCTTTAGTCATTAGATCCACATGTCCAGAAGGGACTGATATCTGTCTTTGCCCACCTATGAGTGATTGGAGGTAATCTCAGTAATGGGCTTCTGTCTGAGGTGATGCAGCTAATGGGACCAATAGAGTGATTAGTATCGATCTAGAATAGTTCATTGGACTAAGATACATCGATTATGCAGATGAGTTATATTCGCTTTTATACTTTAGCTTCATGAGCACCTTCAAAGGTAATTTGGAAAAGAACGGCGATGTGATCAGAGTCTTTAAAGAAGATCAGGGCTATCAGATAGAATACTCTAATGATGGATTCAGGACCAAGCAAGTGAAGGTTTATGGTAGCCGGTATGCTTTTCTAAAGGCTATGCAGCTGAGGTTGGCGCCTGAAGAGTTGAAAGATTTGTTATGATAAAGTTCAGATCCTATTAAAGTCATGGAAGATAGACTTAGAATAAATAATAATTGGAATAGTATTGGAATAATTTATGTATATTTGTTGCATTATAATAAACCTTAATACGTACTAATGCATATTCAGCAATTAAGCTTATTTAGCACAAAAGAAAACTTTGAAAAAGACTCATTCGAAAGTCCCTTAAATATCGGTATTTTTAAATCTATTGGCTCTGCTGTATCTAAAGCATTTGATGAATTTTGCACCCACGATATAGTATATTTCGACAAGACATGTAGATCTAACATGTTGAATAATTTAGTTGTGAAAATGGTATCTCAGAGTTGCGAAAGTGAAAGGTTAAATTTTGTTAAAACACTTACTAACACTAGACGAAGCTTTTGTCTACTTGATAATAAGTACATTATCCTATTCAAGAAATCGCCTGTTTCTAATGTAAGAACTCGACAAGATGACCTTCTAAAAAATCAAGAACTAAGTAAACATGTTTTAATACTTACCTATAAGGTAGATGATTTTTGGAGTGAAATTTCTAAGTTGCAATTTCAGTATTTTAGCTCCCCAAATCAAGTCACTTACTCATTCGACATCAGTGGTTATTTAAATACCAATGACGCATCTAAAAACGCCCCTATTGTTGGAACGCCATCAGTAAGGGTGAAAAGAAAAGATCCAAACAAAAAAGCAATCTAACCCATGTTAAAGAGCATTAACCCATCAATGTTATTGCTAGCCCGTGAATCAAGAGGACTGTCTCAAAGTGAATTAGCCAACCAACTAAATATTTCTCAAGGCAAATTATCTAAAGCAGAAAAAGGAGCACAAACTCTTGATTTTGAAATGCTTAGCAATTTATCCAAAATAACTAATTATCCAATTTCATTTTTTCACCAGGCTTCTCCTGATTCTCCTGTTAGTCATCATTACTATAGAAGAAAAATATCAGTGCCTAAAAAAACTATAAACCAAATAGAAGCAAACATCAAAATATTCAGGAAGAACATAGATGAATTGATGGATGCTATAGAATTACCTGAATATTCATTACCATCTATAAATTCAGACGACAAAAGACCTGAAGAGATAGCTGAACTAATTAGATATAAGTTGAAAGTAACTCAAGGCCCAATGCCGAATCTTGTTAATCTGCTCGAAAATCATGGAATTGTAATTGTGAAAACTGATATGTTTACAAATAAAATAGATGGATTGTCAACTATAAGTGATAGAGGAGTAAAAATAGTTTTTCTCAATAAACGAATGTCGACTGATAGGCAAAGATTTTCGTTAGCTCATGAATTAGGGCACCTTATAATGCATTTTGACATTCCCAGTTATCCAGAAAATATTGAAGAAGAAGCTAATAGATTTGCCTCTGAATTATTGATGCCTAAGAAAGAGATTAACAACGATCTGAGATTTTTAACCTTTTCTAAGTTGGGGGATTTAAAAAGACACTGGAAGGTATCGATGAGAGCGCTAGTATACAGAGCCAAAACTCTGGAAACAATTAATCAAAGACAGTATCGTAACTTTCAAATAAATTTCTCAAGAAGAGGTATAAATAAGAGCGAGCCTATTAAAATTGCCGATGAGAAAGCTTTTATTCTTAATAGAGTGATTGACCTTCACCAAGAAGAACTAGGGTACTCTTTAGATGAACTTGCAAAAATAGTTCATCTAAACCCTGTAGAATTTAGAGATAATTTTATACAGCATAATCCAACTAAATTAACAATTGTTAGAAACGATCAACGATAATTCTTAAATACATAACATGCATGAAGTCAAATGACCTTACGAGATTTTTCAAGAGGGCTACCTCTGATTTGCAGTTTGAATGCGACAGAATAAAGCAAAGATCAGCAGAGGATACTGGAACTGCAGGGGATAATGCGGAAGAGAATTGGGCTCAAATTTTAAGAGAATGGATTCCAGAACACTTTCATGTTGTTACGAAAGGACGGATAATTGGTATTAATGGAAATTGTAGTAAACAAATTGACATACTCATTCTGTCACCTTATTATCCACCTATATTATTAAACAAGAAAGAATATTTGTCATCTGGTGTTATCGCAGCTTTTGAATGCAAGCTAACATTAGAAGCAAAGCATTTACGAACAGCAGTCAAAACTAAAGAACAATTAAAGAATATAGTCGAAGTTGATACGACTTGGAATCACACCCCGTTCGGATGCCTTTTTAGTCCAATCTGCTATGGCATCTTAGCACACTCACACAGTTGGAACGGTCCTGATTCCGACCCAGTTTCTAATGTCAATAATAATATAATAACAGGTTTAAAAGAGATAAATCTGACTCATCCTCACGATATGATTGATTTCATTTGCGTGGCAGATTTAGCAACATGGTCTGTTGCTAAAATTCTCAACTATCCTGAATACACTCCTAATGATAATTCATCAATTGACGACACCGAAAAGACGTTTAATACTTACAATTCAATTTTTGTTGGATTAGGCATCTATCAGAAAGCAAACACTTCTGGCAAAGACAAAGAGCTATTCACACCTTTAGGCGTTCTTTTAAAGAAATTGATTATTAGAATGGCATACATAGATTCGAGTTTTCAGCAAATTGCTAGATATTTTAATGAAACAAAATTAGAAGGCATGGGGATGCAACAATTATTTACAACGTTTGACATAAAAAACTGCTTACCAAAAGAAACTATTGAAGAACAAGAGGAATACCTAGAAAATAATAATTATCCAGGAGGTAAATTCTCAAAATGGTACACTAATTATAGCTAATAACACATTGATTATGAGTATAGGTTCAAATACTGGAGGTAGTCGGCATGCCTTTTTAAAGGCAATTGGGGCCGAGGTTTTTACCCGGGGAGCTGAAAAGTAGTGTTAGATTGATTTATTAAAATTCTTAAGCTCCAAATATAAATAAACTATGGCTAAAGTAAATTTAAGTGATATCAACTTTGCAATTAGCAATGAAAATAAAATTGATTTCCAATTGGTGAAAGCCGTATCAACAGTAGGGACTCCTTACCAAATAGACATAAAATACCTATTTGACGCCCATAGGGGTTTAATTCCAATGAGTGTCCAATATGGTTTTTTTGATTCTGATCTGGATCATTACGCAATTATCAATTTCAACACTTGTGCTTGCTTGTCAAATACTAGAGAGTTCACAGAATATCAAATAATGGAATTAGTAAGAAGATCAGCTCTCATTATTCCTATTGAAACAATTATAGACAAAGTGACTAATGATTATTCTGAAAATTACACTGATTTGAAAAACACCGATTCTTTTAATTATGTGAATTTTCATAAAAATGGCAAAATTGACTTTGACTACAGTTCAATAGATGCTGACACATTGTACATGAGCTGTAACAATCATACAATAAGCTATAAATAGTATGCGAAGTCAATAAAATAGTCCCCACATGTCCCCCTATAAAAAATGACATATATAACCCACTGGTTATGATATGTCATTTGTCGTCATCGGTCGGGATGAGAAGATTCGAACTTCCGACCCCACGCCCCCCAGGCGTATACTCTAACCGGACTGAGCTACATC
>ENA-ORXM01001594-ORXM01001594.1-marine-metagenome-genome-assembly--contig:-NODE-1594-length-30928-cov-3.741564_pt1 | contig 30928 bp, 21 predicted proteins | sample MGYA00237867_ERZ511480 | MGnify/ENA primary metagenome ERZ511480 (study PRJEB26309, sample SAMN06266103) | marine metagenome | isolation source: Algal blade | place: United Kingdom:Sidmouth, United... | reverse complement strand
CCTGAAGGGCCTTATGCGCTGGCCGGACATTCGTATGGGGGAATGATTGCTTACGAAATGGCACGGCAATTAATCGTAAAGGGTAAGAAAGTGAGTAAGCTTATAATACTCGATTCTTATGTAGAACCCTATTTTTACCATTCCTCTCAATTTCGCAAACAGTTGGCCGCCTTAAGTTTTCAAGTTCAAAAAAAATTGAACTTTTTAAGGGATATGAGCAAAAATTGGGAAAGCTTTAAATTTCATTTAAAGCTAAAAAAAGAATACTATTTCGAGAAATACGCAAAGAGCGGTAACCTTAAGACACCCCAAGATGAATCAGAGTACCAGCGTCTCTTGGAGGTCGAAAAAATGAACGAAAAAATTATGTGGCACTACCATCTCGTACCACAGAATTTCAAGATAGATTTGTTCAGGGCGGAGGAAAAGCTATTTTTTGTACATGATTCCGAATATCTAGGTTGGAAAAACATCGCCTTAGACGGATTAAATATACATAAAGTCCCCGGTACGCATCTAGATATGTTCGCCCCCCCCAACGACAAGATAACTGCGGATATTCTGCAGCGTATACTTGATTGCAAAGAATGAGGAAACCAATACTAGATTCTAATGATGAGTCGCTATGGCAAATGCTCAATCACTGGTTTAGAAAGGTAAAACGAATGTTCGGTATGTGAAGTAAATAATAATAGATCTGGTCGACAATCGTCTATCCTAAAAATATAAAACCAAGCCATATGTGAACATCATGGCTCGAAAGCTGCCGCTTAACGATTTGAATGCCATATATAATACGAAACATGTACTTTGCAAAGATTAAACTTATCGGAACATATGATAAACAAAGCTATCTTTGCCGCCGCATTCCAAGATACGAACGCAATACAAGTTTTTCTGGTTCAGGGCAATAGTAAATATAATACTAAACCGTAAAGTCAATGGTCTCGCATATCGCAACTGGCGAAGAAAGCAATTCGGCCAACGAGAGACAATAATTGCGTATGAAAATCATTGTGAAATTTAAACAGCACTATTTTGAGTTATAACAATAAAGACAATTCGAATACTGACCAGAACTTGTTCGGTCTTATTATTTCAAGATTTTTACCTTTTTGGCCTTTATTTGCCATTTTGGGTTTTGTTGGTATTTTGGGGGCATGGGCTTATTTGCAATGGGCCACCCCGGTTTATGAAGTTTCGGCGACTTTAATTATAAAAGATAAAAAGAAGGGAGTAGACGATTCGAATATGACGGAATCAATCAACGTTTTTGACTCCAAGAAAATCGTAGAAAACGAAATCGAGGTTATACACTCAAGAGACCTCATGAACACGGTAGCAAGAGAACTTTGTTTGTATGCGCCGACATATGAAGAAACGAGTTTAAAATATTACTCCGCCTATACGTCGTCTCCGATAGTTATTGAACTGAAGGATCCCGATAAAATTATTTCATCAAAAAGTATTGAGCCTGTAAAGTATTATTTCTCGTTCGATACTAACAAAAATGTGATTACAGTCCGCGATAAGACATATCCGATAGATGAATGGGTAATAGATTCGCAAGGGAACGAGGTGAAATTCAAGTTAAACGAGAGAAAGGTAGTACAACCGAACAATCCCCTATTCTATACCTACGACAATCTGAAGGTTTTAACGGTAAGCCTTCAAGAAAGTCTTGAGGTAGTGGCTACCAACAAACTATCTTCCGTTGTAGTCTTATCTTACCGAGATCCCGTACCAGAAAGGGGTGAAGATATTCTCAACAGGTTAATCTCCGCCTACAACCAAAAAGCGGTCGATGAAAGAAATCAACTAGCAGACAATACGCTTGAGTTCATCGATGAACGTATGACACAGGTCGGTAATGAATTGGCCGCACTCGAACTTGAAATAGAAAAATACAGGTCTTCTAAAAGCGTAGTAGACCTCAGCGAGCAGGGCAAAATGTACCTTTATGATGTAGGGACTTACGACAGACAAATTACCGACCTGCGCAGCCAGTTAGCTGTTTTGGCCAAAGTAGAATCTTACGTAGTATCCAAAAAAAATGATGGTGGTATAGTACCATCAACATTAGGAGTAAACGACCCTGTTTTAACACAATTGCTACAAAGACTCTACAATGCCGAAATCGACTACGAACGGCTAAGAAAAACCACTGCTGAAAATAATCCGATTTTAGTCTCTCTTAGCGACGAAATCGAAAAAATAAGACCTAGTATTCTAGAAAGTATTCGAAACCAACAAAATAATATACGTGCAAATCTGGGCAATTTAAGTTATAATTCAGAGCGCTCGAGTACGGCTTTAAAGAGTCTTCCCGAAAAAGAAAGAACACTTCTGGAAATTACAAGAAGAAAAATGATCAAAAACGACCTCTTCAACTTCTTACAGCAAAAAAGGGAGGAAACCGCCCTTTCATACGCCCCAAACTCGGGCGACAGCAGAGTGGTAGATATGGCCGAATCGACTCTGGACCCAGTAAGTCCGAAGGGCATGTTTGCGTATGCAATGGCACTGGCGCTGGCAATGGCCATTGGTATTGCCTACGTCACCTTAAAAGAACAACTTAGCAGTAAGCTAATGTTCAGGTCGGAAATAGAGAACAAAACCGACATTCCCGTTATTGCAGAATTCCCAGAGCTCACCGAGATACCTAAAAAGCCCCTTGATAAGCCTCAAGAACCCCTTGTGCTGGCCCAATTTCGACATTTGGGTGTAAAGCTGGGGCTTTTCGGCCGGAACTTTAGCAAACAGAAAATATTGGTTACCTCAAGTATTGCCGGCGAAGGCAAAAGTTTTATCAGTAGCAATTTGGCCTTAAGCCTAGCGGCGTCAGGTAAAAAGGTGGTTCTTGTAGATATGGATTTTAGAAAACCGAGAATCTCACAACTCTATGGTCTTCTAGAAGAAGAAGGTCTAATAGATTTTCTAAAAGGAAAAGTGGATCTTAAAGAGATAACTACTGCCGTAATGAACAATGAATATTTAGGCGTGATACCCGCGGGTAGCAAGGGTGGCGATTATGTGAAATTGATGCAGGCAGATAAATTAGAATTGCTATTCGAATATTTGAGTAGTGCTTTCGATTATGTCATAGTTGATTCGGCACCTATTAACCTAGTATCCGAAGTTAGTCTACTTGCCGAATTCTGTAATAAGGTGCTTTTTGTTACCAGACACAACCATACCCCGAAACACGTGGTTGCACGTATGGAAAAATCCTCAGAACTTAAATCATTTAAAGATGTCTCTATAATTTTCAACGGCGTTAAGCAACGCGGTATGATCAAAAACGAAAATGGATACGGTTACGGCTATGAGTACGGCTACGGCCTAAGTGAAAATCTTAAGTAAATCGAATTAATGAGCTTCTTAAAGATATCTATCTGTTCATTTATTTGGGCTCCGTCTTTAAATAATGGTTCGCTAAATCACTATTTAATACCAAAACCCTTGTTTAGTTAATGCTTAAGCAAATCTTAAACAATACGGTCTTCAAAAATTTCTCGTACCTGACCATAAGTACGGTCATTTCGCAGGTTATTAGTTTGGTAACCGTACTTAAAATCACGAGTATACTTAACCCCGATGACTATGGTCTTTACACCTTTTTCATAGCCCAAGGCGCACTGCTTTTAAAAATCGGGGACCTGGGCAACAGCAATATCGTAATTAGAACTATTGCACGCGACCCACTTAAAACTAACGACCTCATTTTCAACGGCGCGCTGATAAGAACACTTGCCATTATATTCATTTCCCTTATATATATTGTTTACAATCATTTTTTGGGCAGTCTATCGGGCCAAAACCTTATGCTGATTTTTGCATTTACTTTGGTCAGTTGCTTCGCCAACCTATTCGAGTTGGTTTTTTTGGGTAATCAAAAAATGTTTCCCTCGTCACTTATCAATTTGACATATAGCGTTATTTGGTTTTTAATAGTATTTTTTCTTCCCGATGGCACCATAGATGTATCACTGATTTTCCTTCTGTACATTCTGACTTATTTTGTTAAAGCGGTTCTCTTTCTAGCGTTTTTAAAGCATTACAAACTACTGGTTGGTAAAGTGGATAATTTTATGGTGTCATCAAGGCAACTGGTAAAAGAAAGTTGGCCCTATTTTGTCTTAATCCTTATTATGCTGCCATTGACCAGCCTCTCGAACAACTTTTTAGATATTAATTCGACGAACGAAGAAATCGGTTATTTTAACCTGTCGCAGCGATTGATCGGCCCGGTCTCGATGGTTATATCAATGATGTTGACCGCTATTTTCCCCAATTTATCCGCACTTTGGACAAAAGATAAAAAGAAATTCCATGATTACCTTTCAAACGGGTTTCGGTTCTTTATGCTAATTTCCATGGTATTCTGTTTTCTTTTTACGCTGTTTGCCAAAGAGGTTGTTATACTACTTTTTCCCAAAAGCTACTTACCAGCGGTAGCCGTTTGCCAGATGCAGATTTGGTATCTTTTCCTTACCTCTATAGATAGTTTTATAGGGGTAATCTTAGGAGCCGCCAACAAAGAAAAATTAATTCTGAGATTTGGTATTGTTTATTTCTTAGTTTGTACCCCGGCACTTTATTTTGGGAGTAAATACGGAGCTTTAGGTCTATCGTACAGTTATGTGATAGCTTTTGGTGCTTGTCTTATATATATTTGGCTTGCATTTAAAAAATCGTTGTCCATGAAAATAAGACACGATAGCTATATCTGGATTGCGGGTATCGCACTTTTTGTAATTTCTTATAGTATTTCATCCGAAACCGAACTGATTTATAAATTACTTTTATCGGCCGTTGTACTATTGGGCATCTTCTCGTACATCTCAAAAATCTATAAATCGCTATTGACCACATGAACCGAAAACTGCAAATAGGGTTTGTGTTTCTATTGATTATAGTATCAATTAAGTTTTTCGATGCTCAATTCGTGAACCAATCCGTGATTAATTATCTTCAATATCTCATGATATTGGTTGCTCTTTTTCTTTCATTGCCTTACATAGCAACAACAAAGAAGGGTTTTGTATTTCCTGTTCAATTGTTACTTTTATCTTTTTTAATTTCTATACCCATGGCCTATATTTACTGGGAGCAAGGTCTAAAAGATGGGTTGATTGCAACTGCCCCATATTTAATGTTTGCTTTCTTTTTCTATTTGCTGCGGACAAACTTTCCGATTAAGATACTCGAAAAGATAATTGTTATTTATGGTGTATTGTATATCTTATTATATCTGTTTCAGTTTATCAATGCCCCCACAATTTTGTTTGGAAAGTCTTTATGGGGTGATGAGTTTACCGAAAACAGGGGAATCGTTCGAATAATTTTCCCTGGAGGAGGTCTTTTTATCCTCTCTTCATTTCTAGCTGTAACCAAACTAACTTCCCAAAGAAAACACCTTTGGTTTTGGGGAATAATGACCATTTTCGGTGTAGTAATACCCGTTCTTCAAGTAACGCGTCAATTTATAGCCGGTATTCTTTTAATATATCTTTATCATTCTATTAAGAATTTAAGTCTTTCCAAGAAAATTGGCATCATAGTCTCATTCGCCACTGTGGCGGTCATTGTACAATATCTATCGCTGCCCGTAATCGAGGGCCTTATTGAATCCACGGAGAGCGATGCGAGCCAAGGTAGTGACTATATACGTATTTTAGCTGGGGAGTATTTCTTATTTGATTTTTCGCCAAGTGCACTTACCGGTTTCTTTGGTAACGGTGTTCCCTATACGGGAGTTTCTAATTATGGGATTTTTCTTGATATGTTAAATGACACCCAAGGCTTTTTCTTATCTGATGTAGGTTTAATAGCAGTTTATGCAATGTTTGGCATACCTGCCGTGCTCGCATACATTCTTATTTGGGTAAAAAGTTTTACCTATTCATTACCAAAAGAATACTATTATTTGAAATACTATTTATGGTTTTTATTAATAACGAGCCTTACTTGGTATACACCCTACCACTACCATTACCTAGCCACAACAATTATTGTTCTCTATATGTATCAAACGCTGACCGAAAATCATCGTATGGAAAACACACAGGATACAAGTTCAAAAAAGGAAACGGTCACCGATAATATTGAACAATGAAACAGCCAATATTAACAGTTGTAATGCCCGTGTACAATGGGGAGAAATATATCAACGCTGCAATTGATAGTGTTTTGAACCAAACCTTTACCGACTTTGAACTTCTGATTATCAACGACGCCTCTATCGACCAATCTTTAAAGATTATTTCCTCTTACACGGATAAACGTATCAGAATATTAAACAACGATAAAAATCGGGGAATTCCTTATAACAGAAATCTAGGATTACGTGAAGCAAAAGGAGAGTACCTATGCTGGACCGATTGTGATGACACAAATTTACCGCAAAGGTTCGAAAAGCAAGTAAAGTTTTTGCAAACCAACATAAAATATGGAGGTTGCGGCACTTGGCTATCCCGATTTAAAGACGACAAGGTATATTACATTACAAAGGCGTTAGAAAACCCTGAAGAGATAAAGGCATCATTGCTATTTAGGCCTGCAACAGTACCAAATGCTACTGCAATGCTGCGGCTTTCAGAAATTAAAAAATACAATCTTTGGTATAATGAGCAATTTCCGATCAGTGAAGATTACGATTTTATTTTTCGTTGTAGTCGTTATTTTGATTTTTCCAACTTGCCCGAAGTACTTTATCAATATCGTGATTCTGACACCAGCATTATGAAACAGTTCGAGGCTCGGGAGAAAAAAAGTTTTGAAATACAAAAAACCATCTACAAAATAGCTTTTGCCGACCTCTCTATCAATCCATCGGAATCGGACTTTTGGGTTCACCAATCGCTTTGTTCCCAAAGGATTTTTAAAAGCTTTTCAGAATTTACCGACTGCTATGACTGGATAAAAAAACTAGAAGCAGCCAATAGAAATAATAGCATTTATGATACTAAAAGCTTCGAAAAAATATTGGGTGACCAATTTCTATTCGCTGCCAAAAAGGCTTCGAAATTTGGCATGGCGACCTTAAACCTGTATGTCCGTAATTCTTTACGGAACAATTGGAAAATAGGCCTTGAGAACTTTATGAAACTTACTGTGAGGTGCATTCTCAAACATGACAAATTCGAATTTAGAAGAACTTAAATCAATGGCGTTGACCAATCCTAAGAAGAAAATACTCATGCTTGGCCATGACCAGTTCGGTGAATCAACCACTACCTTTAAGCAGTGTGAATTTGCTCGCGACACCTACGATATCACGTACATAGGTTGGGATTATGGTACACCCAAGTTCGAACTACCGAATGTAAACGTAAAATATATAAGCCGAGAATCAAATCTAATAGTTAGAAACCTAAGATTTTTTAGGGCTTTCCATAAAGAAATCAGGAATGGATACGATATTGTATTCGTAAAATATATCAGGTTTATAGCACTGTTACGTCTGTTCAATCGAAAAGCTAATTTCGTAGTATATGTAGACACATTGGGGGTTATGCAGAGTAGAATAAAAAGGTTCATTTTTGATTTTACCCTAAAACTAGAACTATCATTTTTTAAGAACATTGCTCTTATCAGTAAGGGTATCGGGCAAAAACTGGGTATTAAAAAATTCCATGTTCTACCTCTCGGTGGAGATTGTTACGCTACCAATAAAAAAGAGTTTGAACGCCTTTCCCTATTATACGTAGGCACTTTAGCAAACAGAAACATTTTGGAAACCGTCATAGGCTTTCATAGGTTTATCGATGAGCAAAAACGTAATGACCTTCCAGTTGACGCCGAATTTGTTATTGTCGGCAACTCCTATTTCGACGAGTTGAAAGAAATAAGACAATATATCATCGAAAACGACTTGGAAGGGCATATTAAAACCACTGGATATTTGGAACGAAATCGTCTACACCCATTTTTTGAAAAGGCAAATATTGGGGTTTCATATGTACCAATTCGACCCTATTATCAACACCAACCCCCTACAAAAACTTATGAATACCTGATTTCGGGCCTACCGGTAATCGCTACAAAAACAGCAGCAAACGTCGAAATAATTTCTGATGACGCGGGTGTTCTAATAAATGATGATCCTGAATCATTTTTCAACGCGATTTGCGCAGTCAAAGAAAATAAGAACGGTTACGATAGCGATAAGCTTCGGGCGGAATACGAAAAACATACATGGCAAAGGGTAGTCAATGACAACTTTATTCCCCTAATCGAAGAACTTTTAGTTTAAAATGAGGGCAACAAAAATACCGTTATTTGATTTGAACCCTCTACATATTTTCGTTTGTGCTTTTTGCATCTAACTGATCCAAAATATCACTATCAATAGCCTCGTCGAATTTTCGGGCAAATAAATAACGCTTGTCCAATTGAAGTAAATCATTCAAGTCAGAAAGTTCAAAAGTAACTGGCAGTTGCACGTTTTTTCGCGACCAATTAACATAGGTAGTACTCTCTTTAATCTCATTGCTAGGTTTTAGCCCATTTATTAGACTATGAAAGAGAATTTCATCGGGCACGTGAGAAAAACTATGGTATTTCAATAATTCAGGATGCTTGGTCAAATGGCCCAAAATCTCAACTACCGTCTCTACCGGAAGTGCATACCAAGTGGACCCACCTTTTGGTTCAGGATAACAAAGTGATTTTCTTTTTCCCTTAAAAAGGGTACGTACTGGCGTTTTTACACCAAATCGCCGCGCTAGAAATATAAAATCTTTGGCATTTCTTAAACTGTAACATCTGCTGTCGACAATAGGATATAAACCACGGTCGAGGCGCTCACCGGGCAAATGAAAATTATATCGTTCTAACCTATCTTTCCATCTAGGCCAGATATCGACTACGTTTTCAATAGATATATAATTCGTACCGTAGTTCGACCTAAAAAAACTATAAATATCGTGATTACTTCTTAGGGGATAATCTTGACCCGATAACAACACACAATAGGCATCTTTTTGAACTTTTTCGCAGCACTTAGTGAGTAGCGCCAGAATAGCTCTGCTAAAAGAAATATTTGACCATGCCGTTATTACCCGTTCTTTATCCTCTAAAAAAAAGATGTTCGTTAAATGGGTTAATTTGTTTTTGAAAGGATGGTCGTCTACCGATTTATCAATATGAACATAAAAAAATACATCCTCACTATTTAGCCTATTTACGAGTCTCTGAAATTGTCGCGGGTTTCTATGTGCTACTATTATATAGTTTATGGTCATCGCGTATTACTTTCCAGGTCTCATTTTCTGCTTAATTATCTTACCGTAGGCTTTTTTAATTCTTACATAGCCCATTACGCACTAGGGATGTAATAAGAGTTGTGCTCAAATATTGCATGCCATTTTGCTAAATGTCCTAAATTATAAAATTTCTTATTTGTTATTCTTAATAACAAGTCGAAAAGCAAATTCTTTCGCTAAAAGAAAAAAAATCCTAAAGGTTAAAAAAGAATACAAGCTAAAACCTTTTTTTCTCCTTTCGCAAGTTACAGAACCTCCTTAAAACTATCAATTCGCAGTGGTATACGTATTTTAAAACAAGCTGATTTTTTTTCAAAAAATCTAAAAAACACTTGTCTGGTGCTTATTGCTGCAACAGATATAAACGTACTTTCAAAATTGTTTAAGGTTAGACTTATCAGTGATTTTAAACCTTCGTCGAAATTAATCTAATCCATAAAGGTATTTTTCACGTATCACTTAATAACCCCATTCATTACTATTTAATCGATTGATTACCATGAGATTTATTAAATTAAGCATACGCTGTTTGCTCCTTCTGAGCTTAATAGCCGTCGAGGGATGCTCGAAAGATTCAGAACTGTTCCGCAATGAATTTGAAGTTACCGAGGAACAAGAAAATATAGCCCCCGAAATTATAAAGGAAGAAGAGTCAGAGGAAGTATCCGAGGAGAACGATACCGTCGAAGAAGAAGAAGAAGAAGAAGAAGAAGAAGAAGAGAACCCAGAAGAATCCACAGAGGACAATGCTGCCCAAGAAGAAGGGGAAGAAGCTACCGGTGGTAAAGACTCAGAGGTAGAGGAAGATTCCGATGAAGTGACCGAAGAGGAATCTACCGATGAAGATACGGCCCAAAATGAACAATCAGAAGAAGGGGAAGAAGCTACCGATGGTGAAGATTCAGAAGAAGAGGAAGATTCCACTGAAGCTACCGAAGAAGAATCTACTGATGAGGATACGGCCCAAAATGAACAGTTAGAAGAAGGGGAAGAAGCTACCGATGCTGAAGATTCAGAGGAAGAGGTTGATTTAGCTGAAGAGAACTCGCAAAATCTACAGGAAGAACAAGAAAAAAATGAAGCACAAGAACAACTGAGACTACAGCAAGAAGAGGCGGAACAAAAAGAAAAGGAAGAAGAACAGGCATTGGCAGAAGAACAGCGCCAACGGGATCGGGCCGAGCAGGAATCGGCACAGCAGGAAGAAGAAGAGAGTCAACAGGAGCAGGCGGAACAAGAAGCGGCGGAACAAGCCGAAGATCAGCGCCAAAGGGAACAGGCGGAACAGGAAGCGGCACAACAGGCAGAAGAACAGCGTCAACAGGAACAGGTCGAGCAGGAAGCGGCACAGCAGGCCGAGGAGCAACGCCAACAGGAACAGGCCGAGCAGGAAGCTGCACAGCAGGCCGAGGAGCAACGCCAACAGGAACAGGCCGAGCAGGAAGCTGCACAGCAGGCAGAAGAACAAAGCCAACAAGAGCAGGCCGATCAGGAAGCGGAACAGCAAGCCGAGGAGCAACGTCAACAAGAGCTGGCCGAACAGGAAGCGGCGCAACAAGAGGAAGAAAGACTTCGACTGCAACGGGAAGAAGAGGAACGAAGACAACAGCAACGGCAGCAGGAAGAAGAAGATGAGCGAAGACGGCTTGAAGAACAACAGGCAGAAGAAGAACGACTACGACAAGAGCAAGAAGAGGAAGAACGGCGCCAACAAGAAGAACAGCGCGAAGAGCAACAAAGACAACAAGATAAGCAACGGTTGTTACAGGTATTAGAACAAATAACCATTTTTCCAGGGAGCCACCCACTACACAAGAATATAAGCAATAGCCCTGTCGATGTCAATTCAGAAAGAATTTTAGAAAATATCGGAAACGACGTTGGCCTATTTGCCGACTTTGGTAGTGGAACATTTAGAGGCGAACCGATAGGCATACCTTATGTTGCGGTCAGTAGCAATGAACCCAAGGTACCAATTACTTTTCGAAGCAATAGTATTGGGGGAAATCATGGCCATGAAAGCGAGCAAGGTCCTTTTCCAATTCCTCTAGATGCACCTGTAGAAGCGAAATTCACAATGGATGGCCATGTTATTTCAATAGACGTCGACAACGGCATCTTGTACGAACTATTTAATGCGGAGAGATCAGGAGACGGGTGGGCGGCTTCATCAGCCGCAGTTTTTAATCTAAACAGTAACGAATTTAGACCGAACGGATGGACTTCCGCTGATGCTGCCGGGTTACCTATTTTTCCTTTATTGATCCGAAATGCTGAAGTCGACAGAGGAGAAATAAATCATGCTATTCGATTTTCTCTTAGCCGTTCAAAGATTTATAGCGGCTATGTGCACCCAGCACGCCACTTGATAAGAAATCAACAAGCCAGTAATTTACTACCGTTCGGGGGAAGATTACGTTTAAAGGCCGATTTCGATATTAGCTCTTTTTCGCAAACTAATCAAGTTATTCTTAAGGCTATGAAAAAACACGGACTCATCTTGGCCGATGTCGGTAGAGATATGTTCTTGAAAGGCGATCCCAACGAAAACTGGGATAACTTTGATTTAAAAGAACTGCGAGACGTAAAAATCTCTGATTTTGAGGTTATTGAACTTGGTCAGATAATCACGAGATAACGTTTTCAAAGTTTAGCCAGTTACAAATGCCTGGCAACCCAAATAACGAATACTAATTATTAGTAATTACTGTGATTATTAAGCATGGAGGTTATCTTCCCTGTTCTCCACAAAACTTTTAGCGGTCTAAGTACAATTTACTTTGCCAGACTGTATTTTGAATAATCCACTCCACGAATTAAACTATAATTATATCTATTTTTTGGTTGCAGTTTGTCAGTGATCATATATATTTGCCCACCCTGCTAAAGCAGTTGTTAAGGTATATCGCTTAATACTCGATATCCTTGCAACAAACCCCACAAGTCAAAGTATTGTAGAGGATAAAAAGAACCTAAAAGAGGTTTTGTTTTTATCTATTCGACAGAAACCAAAGTTTTGGATCTGTTTTCGAAACGGAGTGTTATGCCTAAAGTTTTCCTATGGGTTATTTTGTTTCAAAACGAAAATCCCTTTACCATATTATAGTAAAGAAGTACAGATAGCGTATAAAAGAGAACAGGTTTGAAAGTATTACATCTAGAACGCAAATTCCCTAGCAATACGGAGACATTTATCGTTAATCAGATAAATGCAATGCCCAAATGCGAACATTCGATGTTTACCATTGATTTTCTAGATACATTGCCATCTATTGCCAAAGTATACAACCCACCCAATATTCCTTTCTTGGCGGATAAATTTTTAAGAAAAAAACAAGTTTCTTATTTCAAGAATCAATCATCCCTTATAAAGCCTGACTTAGTACATGCGCATTACATAACAGATGCCAGTGTTTTTCATAAAGTCACTAAAAACTTGAATGTACCTAAGATCTGCTCTTGTTACGGTTACGATGTATCTGTGGTACCGGTAAAGTTCAAATATTTCTATAGATATTATTATGAGCCTATCATTGCCGAATATGATTTGTTTTTAGCAATGACCGATGAAATGAAAAAGGATATGTTAGCCATGGGATTTCCGGAAAATAAGATCATGGTGCACTATCACGGTATCGATACCAAAAAATTCGATTCCGACCGAAATTACAAATTGATCAATGGTAAAATGCAAATTTTGACCATTGCAAGTTTGTTGGAAGTTAAAGGGCATGAAACTGTATTACGGGCGCTGGGGAATCTCAAGAATGAAGCTCCACATCTTAAATTTCATTATGATATCGTTGGTGAAGGCATACTTAAAGAGACCTTAGCCCAATTGACCCGCGAGCTTGGAATTGCCGAGAACATAACATTTCATGGCTACCTAAATCATAGTGGTGGTATGAAAACATTGATTCAGAACGCAAATGTATTCGTTCACCCAAGCGTATTGACAAAACAAAACGACAAAGAGGGTATACCTGGTGCCATTGTCGAAGCAATGGCAAGCGGTCTACCCGTAATATCGACATATCATGGAGGCATTCCCTTTGTGGTTCATGATAAAAAAACCGGGTTTTTGATAAAGGAAAAAGATGACCGTGCAATGACCACTATTCTTGTAAGCCTTTACGAAGATAATCTGAGAGAACAAATTGGAAGGCGAGCTAAAAAGTACGCTCAAGAAAATCTTGATTTATATAAAAAGGCGGTTGACTTAAAAGAAATTTACAATTCGACTATCGAAAAATATTCCCCAAATATTAATATGAACCCCACAAAATCAACTATGCCTATTAAATAGAATAAAGTTAAATATATATGTGCGGAATAGCAGGCAGTATCAATAGCAGACTATCAATGTCAGATATTGATCTTATACACCATCGCGGTCCTGATTACAAAGACTTGATTGAAGACAAATGTGGGCGGCATACCCTATTTTTAGGTCATACCAGGCTATCGATTATAGATCTATCGGCAGCGGGCAATCAACCAATGTATTCTGACTGCGGCAACTATTGCATTGTTTTCAACGGGGAAATATATAACCATATCGAACTGCGTGCCAAATTAAAGGATACCTCTTTTAAAGGCACATCGGATACCGAGAGCATTCTCTATTATTTACGGGAATTTGGCATTGAGGGAGTTAAGGACTTCAATGGTATTTTCTCTTTTGCATTTCTGGATAAGAAAACAGCAAAAGTATATTTGGTGCGCGATTTCTTTGGCATTAAGCCCCTGTACTACTACGCCAAAGACGACAAGCTCATATTCGGTTCAGAGATTAAAATAATCAAGAACAACGCCGACTACGAAAAGGAAATAGACCTGAACGCCCTTAATTCTTTTCTAACGCTACGATATAGTCCCGCTCCGCAAACACTATTCAAGGGCATTAAAAAACTACCTGCGGCCACCTATTTGGAATTTGACGGTGAAGCGAACATTCGTCTATGTAATTATTGGCCGAAACAACAGAAAATAAATACTTCTATAACCCAAGAAGAAGCAATCTCTGAATACAAACGACTACTTGAGCAATCGGTAGAAAGACAGCTTTTAAGCGACGTTCCCGTTGGGCTTCTTTTAAGTGGGGGCTTAGATTCGGCCGTTCTTGGGTACTTGATGGCTCAAAAATCATCATCCAAAATAAAAACTTTTACTGTTGGTTTCAAGGGAAAAGGTAATTTTAACGAACTTGACGATGCGAGGGAAACTGCTCGAATTATAGGATCTGAGCATCACGATGTCTATATGGATAGGCACGAATACATGGACTATTTTTATAGATCCTTCTATCATACAGAAGAACCGATTGCCGAGCCTACCATACCTGCACTTTTTCATGTTTCCAACTTGGCCTCAAAACATGTGAAAGTTGTTCTGAGCGGTCAAGGTGCAGATGAACCCATGGCCGGCTACAAAAGATATCGAGGTGAAAAGTTATTGTCTGAATACCAATGGATCCTCTCGAAACTGCCGTTATCTATACTGTCTAAAATAGCTCCCAATAATAGTTCTATCGATCGCGGGATCTATTCCTCAAAATTTAAGGAAGAACTAGATAGGTTCATTGCTATTTATACCTTGTTTATTCCCGAATTGAAAGAAAAACTTTACAACAATAATATAAAACATCTGATAGGTAAAAGTCAGCGGCCGCTGTTTATCGATCATTTCAACCGTACCGATTCTAAAGTCGATTCTCTGTCAAAGTTACTATATCTTGATACCCGCAGTATGTTGCCCGATAATCTTTTATTGTTCAATGATAAGATTACAATGGCCAATTCAATAGAAAACCGGGTTCCTTTTCTTGATATTGATCTTATAAATTTTATAGAGAGCTTACCTATCGAGATGAAGTTAAACAAAAGAATAACAAAATTCACACACCGCAAAGCGGCTGAACAATGGCTTCCCGATTCGATCATAAGCCGGAAAAAGAAAGCTTTTGAAACACCGGTAGGCGATTGGTTTAAAGACGAACTATCAGATTCTTTGATTGAATTGGTCGAAAAACCCAACTCATTAAGTAGGCAATATTTTGACACGAAATTTATCAAACAAATGGTGCAAATGCATGTAGAACAAAAGAAGGACTACAAGAAACACCTCTATATACTGCTTTCATTAGAAGCGTGGTTCCAAAATTTCTACTCCAAAGACTAAAAATTAATGGGGTGGTTATTTTTCAAAACATATTCGAAACAAATCATTGAGATGAATGTGAATAAAAAGAAAAAAATAATATTAGTATGTTCAGATGGAGGGCATTTAGCTCAAATCTTAGAACTTAAAGACTTGTTTCTAAAATATGATTATTTAATAGCAACAGAAGAATCACGGGCCAGTTTACCATTGAAAAAAAAATACTATATCAAATATCTAAAAGCACGATCAAAGGGCAAGAAAAGGAGCATGAGCTTTGTTTATGGGGTGTTTGCCAACTTTTTTATATCATTTAGCATAATACTCAAACATTACCCTAAAGTTATTGTAACTACAGGCAGCCACACAGCCATACCGATGTGCATACTAGGCAAGCTTCTCGGTGTAAAAATTGTTTACATTCTGTCGTTCGCAAGAGTTGATTCTAGAGCGTCATCTGCAGATTTAATTTATCGATTTGCCGATAAATTCATAGTACAATGGCCAGATGTTCAGAAGCATTATAAAAAATCCATTTATCTGGGGGGCATCTATTGAAAAAATTTATTCTATGATTCTGGTAACTCTAGGCACATTTCCCACTCAATTTCAAAGGCCGTTAATAGCCATAGAAGAGCTATGTAAAAATTCAACTATTCGCGAAGAAGTAATAGTTCAAAATGGCCATACAACGATGGAAAGTTCTTTTCTGAATATGCGGCCCTTTATAGCCCCGGAAGAATTGACCGATATATATAAGAAAGCCACTTTAATTATATCTCATGCAGGTACTGGATCATTAATAAAAGGCATCAAACTGAATAAAAAAGTTATTGCAATTGCACGATTAGCCAAATATAATGAACACGTAGATGACCATCAAATCGAAATATTGAATATGCTTGCCAAATTAAACTATATTCTTCCTTGGCATGAAAATGTAGAACTATCTACTTTGCTAACTGAAATTAAAACATTTGAGCCAGCGCAATACAATTCGAATAAGCAAAATATCATCAACTACCTAAACAATTATATCGACTCTTTGTGATTTGCGAATTTTTTTAAAACCCTTTTTTAACTTAGGTATGATAGCTTACTTCACCTTAATTTCTCCAAGTTCAACTACGTCAAAATCAGATATTTTTACTTTTCGAAGGTCGCGAAGGTCAATATTGTTCCATTTTTCATGTGGGTTCCCTTTCATGAACATATCTCTGCCTACATCGGCCAACATGAGTCCATATTTTTTTAACGCCCTTAAAATAACTTGGTTTTCGAGCGAATAACCACTGATATCAAAATCGGCTTTGAGTCTTAGACGGCCTCCAAAAGGTAACAACTGCTTTTCCTTTTTCCCATTAACAAGATGTCTGGCGGGGTGCACGTAGCCTTCATAAATTTTTGAACGGCTAAGGGAAAAACGAATGGCGTGATCTATCTCTCCCGTTTCAACTTCTGAATATCGAATCAATAGGGGAAAAATTGGTAGTCCTGCTGCATCGGCAGAAGTCCACCCATCGGGTCTATATTCTATTGTTTTCAAATCGAATACCGCGGCCGACGACACGTCAAAACCTTTACCTACCTGATCGGCATTGTACAATTCATATAACATTTGATTATCGACATCTACGGCAATAACGTGACCGTCTTCTGAAAAATCAGCTTCAATAGGAGCATCGAGGGGAATCGGGAAGGGACCTTGATCACTCTCATGGCCATAATTACCGCTGGTACTATTCTGACGAAAAGTAATTGGAACCCTAGGTTGCATGCCATTGACCACTACGTAAGGCACACCCATAGGCTCTCCCAAATAGGTGCCACTTCCGAAATCGGCGAAAATATTCACATCCAAACCTATATTCGCAAGTATCAAATCTGAATTTTCATCGATAGGCCGATTTGATATAGCCGTATTTAACGGATGGTTCTTAGGAAAGATATCGATTTCTTCTACAGACTTAGGCACCTGCTCTACCTCTGGGATCGGGTCTTCTTGTTCACTACCATCTCCGGAATCAGATTGGTTTTCATCAGTCTCTTCCTTATACGATTCGATTTTCGCTGTTTCTTCTTGAGATTCAGAGGTATTGACATCGAAGCTTTGAATAGTCTCGGTATCCGTAGAACATCCAAGCACAAATAACAAATTTAGAATTACGAGTAACATAGCATTAGATTTTATAAAACTCATTATCGATGATTTTACAAAGTTAAGGTTCAGATTTGAAATGGGTTATTGTTGAACGCTATGTTAGTTTCGATTATTTTAGGCATTTGCACCTATTCGATGTAATGCCATCTTTCTAATCGTAAATATTCAGGCATAGTTATATAAGTTGGGTAAGCCCTATTTCAATATTTCAGAGTCAATTCCATGCTACATTTCTTTGTTCGCTAAAAACCAAAAATATCGAGGCCAAATCTGCGGATAAAGGGTGTGCGACAGATTTCCCCTTAGTAGCTAAATTTCCTTTATAATACTATTAGATTGAACTTTGCCCTCAGCGGTTCCCTCTCTTCGTAAGAGGGTTAGGGAGAGGTCTTTTCGGCAGGATTTCAAATTTTTCAAAATTGTATTCATTGAAAGATCTCCCCTGGCCCCTCTCACGGAGGGGAACAAATCCCGCTAAAAGGGAAATCTGTCGTACATCCCAGATAAAACTTCTCAAAAGATAACTGTAGGTCTATTTTAGTTCAAAAAACACTTTTATAATACGGCTAGTTATGATGCGGCCCCACGGTAACTCGAATTGTTACGGGTTCCGGTGTTCTGTGCAAACGGGGAATAAAATTGAAAGCAGTTCCGAAAACTTATTTCCTTTTCAATTAACCGCGAAAATCGTATTTTAGGTCAACTCATATTTCCGTATGCTTTTATGAACGAAAGACTGTTTGACGAATTTCAAGAAGTTTCGGCCAAGGCCTGGAAACAAAAAATACAGTATGATTTAAGGGGAGCTGATTACAACGAAAAATTGGTCTGGGAATCGCCCGAAGGAATAAAAGTCAAACCTTTCTATCATCTTGATGACCATAAATTCGATTATCAAAAAACACTCCGTAAAACCGCTAATTGGCAGATTGCCCAAGAAATTTTTGTCGCCGACGGATCTAGGGCTAACGATAAAGCCTTCAAAGCATTGAGAAGAGGTGCTGAAACCCTTTATTTTATTATTCCATCAGAGAAAATTGAGATTAATAAACTGCTTACCGGCATTGATTTAGATACTGTCTGCCTATACTTTAAGTTTCAATTTCTTTCCGTATCGTACATCGAAAAGATGATGGATTTTTTAAAAGACAACAAGTCTTCCATCTACCTCAACATAGATATTATAGGCCATTTGGCCAGAATGGGAAATTGGTTTTCCAATAAGGTGAATGATGAGAAAGCTCTGGGCGAGATTTTGAATTTATCAAAAATCCGAAAAAACATAAACGTTATTGGCGTCGACGTATCGCTATACCAAAATGCGGGGGCGAATATCGTTCAGCAAGTAGCTTATGCAATTGCACATATCAACGAGTATCTCAACGGGTATGGTGCTGACCTTATTCAAGGCCCTGTTTTCAGCGTATCCGTTGGAAATAATTATTTTTTCGAGATAGCCAAAATAAGGGCACTGCGCAAAATATGGGCGGCCTTGGCGTCAGAATACGGTCTGAATTCCCCATGTCACATCATTGCTACACCTTCAAAACGGAACAAGACCATATATAGTTATAATACGAACATGCTGCGTACCACGACGGAATGTATGTCGGCGATATTGGGTGGTGCCGACTCCATTTGCAATCTGCCATACGATTCGATATACCATAAAAACAATGAGTTTGGTGAACGCATAGCTAGAAATCAGTTACTTCTGCTTAAGAACGAAAGTCGGTTCGATGCAGGTGAAAATCCGGCTGCGGGTTCCTATTATATCGGAGCACTTACCGAACAAATTACCGAAAAGTCTTTAGAGCTATTTAAACATCTTGAACGCAATGGCGGTTTTCTAAAGCAATTAAAAAACCATACAATTCAAAGAAAGATAAAGGAAAGTGCCCTTAAGGAAGGAAAACAATTGGATTCGGGCGAAGAAATACTGGTAGGCACGAACGCCTATACAAACTCATTGGATAAAATGAAAGATACGCTTGAAATTTATCCATTCATCAGCAAGAAGGGAAGAAAAACGTTAATAGCACCTATTGTTGAAAAACGATTGGCCGAAGAAATCGAACGAAAAAGATTGAGGACCGAAGGATGGTCTGAGAAATAGTTATTTGCCCATAACTAAAATTCGACTCCAAAATGGTATACTCATATTAGTTTAAAAGGATAAAATTAATGTCGCGGAAAGACTTACAACATATGACTTTAAAGGCAAAAGACAGACCTGACAGCAAGGTACGTTCGGCTCCTAAAATTTTACCTTTCGAGCACCTTAACTTCGCCGCTGGTATTCCCCCGTATCTTCGAGGCCCCTACTCCACCATGTATGTAAATAGACCTTGGACGATTCGACAGTATGCAGGTTTTTCAACAGCCGAGGAGAGCAATGCTTTTTATAGGAGAAACTTAAAAGCGGGACAAAAAGGTCTCTCCATTGCCTTCGATCTTCCGACACATCGCGGTTACGATAGCGACCACAAAAGGGTTACCGGCGATGTTGGCGCGGCGGGGGTTGCCATCGATTCTGTTGAGGACATGAAAATTCTCTTCGACGGTATTCCCCTAGATAAAATGTCTGTTTCCATGACCATGAACGGAGCGGTACTTCCAATCATGGCATTTTATATCGTTGCGGCCGAAGAGCAGGGAGTTAATTTGAAACAACTTACGGGTACTATCCAGAACGATATTTTAAAAGAATTTATGGTGCGGAATACCTATATCTACCCGCCCGGACCCTCAATGCAAATCGTTTCGGATATTTTTCAATATACGAGCAAGCAAATGCCCAAATTCAATAGTATCAGCATTTCAGGATACCATATGCACGAAGCCGGGGCTACTGCCGAACTCGAACTCGCCTATACATTGGCCGACGGATTGGAATATATAAGAACCGGACTGAAGGCCGGATTGGATATTGACAGTTTCGCACCGAGATTATCTTTTTTTTGGGGTATCGGCATGGATCACTTTCGGGAAATAGCTAAACTTCGTGCCGGGCGTTTGCTTTGGGCCAAATTGGTGAAGCAGTTCGATCCGAAAAATTTAAAATCGATGTCATTGCGCACCCATTGCCAAACTAGCGGTTGGAGCCTAACCGAGCAAGACCCCTTCAATAATGTTGCAAGGACTACCATTGAGGCCACGGCCGCTATTCTCGGGGGCACGCAAAGTCTACATACCAATGCCCTTGACGAGGCCATCGCACTACCCACTGATTTTTCCGCGCGAATAGCACGTGACACCCAACTTTTTCTCAGGGAGGAAACCAAAATCACCAAAACCGTTGATCCTTGGGCCGGAAGCCATTATGTTGAAAAACTGACCCATGAGCTTTACCATAAGGCTTGGGAGCTCGTTCAAGAAATCGAATCGCTTGGCGGAATGACCAAAGCCATTGAAATGGGTATCCCAAAAATGCGTATCGAAGAAGCCGCCGCCAAAAAGCAGGCGCGAATCGATAATGGAACCGATGTTATTGTTGGGGTCAACAAATTCAGTCTCGATAACGAAGACGAGTTGCATACTCTTGAAGTAGATAATGATAAAGTTCGCGCACAGCAGATAGCGAGGTTGAAAACCATTAAAGATAAACGTGACGCCAAGGCCGTTCAGATTGCATTGCAACAAATTACAACAGCGGCAAAGAAGAAAATAGAGGATAGCAAAAATGTATTCGAAAAGTCCGATGATAGAACTAGTGAAAATTTGTTAGCTTTAACCATAGAAGCTGCGAGAGCGAGAGCTACACTAGGTGAAATAAGTACTGCCCTCGAAGCCGCCTTCGGCAGACATAAAGCTAATATTCAATCTATTACAGGGGTGTACGCTAAAGAAATCAAAGAAGATAAAAGCTTTAAAAAAGCACTTGAACTATCGAACAAGTTTGCTCAAAAAGAAGGCCGTAGACCGCGTATCTTAATTGCTAAAATAGGTCAAGACGGCCACGACCGTGGGGCAAAGGTCGTTGCAACAGGTTATGCCGATCTTGGTTTCGATGTCGACATCGGCCCTTTATTCCAAACACCAAAAGAAGTAGCCAAACAGGCGATTGAAAACGATGTACATATTCTTGGCATCTCTTCATTGACGGCAGGCCACAAGACCCTTGTACCTGAAGTAATCGATGAACTAGAAAACTTCAAAAGAAAAGATATTATGGTCATTGTCGGGGGAGTAATACCAAAGCGAGATTATCGTTACTTATTCGACAAAGGAGTAGTGGCCATCTTTGGCCCTGGAACCAAAATTGCAGAAGCGGCAATTCAGATTTTAGAGATTTTGGTTGATGAGTAATTTAATATTTAGATTGACCTAGGCACATAAATAATAAGAATTAAAATGTATGGATGAAAACAAAATTCTAACCGCAAAGGCTGCAAATAAGGCACGAAGTTCGCAATGAAATTCAGAAGATAAAACCTTTGCGCATTTTGCATAAACCATTGCGCATCTTGAGGTTAAACCAATATTGAATCGGTTTTGAGGCAATGCTTACATTCTAAAAAGCAATGAATCTCTAGCAATAGTGGTTTGACCGTAGTTGGTTAAGTCCCGAAGTCAATTTTTAGCTATGCACTTTTATTAAATACTTTACTTCTGCATGAATTCTCCCACCGCTGCCAAAATAAATATAGTTATCATATCAGGAAACGAATCTACTGCCAAACATGTTATCAAAGCATTGGATAGAGACATTCATATTAAAAAAGTCATTATCGACCCTGGGGAAAAACGAAGTAAAATACTACGTAAAAGAATTAAACGGATAGGGCTATTTTCTTTCTTAGGCCAACTACTATTTAGGTTTTTGATGGTTCCTATACTGCATAGAACATCTAAACATAGAAAAGCCGAATTGATCAAATCTTATACGACCAACAGAACACTGGAAATACTTCCTCCGTTCAAAAATGTAGCTAATATAAACTCGGTCGAGGGCAATCAAACCTTAAAATCCCTTAAACCGGAGGCCGTTGTAGTAGTCACTAGAAGAATTATATCAAAACGGACTTTGAACCGCATCGGTGTTCCCTTCATAAACATTCATGACGGAATCGTTCCCAAATATCGAGGCCTGTTCGGGGCATATTGGGCAATGAAAAACCGCGATCTTGAGAATTGTGGCGCAACCGTTCATTTAATAGATGAGAATTTAGACACTGGCCCGATTATCGCCCAAACCAATATTACCGATAGCCTGACCGATGATGATAATTTTGTAACCTACCCAATTCATCAGTTCGCTTCTGCCCTACCGCTATTGAACCGGGCATTACTGGATTTGAGCGAAAGAAAATTAACGACCCATACGAACCAAATGGAAGTTGGGGAAGTAAGATTTATACCGACCATCTGGTCATACCTTCATAATCGATGGATGAACGGGTTAAAATAATAACCTAAAAGACAATATGTAGCGCATGTTCGGTGTTATAAAAACGCAGCAAGGTCCTTTATTCGGAATCCCACTTTACTGCCATTCACAAATCTCTACTGTTACTGTAAGTATTTCATGTAATTCGTCGATGATTTTAGTAGTTTATCCTTACAACCAAAGAAAATTCCTGCAAAAATTTATAGCTTTATAATGCCAAAACTTATTGAACTAAATACACACCGCCATGATTTTCGAAATAACCTCTCGCAATGAATGGACTTCGATTGTAGAGTCCGTCGATTCCTATGATGTCTACCACACTTTTGATTACCACGACTTAACTGTCACAGACCCAGATAGATCAATTTTATTGGTTTATATAGAAAAAGAAGCAATTGTTGCCATACCTCTAATTTATAGGCCCATACCCGGCACCGACCTATTCGATGCTACCTCTGTCTATGGTTATGCCGGCCCTGTTTCTACTGGCGTAACGGCGAATTTTGACACCCAAAAAATGTCTAATGAGATGGCCGCACACTTTAAGGAGAAGAATATTGTTTCGGTATTTTCGAGATTAAACCCATACATTACAAATCAAGCGGATATACTAGAAAACCTTGGGGGGCTCAATACAGCAGGCCAAATCGTGGGTATAGACCTTACCATGAATGCCGAACAACAGCGGGTTCGTTTTGCCTGTAGATTAAAAACCCAGTTAAATCATTTAAGACGAAGTACTTCGGTACGGGAGGGTGCCAGCGAGGCCGATTTCGAATTATTTTTCGAAATCTATACAGAATCAATGAATAGATTGAACGCTGCAGACCAATATTATTTTTCTCTGGAATATTTCAAGAAGCTCTTTACATCTAATCAAATAGGTGCAAAATTACTATTGGCAGAATGTGAGACCACCGGAGAAGTAATGGCCGGCAGTATCTTTTTTGTGTCGAATGACATCGTGCAATATCATTTGAGCGGTACATTTAACAAATTTATGGATCGCATGCCCTCAAAACTTCTCATCGACGAGATGCGCTTGCGGTGTACCGATACCAGATTATTGCATCTTAACCTAGGTGGCGGCCTTGGTTGCAACAACGATGGCCTATTCCGTTTCAAAAAGTCTTTTTCACCATCCGTTAGGTCCTTTATACTTTGGCGTTATATCGTCGACCAAAAAGCGTATAAATATCTGGTGAAGAAAAATGGCTCGGAAAAACTCAATGAGAACTTTGTTTTTCCTGAATATCGATTATAGTAGCCATACTGAACTCATCTTGAGTTGTTGTTGATAAACGAGCCCGCCTGCTGGACGGGCAGGAATGAAGGCTTTTGTGCCCTAATGAAGGCATTTTCTGGTTGCATAGCTACTTGTACTGAGCTTGCCGAAGTATAGCCGAGGAAGCTGAAAATGGCGGAATAATAGGTTGCAAAAACTGTCTGACCGGCAGGCAGGTGCGAAATTTGCAGCTAAAAGAACAACTCAAGATGAGTTCACCATTTCAAAGTTAAAATAAAAGTTCGCAAGAAACTTTTTTAGATGACCGCACTTAAAAATAGATAGACATTAGTTAGTTTTTGTTCTTCCAATTTCGAATATTTGCAGCAATTTTGGCGATTTTAAAGTATAAATTTATGGGATGATTGAAACCATTACAGAAAAAATCGAATGGAAAAATGCCATTAGGTCACTAGCATATTTCGATTTTTATCACACATATTCTTATCACGAACTATCTAAGAAAAACGATGAATCACCTATTTTACTAAAGTATTCCGAAGGAAAAAATCATATCTTTTTACCCCTGCTTCTAAGGCCCATAACAGGCACGCCATATAGCGACGCAACGTCTGTCTATGGTTATGCGGGGCCAATTTGCACAGGTACCGTAAAGCAGTTCGATCTTTTGAATTTCAAAAAAGAACTAGAAACATTTTGTGTCAAAAACAAAATAATCACCATCTTTTCGAGGCTTCACCCGTACATCGAATTACAAGATGAAATTTTAAATACTATTGGGGAAATTACTATTCGGGGGGAAGTGGTCAATATCGATTTGACACTTACCCCAGATATACAACGGCAAGGTTACGGTAGTCGATTGAAAACTTATTTAAATAAAGCACGAAAACTATGTACGGTATACCAAGGTACTACCGAAACCGATATTCAGCATTTCATAAAACTATATTATGAAAATATGAGCCGTGTAAATGCAAATGCCAGTTATTTTTTTGACGAAAGATATTTTTACAAGTTTATGCTCAGCTCTGATTTTGAGACGGATCTTTTATTATGTAAACTGAACGAAACCAACGAGGTAATCGGAGGTGCCCTTTTCATAAAGACCGGAGATATCGTTCAGTACCATTTATCAGGTTCAGATGCGAATCACCTGCACCTAGGCGCCATAAAACTTATTATCGATGAAATGAGAATTCGTGCGACCGCGCAGAACTACCGCTATTTCAACTTAGGTGGCGGTAAATCGAACAAAGAAGATTCTTTATTTTCCTTTAAAACAAGTTTTTCAAAACATCTACGGCCCTTTAAATTATGGAAATATATCGTTGATCAAGAAGTTTACGACTCACTTGTCGCTCGCGAATTGAACAGAGTAGATCGAGTGTTAACCGAATCGGAATTGAATTATTTTCCGGCCTATCGCATTCTTACACAGATAAATCAATAATAGCGTATGATCGATGGAAACCCATTTTTATCGGATAGTTTTACTTCGATTTGGGCCAAGCACTTTAATGCTGGAGACATGGGTCTTGAAGTTGCACCCTTTCGACCTTTACGCTTCGTAAAGCAAGGCAAGCTTCCTTTCTTAATAAATTCTGGTGGCACCCTAACTAAAGGTGTTGATTATGAACTTCAAGAAAATATCGGTCCCGAGCTCAACGGAAAGGTACTTTTAGTCTATGATGTACCGACTTATTTCGAGTCCGGCACCAAAGAGAAGCATAAGAATCTAGGGTTTTATGCCACTAAACAATATCCTGGTTATCTCATAGCATTAGAAGAATACAAGGATATTGCGCATTTTATGTCCTCTACATTCAGTAAGAGTAGCCGATACAAACTGAACAAGTATAAACGAAGGCTAGAAGAGTGCTTCGATATCGACTATCGCATGTGGTTCGGTCACATACCTAAAGATGAGTACGACAGCTTATTCAAAGATTTTCGAAGATTGTTAGAAAAACGATTCGATGACAAAGGAACGGTCAATAATAATCTTGATACGAAAGAATGGGAATTTTACAAAGAGGTAGCCTACCCTATGATTTTACAGAAGAAAGCGGCTCTCTTCGTAATTTATGATACTGGAGAACCAATATCAGTTACCTTGAATTATTTTTCGGATACCGTGGTATTCGATGCCATTACCGTATTCGATATCGATTATTCTAAATTTCACCTTGGTTCGGTAACCGTTATGAAGCTGATCGAATGGTGCATTGAAAATAAATATGGTAAACTTGATTTTTCAAAAGGTTTTTTCGAATACAAAACGAGGTGGGCAAACAAGACCTACGATTTCGAATACCATATATATTATGATACTACCGTTCTGAGATCAAAATCCATAGCCTTTGCGTTAAAGACCCTTTTTAATTTGAAACAGTATCTACGGGACAAAAGACTGAACGAAAAACTACATAAACTGAAATTTAAATTACGCAATAATGCTGCTACGCCACAAAACGTGCCGCAATATACTTTTACTGAAATGGATGTCAATTTTGACCCCTCTGGCTTAACACCAATCGATTTCAAACATGCCGAACATACTAATTTGAAACCTATAGCGTTCGAGTTTTTATACTTGAATAGCGAAAGCATGAAGAATTTGAAAATATATTTGGCCAAAGAAGACCATCTAGACTACATTTTTCTGGGTGCCTCCAAGGGCATAGGCGTTTCTATTTCGCCACGTACCGAATTCATACAAAAACAGTCTTAGCGTGCTTTTCAACTCACTCGAATTTCTCGTATTTCTTCCAGTTGTATTTTTTCTATACTGGGTCGTCTTTAAAAATAAATTAAGACCTCAGAATATATTGATTATTATCGCGAGTTATATCTTCTATGGTTGGTGGGATTGGCGTTTTCTTATCTTGATTATACTTAGTACCCTGGTCGACTTTTATGTAGGTCAGCAAATCTTTAAAAACCTGACCGATAAAAATAAATCAAAGTATTGGCTTTGGGCCAGCATGGCCTTTAATATTGGGTTGTTGGGCTTTTTCAAATATTTCAATTTTTTCGTCGACTCGTTTATTGATGCGTTCTCTTTGTTTGGCCATGAACTGCAAAACACCTGGACACTTCGTGTGCTTCTTCCCGTAGGTATTTCGTTCTATACGTTTCAAACGATGTCTTACTCGTTTGATATTTACTACAAAAAACTAAAGCCTACCCAAGATTTAATAGCGTTTTCAGCGTTTGTGGCATTTTTTCCCCAGCTGGTCGCCGGCCCTATAGAGAGGGCTTCAAATCTACTTTCCCAAATAACGAACAAAAGAATTTTCAGCTACGGCCAAGCTGCAGATGGCCTGAAACTGATTTTATGGGGGTTTTTCAAAAAATTGGTGATTGCGGACTCACTTGCACCGATTGTCGATGATATTTTTGTCAATTATAGCGAATATCCTGCCTCTACCTTGATATTGGGCGTGTGCCTGTTCAGTTTTCAGGTGTATGGTGACTTCAGTGGTTATTCAGACATTGCTATAGGCACGGCCAAACTTTTTGGAATTGAGTTGATGTCGAACTTTAAATTCCCGAATTTTTCTAGAAACGTGGCCGAATATTGGCAAAGATGGCATGTTTCACTTTCAACCTGGTTTCGCCACTATCTCTACATTCCCCTGGGTGGAAACCGAGTGGGCAAGCTATTGTCCATTAGAAACATTATTATAATTTTTGTGGTCAGTGGTTTTTGGCATGGGGCGAATTGGACATTTCTTTTTTGGGGAGGCCTGCATGCTTTGTTCTATATTCCTGTTTATCTCATGGGGCGAAATAGAATCTATGCGGATAATGTAATCGCCGAAAATTCTTGGCTGCCTTCTATAAAAGAGATTGCCCAGGTTATACTAACCTTTGCTCTTGTTACCTTTTCAAGAATTTTCTTTAGGTCACCGACACTTACGGCTTCTTTTGAATATATAGAACGTATTGCCAATGATTTTAGCTATTCACCGTACCAGCATCCTATGGGATATCGAATGGTAGACTTCTATATTCTAATAGTACTATTTATCATTTATGAATACCTGATACGTAAAGACGAAAGAAATCCTTTTAAATTTAAGTCACCGACCGTAAGATTCGCTGTTTATACTATTTTAATATTAGGCATGTTATTGTTTTATGATGATGGTGTCAACCGTTCGTTTATTTATTTTGAGTTTTAAGGAAATCCGTTGTACATGAAAAAGTTGATTATAAAATGTTTCTTATATATTTTCTTAATACTTATCGTATTAGAAGGTATAGTCAGGGTCTTTCACCTGTATAATGAAGATCCCCCACGATATATAGACGAATATGGTGTCGAAAAACGCGTGCCCGGACATCAAGGTTATGCCGTTACGGGAAATAGGAACCAAAACTTTTCCGAATTTCAAATTAACGAGGCCGGTTTTAATTCCGAGGGCGAATTCGAGCCTACGAGCGACAATTTTGAGGTCGCGATTGTGGGAGATTCGTTCATAGAAGGTTTCCATCAAGATTTTTACTCCTCAACGGGTAAAAAAATCAATGCGCAACTACCCGATATCAATGTTTATGAATATGGCTATGCCGGTTATGACCTTGCCAATCAGATGCACCTTATACATTCTTACAAGGCCCAGTTTGATCTAATCGATAGAATCATCATCTATTTAAACTACGAAAGTGATCTTTCTCGCGGTGAATACGAACCGAACCACGATCGGATAAATATGTTGAAATCAATTAAGTTCAAAATACGTGATAACATAAAGTTATTGGCATACGGCTCAAAAATAGGCATACTAGAACCGATAAAAAGAGTTGCCTTGGGAAAAGCCTTTAACGAACCCAAAAGTGGTTTTAAAACGAACACCCTAGAACCATCTGAAAACGAACAAATAAAAATTGACAAAGAGCGCTTGAACAATTTTGAAAATCTCATGGACCTCTATGGTTTCGACCGTAACAAGACCACAATCTTACTTGATAGCGGCAAAACGAGCGATTCTTTTTTAGACTATTGTAAAGCCGAAAATATCGACATTATCGATTTTTCGAGTGCTTTCAAAAATTCTAAAAAACCCACTACGCTTATTTATGATAAACATTGGAACAACCATGGCAGAGATTTGATAGCTGAGGAAATTGTCGGATACCTGAAAAAGAAACGGACGTTTTGATTTTTAAGCATTAAATTGTGTTTGGTGTACATTGAAAAAAAATATCGGTTTTTCTTCGACCTTTTTATGAGAGGTTCCATAGCGCCTTTCTATGGGAAAGATGTTCGTAATAAACTAACTGATGAAATCATATGTAGTGGAGAAGAAAACGAACTTCATAACTTCAATAATTTTAATATCTCGACTGTTTGGGATATTCCGGAATATCTTGAGGTCACCCAAAAGAACTTAAATCCAAAGATCAAGGTTACCAAAATAAAACAATACACAGGGTTTTTAATCGACCTGTCAACATTCGCAAAGCCGGATGAGTTTTTAAATGTTCAACTTAGCTCTCGTAACAGAAAAAAGCTTCGGTCAAAAATTAGAAAACTTGAGACGGAACATAAAATTCGATATAGTTTCTACCACGGCTTTATCGACAAGGAAGAATATGATCGGCTTTTTTTGGAACTCTATAATTTATTGGAGCATCGGTTCGAGGAAAAAAAAATGTTGAACAACAACCTAGGAAAGTGGGATTATTACCAAGAAATAGTTTATCCTTTGATTTTAGAAAAACGTGCTTCGCTTTTTGTTATCTATGACGGCAACAAACCGATTACCATAGCACTACAATTTCATCTGGCCCATACCGTTTTCAGTTATATCCAATGTTACGATATCGCTTATTCCCAATACAATATGGGAGATATCAGCATGGCAAAAAGATTGGAATGGTGCTTTGAAAACGGCTTCAATGTGCTAGACCTTTCCATGGGAGAAACAGACTATAAATTAAAATGGTGCAACCACCAGTACAACCTATATTTCCACCTGTTCTATAATTCAAAATCTATCAGTGCCCAGTACCGTAAAAATCTAATCCTCGGAAAATTAAAATTCAAGCAATATCTACGTGACAAAGAAATTCTTGGAAAATTAATTAGACTCGATAAGATCAAATATCAAATTAAAAAGCTTACTACATAAGTTAGGTAGAGAACGCGTCTTGAGTTTTTCTTTTACCTTTAAATTTCGCACCTGCCTGCCGCTCAGGCAGGCGGGCTTGGTTTCAAACAAAAACTCAAGACGAGTTCAGATAATCACTTTTATAAATTTGTGTACAAAGGCATAAAATCTTTCGTGCCAAAAAACCCTACGCTGTCACAATTATGAATGTTAACTCAATGCCAATTATGTTGTAAAAACGGCCAAGTACACATTTTAATGCCCGAAAATGGTCGGTCGACAATAAAATGATTTAATTTGTCGTAAATCATGTATTTTCGGTTCTTGTAATTAAACTTCGTTTATCATGTTCAATAGTAGTATTATTTCCAGATTTGCCATGATAGCCTCACGATTCTCGGATCGTAATGCTTTTTGTATCAATGAAAACCATTATTCCTATGGCGAATTTTGGAATCTAGTCTCCAAACTTCGTACGCAACTTCGAGCATTCGAAATAACGAATAAAAAATTAGGCCTCGTTTTTAACGATGATTTAATGACCTATGCCTCTATTTTTGCCTGCTGGATGGAAGGCAT
>ENA-ORXM01001593-ORXM01001593.1-marine-metagenome-genome-assembly--contig:-NODE-1593-length-30950-cov-3.647200_pt1 | contig 30950 bp, 21 predicted proteins | sample MGYA00237867_ERZ511480 | MGnify/ENA primary metagenome ERZ511480 (study PRJEB26309, sample SAMN06266103) | marine metagenome | isolation source: Algal blade | place: United Kingdom:Sidmouth, United... | reverse complement strand
TTTTCTCATAAAAACGAAATTAAAGCATCAACACTTTTTGGTATTGGTTATAATTATAGCGTACCCCTAGATAAATATAATATTGCTGATTTAGCTGCTGATTATGTTTTTGTAGGTGAAAATGAAATAAACTTTGACGAGGATTGTGGCAAGGAGATACTGCTTCCTACTAAAACCATAAGCATAGGTGACACCGAGAATTTCAAGTCACTAAAAGAAGGAGGTGTGTATAATATCGGAATCATCTATTATGACCTTTGTGGTCGTTATAGTTATGTTGAAGCGGAGGCTGAAATATGTATCCCTTGCAAATCCGAGTCAAAGGAAGAGGGAGTTCCGGTTATAACTTTTGATATACAACATGACCCACCAGAATGGGCTGCTGCTTATGAGGTTGTTATTACAGAAGAGTTAACGACTTCCAGGTACGTTCAATTCCCAGTGGGGGATGTCATGTATGCCAAGTCACACACAACAGAAGACGAAGATGGATTGGAATTGTTTGCCGAAACTAGCTATAATTCTGGTGAAGATGAAGTTGTTGTACTAGACTTCTCGAATATCTACTTATACAATCAATTGAACCTAGAGGAAATTGCAGAGAAAGAAAGCAATGGTGATTACTTTGGGTTTGAGGTGGTCCGAGGGGATCGCATAAAAGGCATCTATGACGAAAACGGGAATATAGTTGATAGCTTTGACACACGCATTATTAAAGTGGTGGGAGCAAAGATTATTATCGAAAATATAAGAGAAGTCCCAGAAATAAAGCCTGGATGGTTCTTTGAAATATACAGTGACCGTAAGCAAGTAAGCGACAAGGTATTCTATTCTATTGGTCAATGCTACCGAGTTATTGATGGAGAGCATGAAGTAGAAGTAGGAACCTTACAAGGGGGAGATACTTATTACAGAACCTTATCAACTCCTATTGGAACATTAACGGAGCCGTTATCAAATGTATCTGGCTTTGTTGCTAGTTCTTTTGCTAATGATTTTGTGTCTACTTCTAATTCATGGGATAGAGGAAGAGCGTTCTTAGAATCTGACATTGCCGTTGGAAGAGTTTGTCGAGACGAAGTATTAAGATATAGTGATAACTATAATCCTAACAATAATTTCAATGGACTAGGAATCTTTGACTCAGGAAACCAATTGTTTGTAGAGAGGGGCAACGGACCAATAACAGCCATGAAAAGGGTAAGTGATCGTTTAATGGTGTTCCAGTCATCTATAGTAACGCCTTTTTACATAAGAAGGCAAATCCTTACTACTCAAAACGACAATACAATAGCTGTTGCTGATCCAGATAATTTCCTTAACAAAGGAGCTTCCTTAACAAGAAGATGGGGGACGGTAAACCCTGAGTCTGTAACAATCAATGGTCGTTACATATATTACTGGGATGCCTACAATAATCAGTGGGTAAGACATTCAGAGGCAGGACAGGTCGCTATTAGCAACTATGGACTCAATTATGAGTTCGACAAGGTAGGAGAGCGCACCAATATAGGGGATTTAGTACTGTCTGTATATGATAAGGAGTATGAAGAACTAAACGTTGCTCATACAGGTTTAAAATGCGTTGACCAAGTTTATATATTCAGCGATGCCGAGGACGGGGAACGGGAATGGATCGGGAAGAGAACATTCAGACCAGAAACCTTTGCTAGAATTGGGAAGAACAGAACCTTTACTGTCATGAACGGGAAGTTCTATGAGCTTAACGAAGGAGAGTGGAACATATTTGGAGGTCAATTCTATCCATCAAAAGTAAAGATAGTGGGGATGAGTGATGGTAAGAACACATGCAAGTTCGAGTCCATGAAACAAGAAGCTAGTGACTTGTGGGTTGTGAATAAAAAGGGTATTGAAGTAGAGCAAATTAAGGACCGAGAAAATATGTTCTCAAGGCTTAAAGAAAACCAGTGGAGATGTTACAACGAGAACTTTACAGCAGAGTTCTTGAAGAATTCACAAACAGCAAACCTGCCTGAGCTACAAGCCTTATTTGAAGGCGAAGAGCTAAGGGGTAAGTTTATATACATAGAGCTTACGAGCAATCATAAAAAACACGTAACTTTGTTTAACGTAGATATATATTTTACAGAATCAATATTCAATAAGTAATTATGCCATTACCAGCAGCATTAGCAGCCATTCCAGCCGTATTACAAACGGGATTAGGAGTTGGGCAATTGATAAAGGGGAGCCAAATAAATCCTCAAAGACCAGTTTACACGCCTGGTTCAGCAGCAGTTAATGCTAGAGAAACGGCAATCATGGCTGCAATGGATAATCGATTCCTAAGACAACACGACGCAGAGAATCGAATAAGAAGAAGCACAGCAGATATTATTGGTCAGATGCAGAACAGTCCTAATGCAGCAGCGATGTTACCGGCATTAATGAGTTCTCAAAATCAATCCTTAAATGCTTTATCTGAAACTGCATCCAGAGAACAGGTTTCTGCAGTAGCTTCGTTTATTGCTGGTGAGAACAGGTTTTCAGCAGTACAGGACCAAGCTTTTGAATACAACCAACATGGTCCTTACCAAGCACAAGCAGATGCAAAGCGATCATTGGTACAAGGAGGAATTGAAAACATTTACGGAGGTGTTGATAATCTTTCGTCTATGGTTGTTTCAGAGGCAATGCTGGGCACTAATTCTGGTATAGGGGATTTAAATGGAGTTGACACAACAAAAAAGGTAAAAGTCAACACAGGAACCGTAACAAGTCCTGTGGAAAGTAATAGTGCTACTGATATATTGTATAACGAAAGATACGGGTTGAACACACCAGAAGTTATGACAAAAGGATTTTAATGACAGACGGATTAGGCATATCGGTACAATCAGGTGAAGGCGCTGGTGTTGTTTTAGGGCAAAGTAAAGCTGTAAACCAATACAACAGATTATTGGAGAAAAAGGCTGATCGTGAATACAAGAGAAAGGAAACTGACCGTAACAAGAGATTACGAGATTTAACTGACTTGAGGAATTTAGGACAGGATACTTTCTTTCGGGATACTCAAATCATATCTCAAGAAGCTAGCGACCTATTCCAGAGGGGAGTTGAGATGACTAATAGTGGACAAGACCCATATACCAATCCTGAATTCAATAAAGCCATGAACGAGCTTCTTTACAGAGCTGAGAGGTCTAAGCAGGATAAAGCCATGTTCGGGGATTATGAAAAGCAAATTGCCAAGAACGGAATGTCTTACTACACAGACCTTAGTGGAGAATCATTTAGAAGCTATTTTGGCAATGATATTAATGGTAGGTTAGACCAAGACCTTCCACTCTTAGATATACGAGCTGAGGTTGAGCCAGTGTTGTATGGTGGTGAGTATAACAGCATGAACGATTGGATTACTAACATGGAAATGGAAGTTGGCGAGTTGTCACAAACTGTTACTTCCAATGGAACTATTTTTGAGATAGACACAAAGAATGGTGTTTCTGATTCACAAATGAAGTCTTGGGCAAGAATACTGGTTGACGATCAGTTAGCTGGTCCTGAGATAAGCTCTTTATATGAAAGGTTGGAGCCAGAAGACCAAGATAAGCTTACAGAAGAGGCATCTAAGAATGGAATGACCCCCTTAGAGTTTATTGGGTTCAGTTTAATAAAAAGGAAAAGAGGATCAGAGTATCATACCTTTGATACTAGAAACAATCAAGACGAAGTAAATAGAAGAAGCAGTACTAGAGCAGAAACACTAGAAAAAAACAAATCTGCAAGAACAGCAAAAGAAGATTTTATCAATGCAGCCAGAGAGGCATTAGAAACAGAAAGAGATGCAGGAGTAGGAAAGCGAGTATTGCAGGATAGGAATATACTAGGTTTAGCAGGAGGGGTTGTCCCATTAAGGGATAGAGGCGGTAAAAAAGTGCTTGATGAAGAAAATGGTGAAAGGTTAATCACAATTGAGAATATTGTTGTTGATGGAACCAGTGGGAATGTTATCGTAGAGCAGAATATATCTGGGGATTTAACAAGAAGTTACTTCCCAACAGTTGAGAGTTTCTTAAATGAGTTCCTAAGACAAGATGGGAACAAAGCGATTATATCTAGCGGTAAGCAAAATATTATAAACCAAAGTAACAACAGAAAACAAAGCACAGAACAACAAGAGCTTGAAGCTACAAGGCTTCTTGAAGAAGCGTTAGAAAATGATGAATAATGGATGAGAAATTAAAAAGAATATTAGAGTCTGCCAGAGAAAAAGGAATGAATGATTTTCAACTGAAGATCATAGAGAGAAAGTATTACGAAAAAACAGGGAAAACACCACCAAAAAAAGAGAAAACTAAGAGAAATAAAGTAGAGCAACAGCCATCTCAAGAAGCTCCTACTACAAAAACCACAAACAAAGCTCTTCCTAAAGTAGCCCCAAGGTCAAGACGAGCAAGTGATCCAGTAATAAGACCCAGAGCAGTAGAAAACCTATTCCCAGAAGGAGGTGGGCGCAAAGAACCATCTACAGATCCCGTAATTAAACCAAAAACAATAGAAGATTTGTTCCAAGGAGAATCTGGTGGCATGTTTGATGACCTAACAGAATCACCAGAGGATATTGCTGAAGCGAAAAGGCGTATTGAGTTTCAACAGAAAAAAGTCGTTTCAAAGAATGAAAAAAGCGGAGGTATATTTGGAAGAAGTAAAGAGTCTCAAGAAACTGTAGTCCAAGGGAAAAAACAAGGTGTTTTTGCTAGAGCGATAGGAGGCGAAGAGAACGCAAAAATGGAGGCGTTGGAATCCAAAAAGAACAAGTTAGGAACCTTCATTGATAAGAACGAACACATCCCAGCAGAAGAAGTTACAGAAGAAAACGCCCAAACAGCACTAAGCCGTTCAAGAGCTGATTTAAAGCAAATGTCTGAACGCAAAGTTGTGAAGGATTACACACAATACGTGCAGGATGTCAGCTTCTTGAATACCTACTTGCCTTATTTCGATGCCTATGAGAAGCTTGAAGATGAGAAATTCAACACGCTCCAACGTTTAAGAGAAGATCCAGAAAACCCAGAATTATTAGGAATATATAAATCAGTTAACCTTGACTTAAAAGTTTACAGACAAGAGTTGGGGGAAGAGGTGTTAAATAAATTTGAGGAATTAAAAGAGAATCCACCTGAATTCACTGACGACATGTTGTTGGTTCAAGAATCTCAAAAAACAATTAAGAAAGCTGCCGAAGCAATTGAGGCCAAAGCAAAAAAAGACCAATCTCAATTTAATCGATTAGCAGAGAAAACGGGAGTACCAAAGTCAATATTAAATGCCCAAGGTAGTTTTATTCAAGGAGCTACAAGTGTTGTTACCTCAATTCCTAGAGCTATTGGCAATTTACAAGAAGGAGCAAATGGGGAGTTTGACCCAGACAGGGAAAATCAGTACAGAGCTTATAGATTAACCAATTATCTTAACAATTCAGTACAACGTTGGTTTCCTAAAAACCCAGAGATGGCAGATGATTTTTGGTCATCTCACGTTGCTGGTGGTTTAGGTCAGGGTATTGCTCAAATAGGAGCCACAGCGATTCCTGGCGTTGGTCCGGTTTTAGGTACTGTAACAGGTATTGCTCAAGTAGGAAGCAATGAATATGAAACAGCGTTAAAAGAAGCAGCCACTATAGAAGAGGCTATACAAGTCTTTATGCTGAATGCTCCTATGGGTGCTTTAGAGGCTATTGTAGCAGGAGGCATGATTAGCCGTTCTGGGAACGTTACAGAAGCAAAAGGAATCATAGCAAGCTTCTTAGCTGGTGGTGCTAGTGAAGCGTCAGAAGAGCTTGTACAAGGCTACTGGGCTAATATGGTAGCCAATGATGTTTACGATGCTAGTCGAGAGTTTGCCTTTGACATGAAACTTGCGAAACAATTGGGCGCTGCTGCCATTGTTGGTGGTATGATGGAAGGTTCTATGGCTGCTATTCGCCTAAAAATGAAAGATGCCACGCCAGAAGAAAAGGCAGAAATGGAAGCTGCTATAAAAGTCATTGAAGATGTTATGACTGGTGACTCAAGCATTCCTACATCTAGTAGTGGGATGATAGCTGACTTAGACAAAAAAGCCAGAGCATTAGAGCAAGCTATTGTTGATAACGATTACTCTGAGACTGTAAATGGAAAGTTAAGAGATAGTGTTGAGAAAATAGATGCTGAAATAAAAGAGCTAGAAAAAAACGCTTATTTAGAACAACAAGCTTTAGATGCAGAAGCAGAAATAAATCAATTGCTTGATGATGATAACACTGCAGATGAAGTTATAGAAGCACTACAAGAATCAGAAAACACAAAAACAAATGAATCAGAAACCAGTAACGACACAGGATCTACAGGAATTGAACCGACTCCTGTTTCCGAGGAAGCAGACATTGGGCTACGCACTGATGGGGCAGACGATGTTCAGGAAAGTGTTGGCGGAGAGCCAGAGACGCAGACGCAAGAAGATGGTGAATCGGAGGTTCAACCAGAAGCGTCTTTAATAGACAGTTCTTTATCTGAAAGCCAAATTCAAAACAAGGAAGCCGTATCAAGAGGCGAAAAATTACCAGACCCGGAGCCTATCCATAGAGATGTCGCTACTATTGAAGAAAAGTTTAATACTTTAAGGGATAATGAGGTAGAAATAGAAGGTAAGAAGGTGAAAGTTATTGGATATGGCAAGAAAAGAGGATTGTTATCTGTAGGAGGTAGGTTTTTTGTTAAGGTAGAAATAGATGGAGTCCCTGTAACCTTTTACCAAAGCACAGGTGGAGGTAAAAAGAAATTACAAGCAGGAAAGTGGTATCCAACATTAGGCATTGAATCTGATAGCAGAGCTGTGGGAAGGTGGATAAATAAAATAGGTTCTAAAGAAATGGCATCTTATTATAATTCTCCTGTTTTTGCTCAAGTTGCTCAATTCTTAGATAATGAGTTGGGAAATATTAAGGATTTCACAACTGATTTTAATGAGCAATTTATTGAAGCGGATGAAGTCGGTAATAACACAAAAGAAAGTGCTAGAAGTTTTAGAAGGAGACAACATGATTATATAAACTCAAACAGAAAAACTTACGATGAATTTGCAAGCCGAAGCACAATTCAGTCTGAAATGGATGCTATTGCGAATGAAATAGAAACATCAAATGAAAAAAGAGATAATAGTAATATTGGAACCGACACTGCACAAGGAGTTGCAACAGATGATGGAGTCGTACAAGACACCGAGGAATCCGTTAACACAGAAGCCCAAGAGGCTATCACAGAAGCTGAAACTACTAACACAGAAGGCCAGCAAGAAGAAGGGAGTACTGACGAAATCGGAGAAGACGTATCTAATGTTACGGGAAGCGAACAGATAACAACTACGGACAAAGAAAGAAAATCTGCAGATCTCATCATAGATGAGCAAAATGCTTCTATATCTCTAATCCAAAGAAAAGTTGGGATGGGTTTTAGTGAAGCAAACAGAATAATGGAACGTTTAGAAGAATTGGGAGTTGTGGGACCTAAAGATGAAAATGGGAAAAGGGAAGTGTTAGTACAATCGAAAGAAGAATTTAATGATATATTAAACGGAGCAAATCCACAAACAAATGATACAGGAAATAACCAAACAGTTACAACAGAACCGGAAGTCTCTACAAGAACTGATGAGAGCCGAGACGACATACAGTCAGATGCGGATACAGAGGTCGGGAATGACGTGGATGATGCCGGAGAAGGAAATACAGAAGCGTCAGATGGCAATGGAGGAACGAATGTTCCACCTAAGCCAAAACAGAAAAGAAGAAGACGTTCAAAGAAGAGTAGCCCCACAGGCAGAGCTAAAGAGAAAATAGCAGATATAGAAACAAGAGAAGACTTGTTTCAAGGGAGGGACGGACTAGATCCAGATAGAGTTACGGATATTGCAAACAACTGGAATGAAACCACACAAGATCCAATACTTTATATCGTCAAGGGTGGTAAGAAGATACTTATCTCTGGACACCACCGTTTAGCAGCAGCCAAGAAGAAAGGGTTAAAAGAAATCGATGCTAGGGAATATCGGTTGCCAAACAAGCCAGATGGCAGCGTAGGAGATGTCCCTACTATAGAACAAGCACAAACCTATGCTAAAGAAGTCTCTAACAGAAACAGTAGAAGTGAGACTGAGCTAGAGCAAGCCAAGATACTTCAAGAAGGAAGGGCACAAGGAAGAAAGGAGTCAGAGATGCTTCAAAACGTCCCTGGCAATAAAACAGCAGTTACTAAGCTTTCACATCTTAATCAACAAGGAGATGCAGCAAATGCTGTAAGAGCCTTTAAGAGAAACCCTAACAGCAAGGAAGGGGTAAGAGTCAATACAATAGCTAAATGGATTGGAGCAGCCAGAAAGAAGTACAAGCAATTAACCGACTTCCATGAAAAAGAAATATTCAAATATCTAACAGGAGAGGGGAAAAACGTTAAAGCAGAAAGCCGTTTCTTAGATGATATTGCTTTTGTTGTGAATGAGACAGGGTTTGATCCTTCGACTCCTTTAAATATTGAAACCAAATTAAAGGACACAAAGGAGAAACGAGAATTCAACCGTAAGAAAAAAGCCTTTGAAACACAAAAGAAGGTCAATGAAAGACAGATTGTGAAAAACAGTGCAGAGCAGAGGAAAAGCCAGAAAGACCCTAATCCAGACATGAGGATTACACCTGAAGCTTTGACCAATGCTAATAATAAGCTATTGGACCAAAACGACCTTATTGATACCCAAATCAAAAAGCTAGAAGACCAGTTTAACAAATCAGCAATCGAAGCAGCCAAACAAGCATCCTTGGATTTAGGGACCAATGAGAAGAAAGCAAAGGGGAATGAAAGTGAAACGGTTGTAGAGGCTTTGGCTGGCATTAAAGTGGACCTATTAAAAGGGCTTGAAAATCTAGGAGACTCATATAAAAACTTCTACCTTACTCCTAACTATGATGCTGAATCTGAATTTGGGAAGATACTTGTTGGTGCAGCCAAAAGGCTATTAAAAGCTGGGGCTAGTGATGTGTCTAGGCTTGTTCAAAATGTAGCAACTGAAATCTTAGAAAAATTTACAAAGGGCAAAGGTGATACATTTACCGAAATGACTTTAGATGAAGCTTTTCTTATTGAAGAGAAGGCTAGAGAGGAAATAAGAGAAGACGAGTTGTTTGAAGAATCCTTAGATGGAGATAAGGGTATTAGAAGATTCTACAAGAACACCTTTAAAGATAAAGACATTTCACCTGAGTTCAAGTCACGCATGAACGCAGAAGGAGCATCTTATATCCCAAGAGCAAATGCTATATCTTTTAGTGAGGCAGTTGCATTAATGGATAAGCTTGTTGATGAAATGGGATTAGAAGCTGGAATTGCAGAAGCAAGAAGAATGGCTTTTGATAGAGGGAATGGCATGCTTGGAGCAAACAGGACCATGTTAAAGATTATCCTTATAAAAGGGGTTGATGGGCTTGGTGTTCAAGCAAAAGAGCGAGCCTTAAAAGCAGAAACAGATGGGAACTTAGAAGCAGCCAAAGCAGCAGAAATAGAAGCTAATAGATGGTTTGACATGGGGATTGACATGGATACTCAAGCAGCAGAAGTGTTTACTGATTTAGGTCAGGAGATACAAGCAGCAGCCAGATTAATGGATGTTAGCCCATATATGCAGTTAAGAGTAGGCGAGAGACTTGCTAAGGGGGGGAAGGATGCAATTAAGAGCAGGGTAGGCCAAGAAATAAAATATGCTGCAGAAAGCGTTAATACGGGTCTTGATAACTCAATTGACAAAACGGTAAAAGATTCCTTTACGCCAGAGGAAAAGAAAGATATAACTGTTTTTGGGATGACTCAAAAAAGAATTGATGAAAAAACAAAAGATTCAATTAAAAACATCAAAGGTCTTTTCAGGGATCAAGGGAATGAATTAGGGTCTTTTAACTTAAAGCCAGAAATAATAACGGAGATTGTTAGGCTTGGGAGTTTAAAGATTGCTAGTGGAGCCTTGACTGTAAAGGAATTTATTGAGAGTATAAGAACTGAAGTGGGAGTATCCGATGCTTTGGTTAGTGATGATGAATTACAAAAAGTTTGGAATACATCTAAAGGCGCTGATGGTAAAACATTAGCAGAATTAGCTGACCTTGGAATATTAAGGGATGCCATCAAGAAGCACATTAAAGCTGGTGGTACAGATTTGTCTGAAGTCCTTCAGAAGTTCGGAGGATTAGACGAAGCTTCTGCTAATAGAATATCTAAGGATATTATTAAAGGAATCAAAGCTACAGTAAAGAGTGAAATTAAAAAAGAGTTCGCAGCCAGAAAGAAAAGAGCATTAGGAACTTATTCAGCTAGCAATACCAAAAGAAAAGCTAAGAAAGCTATCGATCAAACGATAGAAGACATGGCTAACGAGATTGAGGCTGAATTGGGTGGTATGGAAAAGATTATCACAGAAAAAGAAAGAGTAGCAGCAGAGAAGAAAAAGGAAGCTAAAATCCAAAAAGAAAAACTTAGGGGTTTTAAAAAGATGGCAAAGAAGGGAGATATTGACATGGCTACCGTAAAGGATGCTTTCGATTACGATTCTTTACCAGACGATTCACCTTTAAAGAAAGAGTTGGATGATTTAGAGGTGGATGTAAAAGAACGAGCTGAGAAGGCTGCTACCAAAGCTGCAGAGAAGGCAAGAAAGGCAGCAGAACGAGCAGCGACAAAAGCAGAGAAAGCAGCAGAACGAGCAGCAAAAAAGGCAGAAGATGCAGCAAAGAGAGAAGCTAAGAAGCAGCTTGACAAAGCAGCAAGAGAAGAGAAAGCTAGGAGAAAGAAGCGATCTGATGGAATTATCAGAGCAGCAGCAAAAGGCCCAGACCACAAGGACGGAATTAGTATAGATACAGCAAAAAGATTGTTGGATTACGATTCTTTACCAGACGATTCGCCATTAAAGAAACAAATCGATGAAGCTGGGGAAAAAGCTAAAAAAGCATACATAGATGGTAAGAAAAAAGTAGCCGCCAAAGAAAGAAAGAAATTTGACAGAAAAGAGAAGTCTAAATTTGTTAATGGTGTGATTTCAGATATTAGAGAAGGGAAGATCACAGTTGATGAAGCTAAAGACATTCTTTTTTACGACACACTAGCTGACGATTCCCCTTTGAAAAAAAGAATTGACAACATAGAAGCCAGAAAGACTCCTTTAGGGCTGCTAGATTTAGCAACAACAGAGGATCAAATTGTAGAAGAAATTGCAAACGTTTTAGGTATTACCGTAGAACTGACAGATGCACAAAGAAGGCAGTTGTTGGATTATGGAAGGGAGGTCCAAGCCAGAGAAGGAAGATTCCAAAATGATTATATTCTCAATGAAGTACAACCTTATTACCAAGATTTGTTTGGGAATATAACAAGAACGGATGTTCTTACAAGTTTGTGGTATGCGAGTATCTTATCTGGACCCCAAACCCAAGAAGTCAATCTCTTTAGTAATGTGTTTAATGCTGCTGCAGAGATATACAGCAAAAGTATGCAAAGGGCATTATTTGACAAAGATCTTAAAGCCATAATGGGGATGTCAAGTCATTTTTTCCGAGGATTAAATGAGGGTTCTTTGGCAGCAAGGGATATTCTAATTACAGGACAAAGTGCAATTAAAGTACAGAATAAATATTTCCAAGGGAACAAAAATACATTAGAAGGCTGGTCTAATTCACTACCACCTTGGTCTAAGGACATGCCAATTGCAAGCGCATTTAAGAAAACCTATGCACTATCTAAGTATGTCCAAAGATTAATGGATGCTACAGATACCTTGTTTTATTATGGGTTCAAAGAAGCCTTTGAATACGACATGGCAAGAGCTGTGGCTAGGCAAGAGGGGTTAAGAGGGGAAGCAATGAAAGATCGTATTACGGACTTGTTAGGTACTGACACATACGATGCTTCCAAGTCCGATGCGCTTGCAGAATTTGGGCGAGAACCAGCTAACGACAAAGAAAAAAGGCTAATTGAACTAAGAACTTATGAAATAATGGGTTCTGTTAGAAGTGAAGCTATTACAGAGCGTGGGACAAAGATGGCAGAATTTGGCACTTACAATTATCGCCCACAAGGAATGTTCGGGGTTCTTGTAGATGCGCTTGATACAGCGATAGGAGGAATCCCTGTTTTGAAATTATTAGTTCCTTTTACTAGAATTGTAGCCAATGTGCTTAATCAACAGATGGATTACGTCCCTATTATTGGTCATTACAGAGCATTCAACACTTTAACAGGGAGAGATTTTAATTACGCTACAGATAGAGATTTACAGCAGCAACAATTTGTAAAAGCAACAACTGGCTTAGTTTTAATGGCAAGTATAGGGGCAGCAGCACTCGCATACGCTGATGATGAAGATCCTTATTTCGCAGTACATGGGCTTGGACCTAGAGATCCACAAGAAAAGAAGCAATGGTTAAAGGAAGGAGGATTGCCTTATAGTATAAAATTCGGGAAACGTTATTTTAGCTACCAATATACTCCACTGGGGTTAGCGTTTGCTCTTATAGGCAATATGTCAGACCATTCAAGGTACAATAAGAAGTTTGGAGATGCAGAATGGTACTCACAAGCAGCCTTTAGTGGGTTAATGATTGGAGATGCAATCCTTAATTTGTCATTCCTTAGTGGGTTGCAAAAGTTTTCAGAATCATATACTTATAATTCAGGGAATCCCGATAAGTTAGTCTCTTCAACGGCAAAGATATTTACAGATCCAGCAATAGCAACAGCAATTCCTTACCGATCTCTTTGGGCACAAATAGATAAAGCATACGACCCTACTGTTTACACATCTCCTACTGATAACTTATCACATGGCATGGCTGCTAGTCTTATGAAATCAATCCCTGTAATAAGAACATTCAACAAGCCAATGCTAAACTCATTAGGAGAAGACGTCCAAAGAGGGGGAGGGAAGGCTAGGTTGCTTGTTAGCCGATTCTATAGCAAGACTACAGAAGACAAACCTTGGTTGATGCTTAAAAAGAACCAAATCATTGTAGGAGTTCCAGGTAAAGGTGTTAAAGTGAAAGGATCAGTTCTTTTACCTACAGAGCTATATGAATATAGAAAAAGAGTGGGCGAAGAAACCAAGAAGTATTTATTGGAAAACTATGATAATTTCAATAACAGGAACCAGAATTGGATAAACAGCCAGTTGTCTAAGGATTATAAAGACAAAAACCCAAAAGCGACAATTAATGATAAGCTGCAACAGATACTAGATTCAGCTCAAACAAAGATTAAGGACGAAATAAAAGTAGAGATGGGAGAGCCAGCACCAAAGGGTAGAAAAAAGGAGAAAGTAATTGCATCTTGATAAAATAAATCTATTAAAATTGCAGTTATCATAGATATAATCTATATTTGCATAGAAATTATCTATACTTATGGCTAAATTGTCGCCTATAGCAATTCCAGATTCTTGTTTAGAGTTGCTAGAAAACGCAAAAGCGTTAAAAATACCAGGTCGTTGGTCAACCAGACCAAACTGCCCTAATCGGATCTTCGTTACAGGCGATGATGATTGTGCGTACCGTCAGTGCGTTACAATAGGTTCCTACTTACTTATTGATGGATTAATACACCAAGTTCAAGCTGTTGGTTGCAATGGCACTATTGACTTGTGTAATGGTCCTACTGAGATTGTTAGTCCAGATATTTGCAAATTAACAGCAAGTTGTGTGGCTATGATACGTGAGTGTACTAGCACAGACCCATTAAGACCAGCAGATCCGGTGGAACCACCTGAACCAGTAGAGCCAATCGATTGTCCAATCGGGGAGCCATTCCAAGTTTATCTTAAAGGCGATGAAAGCAAAATTCCAGAATGTTTCTGGATGCAGAACTGGAAACTTATTAATGGTACTTCAGCCATAGCTCCGGTAGGGGCAGATCCCAACACAGAATCAATTAATATAAATTTATATTCCATGAAATTAACAGAATTGGGTCAATTGGCCTATGAGAGTCCTATTGTTGTGACTCAAATTCCTTACCACGCAGATGGTTTAACGATTTGTACAGATGGTACAGCTCAAGATTTAGTTGCTTTGGCAACACCAGCTATTGATGCGTTTATCGCAGAGATATTGGCATTAGGTTTTGTTGTGCCAGCAGGATACTCTTTAAAGCCGGTAACAATGGCTGTACAACAGTACACTGACAAGCAAGTAGTAAATTGTGATATTACAGGCGCTCCTTTGACTGTTACGAATGAAAACCAAATCCCTATTACTGGGCTTGGCAATGATTCATTCCTTACAGTTGGCGCTAAATTACCTTATGGTAACCCATTATTTGATGATGGAACTTGTAAAGGTTGCGCTCCTGCAGGAGTAGAATTGGTTGCTGGTGATATTATTTTAGATTCAACATTAGGTACGGGACCAACAGGCGCTCCAATTGGAGGTCCAGATGGTGCTGTGAAAGTTGACTTCTGTATTGCTTGTGTTGCTGATGCTGGCAAGTAAAAAGAGGTTTAGTCTTAAAATTAACTAAGAGTAAAATGAGAACAAAGACCCTATATACATTAATAGTGACCCTACTAATTGGAGTAGGGTCTTTGTCTGTTTATGGACAAGATGCAGCAGGATTGCTAGGTCCGTTATGTGATGCAGAGACAGGAGAACCTGTTTGGGTAGAAAAGAGTGACATTGTAAAAGACTGTTGCTGGGTACTTGATGGAGATGAATTCATTAAGTGGAAAGATGAAAATGGGAATCCTGGATGTCCTGAGCTAAAGGAATGCGAAGACTGCTGCACCTTTACAATCAACAGTAATCGAAATGGAATAAACAATGTAATCTACTATTCTAATTTTTCCTATGGTCCTTTTACTGCAAATAGTTGGACAGATTTTAAAACAGCCTATCAATTTCAAGGTGGTACGGTTATAGAAACCTGTCCTGATATTGCTTGTAATGTTACGACTGTAAAGCTTTGTGGTCTGCAATATAATTTACCATTAACCTATTTAGACCAGGATGGTAACACCCAAGAAATTATAACAACTTGTACACCTGATAACAGATACAGGGAGTGTAGAGTAGGAAAATCTGCTTATGCACTTTGGGATAATACGGGAACATCCTTTAATCAATCTTACACCTTTCTAGTAACTTACGATAACGGTTCAACAGAAGAAGTTACCCAACCCGTGATTGCTTCGGGCGGTTTTTCTGGTCAATTAAATTATTGGTCAAGTCCTGACGGTTTTGGCGTGAATCCTTTTTGTGAATATCAATCGTCTTGTAATATTTTACCGAATGGCTGCGGTGGTTTAGATCCACCGCCAAGTGAGGTGCTTGAAAGCGGAACGGATATTTCGACAATGAGATGGCGATACTTAAACGTAAAGTGTTGCTTTACTGAAAAAATACCTGTTTCCATTGAAATTATTGACTCAAGTTTTCCAAGGCACGTTGGTCGCTTTTTAGATTTAATTGTCTTTTATGGTCGTGAAATAGAGTATGAGGTTTGCGGTTCTTGTGGTAAGGATGGTACTTGGTATTATTATGGTTCTAAAGAAGAAGTTTTAGAACAAGATATGCCAATATGCACAAGACCGTGCGGTTTTGACTTTCCTTCTTTATCGTCTCCGAGTTGCACGTTCACCTATTTTGACGGCTGCGACCAAAACAACCTAGATGGCGATGGCAATCCAAAGGCAATCATTGTTCAATATGTTGATTGTGGCGATGGCGAGGTGGTTAATGCTATTTTTGAAATTACCAACGATGGCAGCCTATTAGATTACGATCCTATTTTAGTTGATGACGAACCGAATATTGATGATTGTAATGGCGGCATAATAGTAGCACCAGAACCCGAAATACCTGACGATGTTACGGAGGGTATTTTCACGCATTGCGCAAATGGTCAACCCGTTACTTACTGCATATTTGAAAAATCAATTAAGTATTATCAAAATGGCAAGCAACTAACGGGAGAAATTGAGTTTCACGAATGCTGTTGCCCACCAGACGATGAAGAAGACACAACGCCAATTGGTGATCAAACTATTTGCGCAAGTAGGAAGTTAGGTGCCGATTTTGCGAGCAATGCAACAGGTTCCTTAACACATACGACTAACAGCTTATACGACACGAACGGTCCAATAATTGCTTGGGTCGGAATATTTACGGTTGTAGATGCCACCAATGTTAGCCATACATTTACGAACGGTCAAACAGTCACAGGAATGGCAAGCGGAGCCACCGTAAGCGAATCTTTTACGGGTTCAATTCATTGGTCGGATGGTACAAACGAGTACCGTTGTAATGTGACCAATAAACTTATTTCAGCACAAGCAAACGTACAGTAAAATGAAAAAACTAATCTATTTATTACTATTTATTTCGGTTACAACCTTTGCACAAAAGGAGGCTGAAACAAGTATAAGTTTCAAAGAGTGCTGTGGTGGTGGAGTCCCGTTTGAGTGCGAGCAGATGGAAGAATGCCCACTTGATTGGGTTAATTTGGTCAATATACCTGCTGATATAGCAGATGGGGACCAAGTAGATGATGCCGATGCAGACCCTACAAACGAATGTAACGACAACATAACAATAAACAATACCAATCTTTTGACTGTAACAGATGACTGTGGAGCGAAAACAGTGCAACTAGACCAACCAGAATATTGCGTAGGACCATTTGAAAGAGTGTCAAGCAGAACAGGATGGTGGATCACTTGGACAGCAGTATTTACAGGTAATGTAGCACGAACGGAAACAGCTTGGTTCCCTGTTGGGAATTCGGTTGTTTCACCAGATTGTATAACTGATATGACTTTTGTTTCTGATGCTGGGAATCACTTAATTTACAGCCGTAGGAACCGAGTTTATTTATGGTTGGATTATAGGTTGGTCATAAATGGCACACCTGTATTGACTAGAACTTACGATAAGTACTTATACAAAGACAGAAGGCAGGACACTAACCCTGATGTAATAACACCGCAACTTTACGACATGGAACCAATGGGTGTTTTTGTGGATGGTAGATTGAATGTCCCTGCTGGTGCTACCGTGCAAGTCGAAGCAAGACAAAGATACCAAGTTGTTGGCGCACAGTCGTCTTCTTATTCCCGATATATCGGAGGATTAAGAAGCCAAACCGAGTTCAATTTTTCACCAAGACAAATACAGACAGATGAAAACTAGATTAACAATAACCTTATTATTCTTATTGGTTAGTATCACATCTTTTTCTCAAGACTATTGGGTTTCAGATGACGGTCTAGGATATAGCTATGGCATAGACCAAGCACCAGAAGGAGCCGAAGTCTTTGACACAGAAAAAGAGTGGTTAAAAGCCATTGATGCTCAAGACAAAAAAACAAGCCAAGAAATTGATGAGTTTTTCTTTTCAGACTTAGAGGGAGTAGAGGAAAACAAGGCAGCAATCGAAGGAGTACATAGGTGTTACTTTGAGGACAGCGTAGAGGATATTGTGAACAACAAAAAAGTATCTAACCATAACATAGCCATTAATGCTATTAATGAGAAATACGGCATTAATTTGTCTAAATCAGGAAACGAAAAAGAGAAGGTATCTCGTATAGTCGAGTATCTTGAAAATATAGGATTACGTAAAAATTAAGAGTATGTTACAATGTTGCAATCATAATCACAATTTAAGGTCAGTCGTTAATTTAAAAGAAGGAGCATTCCAGTCTGTTATTGAGACTTTAGAAGCTCCGACCTTACATTCGGTGTTTACGCATGCACCTTTTGGTACAGGGGTTCGCTTTAATTTTGATAACAGTCAAGATTACACAGGCTTTGTATTAGAGATATGGAATGGCAATCAAAGAGTTATATTCCAAGGATTAAGGTTTCAAGACCGATCTACCAACTTTTATTCTGAAAACGAATTAGGAGCTGCGGATAGCTATAAGTTTATTATATACGCTACTAAGAACGGAGAGAGAGGGAAAGCGTTGGAATTAGATGTTCGTCCTGAGTATAAGAAGCTAGGAGACAATTACGATTTTGAATACTACCCTAATACTGAATATTTTGTAGATGCCCAAACAAATGGCGTTACAGAAAAAGGTTGGGATTTAGAAAGTGAAGAGTGGATCGCTACTGCAGCAATACTTGATAGAATTATTGAGGAATTCAAACAACGTCCAATAAGCAGAGCTTCTGACATTCCTATCAAAATAACAGGTCTGCTAAGAAGTGGAGCTGCTTTTAAACTTCCAGAGTGGTTTGAGTTGCAAGCTGATCCTAGAATGGCTATTGATAGTCCAGAACAGGCTTACAAGGTATGGAAACACGAGTTAGAACATTTATTTGCGTGTCCACCGAATTGGAGCGTTGATAAGAACGGAAACTACATTCCAGATTTCTCAGGGTTTGAAGAAGGACGTGCCCAATATACTGAAGGGAAAGACACGATTAGAATAAGCATGATTGGAAACAATTATGACTATTACAACCAAATGAAAGCCTTAACCAATAATAACTATTGGTGGATGCGAGGTGGAGCTGGGGAACAGTATGTTGCTTATGGTATGGGTAGAGAAACCTTCCGCAAAATAGAATTGGAACACCCAGGTCTTATTTTTAAGACGCATGAATGGGTTTACGACTATTTCAATAAAAGTGGAGAATCTGGACCAATTGGAAAGGAGTTGATTTACAAATGTTGGAAAGAGTTATTAGGTGATTCGACTATTGAGGGAAAGAACTGGTTGGAATGGTGTAATGCTCAAAAGAATTTTGATTGTGTTACAGTCGAAGGTTATAAGATATTCCCAATAGTCCGCTACTATTATGACAGTGGCGAAACAGTAATTGAGATTAAGTTTTTCTACTACTATACTTTTGCCGATACAGGGAATGGTTATAATGGAAATTACGAAGGCAACCAAGGACAGCTTTACAATCAAAACGGAAAGACTGGTATCTTAAAGTTTGGTGACAGACCAGAGAAAGAGTTGGTTATACTAAACAGAGATGGCAGCACAGGGAACCCACCAGAAATGCCTATGGTCGGATCTGCAAGGGTTGTTATTACATCTTTAGATAATGTAAGAGAATCTGGCAGAATAAATGTTCCTGGCAATTATTATGAGTTCCATAGGAAGTACGCTGTTGGTTCAGAGGTAAGAGTAGAAAATATTGTTTTTGAAATAGAAGGTAAGAACATATTAATACCTTTAATCCTTGGCAAATTAGACGGCAATGCTACTGCGTTTTTTGTTGATGGAGAAAAAGTGGAGCAGTACAACGGTCCAGATGGAGTTGTTGAGTTCGCAGGTTTTAAGCGAAATTTCAAGTCTGAATTTTACCCACATGTCTTTTTGGCTGACGGTATGATTAATGAGGATTTCACTGAAGAAGTTGAAGGAGAAGAAGTTGAGGATGATGTTGTTATTATTGATGACACATTACCATTTATGATTGAAGATTTTAAAAAATCTCTCTTAGAGTTGACTGAAAAGTTTAATTTAATTGTTGAGAAAATATTATAAAATGAAGAATACATTTATTGCAATATTGTGTTTTTTGTCATTGAGCGCATTTGCCCAAGACAAAACTCAAATCCTGATAAATTCGGGGCCATTAGATTGTCCACCAACATCTACTTATCCAGATGGAGGGTATATTTCGGATATATCTATAAAATTATGTAATCCAAGTGGTGTTGTCCAAGATGTTTTAGTGTTTTCATTAGACGCATCTGGAAACCCAATACCAGGAAACCCAACTTCAGCAAATGGTCTTATTGACTATATCTCTAATGATGTTTATGAATTCACGAACCCTACATCTGACCCAGGAACATGGCTTGTTAAATATGATCCAGTTTATTTTTGCAGAGGGAGTAGTTATCCAGGTGGGACAACAACTTTCCCATGTCCATTTGAAGAGGATATATGTGATCAGGTAGCTAATTGCCCAGGAGTCGTTGGGCCACCAGGTCCACAAGGGGAACAGGGTATCCAAGGAGAAACAGGCGCACAAGGAATACAGGGAGAGCCTGGACCACAGGGAGAGCAAGGGGTACAGGGAGTCGCAGGCACGGATGGTCAAGATGGCACGAACGGAACCAATGGCGTTGATGGACAGGACGGTGCAACAGGACCTGCTGGACCAACAGGTCCAGCAGGACAAGATGGTGCGGATGGCACCAACGGTACAAATGGAACTAATGGTACAGATGGGATCAATTGTTGGGACTTGAATACCAATGGAATAAATGATCCGTCAGAAGACATAAACAATGATGGAATTTTCAATACGTCTGATTGCCAAGGTCCAGGAGGTACTGGTGTCGATGGTATAAACTGTTGGGATTTGAATGGTAATGGAATAAATGACCCAAGCGAAGATGTAAACAGTGACGGATTTTTTAATGCAACCGACTGCCAAGGACCACAGGGCGACCAAGGCATTCAAGGTGTTGCTGGGACAAACGGGATTGATGGAGCAGACGGACAAGATGGTACTAACGGAATAGACGGTGTTGATGGTCAAGATGGCACAAACGGTACTAATGGCACAGATGGTGTTGATGGTCAAGACGGCGCAACAGGTCCAATAGGACCAGTTGGTCCAGTAGGACCAGCAGGTGCAGATGGCACCAACGGTACAGATGGACAGGACGGTGCAACAGGTCCAGCAGGACAAGATGGTGCGGATGGAACACCCGATACAGATGAGCAAACATTAACATTAGGATCAGACACTTCAATTATTTTAAGTGCTGGAACTGGTGGTGGTGGAACAATAGATTTAAAAGGAATTATAGAGGAATGTTTACCTGAATCAAACAGCGATGTTTTAACAGTTACACCTTTAGCAAGTGGCGATACATTGATAACTCATACTGATGTTGATGGAAACACAGAAAATTTTTGCATTCCATTTAAGCCAGATTTAACAATAACAGTTGATGACCAAACAGGAAGGGGGATAACAGATTGCGAACCTTATCAAGTTGACCTTAGCACAGGCGATATTGGATGTATAGACCAATTTGGGAATACAACTACACCTATTTATTGTTTAGACGGATTGCCAACTAATGCAATAGCAACTATTGACGCTTCGGGTATTGCCACTATCACTCCTACAAATTGCGAAGAAGATAATACAATAACAGTACCCTATCAAGGTAAATGTAATGATGGAACTACAACTGATTCTGGAACTTTTACAGACCAATTTACTTGTGAGTGTGCAGAAGTTCGGTGGTATTCTCCCGATACAGACAACCCTAATACTGTTTCTGTTTTATTGGCAAACGACACTATATATGACTACTACGATGAAATTATTTTTTCTCTTTATGATTGTGGAGGAAATTTACTTGATGCTAGAGCGACCTTGAACGACCCTTCCTCTACAAACCCTACTTTTACAGATGGTGAAGTTTTGGAATCTATGGAGCATGGTACTTATACAATAACAGGGGCAGGAGGCGATTGTGATATGAGATTTACTTTTGCTCCTTTGCCAATTGCAAGGGTACAAACAGCCAATCCTGACCCTGAAACCGGGGTTGCGGATATTACATGGGAGTTGGTTAAATCTGATGGTTCAAGTGTGCCTTGTGGCGAAAATGTTACAATAGATTTTTGTATTGAAGATGGTTCTGTGATTGAAACCATTACAGGCAATACTTGTGACCCTATAAGCTCATTTACTTCTACTGTTTCGGGGACTGCATCTGTACTTGCCAATATGGTTCAAACTGATATAGTCCAAGACGGTTCAACCGTTGAATTTGACAAGCAAGAATGGGCTTTACAAAGTGGATATAATGGAAGTAATTACCAAATATTAACGCCAAAAGTTACTGTTGAGTGTAATGGACTAACTTCAACTAATACAGACAATTTTGATAGTATTTGCAAAGTATGGGGAACAGGTGGAGATAATCAAGCTTTCTCTATTGCTTCTGATGATGGCACTACGACAATATTTAATCCATTTTCAGAACCTTTCAATGGCCCAGTTCCAAATCCTTTTGGAGATGTGTTAGGAGGTATTGTACAAGCTCCTAGTTGTGCTGTTAGACCTCGAACTGTTGCAGGTGTTTCCTTTTTTGATATTTTTCATGTCACGAATGCTGCTGTAACTGCTAAGATAACATTGAAAAAAATCACGCTGTCAGATGGGTCGGTTATATCGACTAATATTTTGCTAACTGATATTCCAGGCTTCTATTGGAATTACCCTAAAGAAGTTCTTCCAGCTATAATTTCTGGTATGGGGGCTTCTGCAACTGGTATATCTATTTCTGATAATGCTACAACGAATTCAGTTGTTGAAGGACATTTTAGGAACTGGGCATCATTTTCAGCTTGTAATCCAACAGCTTTGCCTGTTAGGGCGGAATTAGAACATACTTGCGACCCTAGTATTCCAATAATTATCGAATTCAAACCAATCATTTCACTTCAATATTAAAAAATAATAATAATGAGAATTATATCAAAAATAGAGGCACTTGCGCAAGGTGCGGTTAATAAAAACGAAATTGTCTTAATTTCTTTGTCAGAAGCTGAAAAGTATATCTACAAAGAACTTAAAACACCAACCAATGAAGCAAAAGAATACGATTATAACGTAGAGTTTTGTGGGGATGTTTTCGCAACAAAGCCAGCAACGCCAGAACAAAAAGCACCTTCGTTTGAAGTCGTGCCTTTTGTCTCTAATATCGAAGACGTGAAAACGGCTATTCAAAATTCAGAATTTGAAATTAAGTTATCTGAAAAAGATAATGAAGAAGCTGTTTTTGAAAAACTTGAAAAACTAGGTGTCAAGGTTATTGCTACTATTGAAAGCCCAACTAAGAAAGCATAACTAACAAAAACCATTCCGAGCAAATCAAAAATGTTCGGAATGGTTTTAAATCAAAAAATATGAAACAATTATTCATAACCGTATCACTCCCAACGACAACAATTGACTCAAAAAACAACCCTCAAAAAGTTGTCAATATTCAGATAGCAATTGAAGCAGAGAATGAACTTGATATTAACGAATATCTTGAAAATGTCAAAATTATTGATGTTTCGGATGTCCCTCATTTAGCAATCGAGGCAGTAGGTGTAAAATCAAAATAATAAACTAATAAAATGTTTTTAACAGCAAATACGGGAGTAGCAGTAGCAGATGGAGGTGTGAGTTTTGCAATTTACATTTTATCTGTAATTGGGACTTTATTAGTGCAGGGTGGTTCTTTGGCAATCCTTATAAAATATTGGTTAGGCAATCAAAATTCAAAATTTACAAAGCTTCAAAAGTCAATAGATGCACTTACGGAATCAGAAAGGCAGAAGACCGCAATCCTAGCTGGGATGAATACTACTATTGAGATTATAAAAACTGATATTGGTAATCAAAAGTCTTTGTATTCAGGAACAAGAGCAGATGTGGTGTTATTACAAGGGAAGGTAGGTGCCAACGAATTGAAAATATCTACCTTACAGGGAGACATTAAACTATTAAAAGCACAGAATAATGGAAGCATTACTTAGCAATATAATTGACGCAATACCAGCAGAACTTAGGGAGTTTCTTACTGAAAGAGTTTGTTGGGGATTCTTTATCGCAGTTGTGATTTTTGGCAGATTGGTAACCAACCTAAACACCAAAGAAGACGGCACTAGATATTGGAATGTAAAACACCAATTGGTTGTTACAGCATTCTCCACTTTAATATTGGGACCAATCTTTTTCCTTGGAGAGTTTTTCTTAGAAAGAAGTGATTGTAACCTAGGGCAGTATATCACAGCATTGGGACTAGGGCTAATACTTTACGAGCCAGTGCTTAAATACATCCTAAACTTATTACCAATCTTTAAAACAAAAACAAATGTCGTTCAAAAAGAAGCTAATAGAGATAGTCAATAGAGAATGGACTTTGTTTGGATCTCAAGAGTACAATCACTTAGGACGTTTAATTAAAGAAGGGAAGAGAGAGTGGGAACCAGGGTTTTGGGAGAGAGTAGAAACCTATTGGAAAAAGATAGGCAAACAAAACGTAACAGGGAAGACCAGATCAATGCCTTGGAGTGCAGTAGGAGTCTCTTCTGTGTTTTTGTGGGCTGGAAGTAAGGAAATTAAAACAGCAGCTCATTGTGTTTATATTAGAGCAGGATTTAGAAGTGAGAAGTTAGTAACAAGAAGAATAGAAGACTATAAACCTAAGCCTGGCGATATTATATGTTACGCCAGAACTTCTATGAGTTTTGATGATATATTAACAACAGAATGGTTCCCGAGTCATGGGGATATTGTTGTTCACAAAACCGAAAACTACATTCATGCTATTGGGGCGAATGTAGGAGATAGTTGGAGTAAGGTTAAGTACAAAATTGACGAAAACGGTTACCTTGTCCAGTCAAGCAAGAAACCTTTATTATGTATAATTCAAAATTTAATTAGATGAAAACTGTTGTAGTTTGTCGGCATAAAAAGCCGAATCCCTGTACTGGACACACTGTAGTTGGTCCAGAAGAGAAGATTTTAAATGGCAATAATTTTATTTACGCTATTGAGCCACAAAAGCCTAATGGTGATACGTTAAAAATTCGTTGCAAGAAAAACAAGTTGTCTTCAAGTGAAGGAGTCTTCTGTGCTACAACTGCTGGATTACTAGCATGCATGGACTGTTCCGATTGCGACTTGGTAATTGTCAACGCAAAGAAAAGAATAGCAAGAGGACCATGTAATACATTCCCAGCATTAGAGTTACGTCCAACGCTTATCAACTTGAATATGATCAAGAAGATAAAGCAGAGACGCAGCCACTTGGATGATGTTTGCTACTTCGAGATTCATTTCGAGTGTACCAACACAATTCTTTTATCTGATGCAAATCCTATAGACAAATGTTGTGAAGAGTGCCCAGAGTGCGAGCCTATAGAAAGGAGATTCACAACACCTGCAGTTGTTATTGAAAAGGTAGATGGTCAGCCAGGAGAGGGAGAAAGAGTTGGAGCTACTGTAACAACAGATAAGATTAACGAAGCCATAGAGCGCTTAGTAATAGGGGATGAAGGAGACAATATTGTTAGCAACCCACCAGAGGACGAAAAGGTTATTGAGGCGGTTGTTGATCCGGTTATTGATTTAGAGGAAAATGAGAACGTTGTTTCAGTAAACACAGTAGGAGAAGGCAGTCCAAATCGAAGAGGTTTGATTGCAGCAAACGCTGATGTTATTTATACAAATGGCAAAAACAAAAAAACCTACAAGCCAAGTGAAGACTTGGGCAAGTGGGTAGAGATTAAAGATTAATGTACTTCTGATTTTTTATTCCTGTATTATAGCAATCCTAGCTCTTAGTTGGGATTGCTTTTTTTATTTTATTTGGATAGTATTAAAACTAATACTACCTTTGTGACAATGTATGCAAAAGAATTAATCAGGCTTGGGATTAAAATCCCTTCCGCAAGGTCTGGATTGGTAACGAGTACTTGCCCAAAATGCTCTTCTAGTCGATCCAATAAAAACCAAAACACTAAATGCTTATCAGCAAATGTTAGTGAGGGTTGGTTTAAGTGTAACCACTGCACTTTTAAGGGAAATGTAAAGTTTTCCAAAAAGAAAAAAGAATATATAATTGTCCCTGATTACTCCCAAGTAGAGTCAATAAGCGACATTTTCATGGACTACTTTAAAGCTAGGAATATCCCTTTACAGGTTCCTATAGAGCTAGGAGTGAAAGCTGTCAAGAAGGGTGGCAAAGATGTCATTGCTTATCCTTATCGTAGAGATGGTTTGGTGGTAAACTACAAATACCGATATGCAGGATTTAAGGGGTTTGCACAGCTTACTGGTGGTGATCCGTGCTTCTTTAATGAGTCAGTAATTGGCACAGAAGGTTATGTGATTATCGTAGAGGGGGAGGAAGACTGTTTGAGCTGGATAGCAGCAGGATTCAAGTCAGTTGTCTCATTACCTGCTGGTGGTATTAATCCGAAAGACAAGAACTTTAGGTTGAAGTTTGAGTTTATGGATGATGTGAGCTTTGATGATGTTGATAAGATTTACATAGCGACAGACAACGATCCAGTAGGAGATGCCACAGCCAAAGAATTAGCACGTAGAATCGGTATTGATAAGTGTTACAGGGTTATACACCCATTAGAAAAGAAAGATGCCAACGATGTCCTTAAATCATTCCCACAAGATAAGAAACTAGCTTACCCATTATTATCCCAGTCAATCGATGAAGCTAAGATGTGGGAAATCCCAGACATTGTTTCTACAGAAGATTTAAGAGAGCGTGTAAAGCAAATGGATAATGCTAAAACTTTCTTTTGGGACATTCCTTACAATAACACTTTCATACCAGAGGCCAAGTATCCCAATCAAAACTCCTTATTTGAGAACTTCAAGGTAGTACCATCTAATCTTTGCATTGTAACGGGTTGGTCGGGAGACGGGAAATCCACATTTGTTGATAACCTGTGTGTAAAACTTTCTGCAAGCTATGGAATCAAGCATGCTATCTTTTCACCAGAGCATACAACTGAGCTTCATGCGTACCGATTAGCAGAGATAGTTAGCGGTAAACCATTAAACCCAATGCGAGGTACAGAGGTAGTTGCACCATACCGAGAGTACCGAGACTTGGCAATGGAATGGGTGTATGAGCATTTCTTTTGGGTACACCCACAAAAGCCACCGTATGACAACAATTTACTTAATGAGCGTATAGAGTCATTGGTAAAAAGAAAAGGCATATCTAACGTGGTACGTGACCCAGAGAACGAAATTTACTATCCCAAACCTAAAGGGCTTGATATTGATAGCTTTTTATGGACTTCTTTACGTCTATCAGAAAAGAAACACTTCCTAAGAAAAAACGGTATTCATGAGTTCCTATTGGTTCACCCTACTACGAAGAGAAACGCCAGATATAGCAAGACACTAAAAAGAACGGTCATGCCTTTGGTTACAGGACAGGATATGTCGGGTGGTAATACTTATAAGACTAAGACAGATTCTTTAATATCGGTTTATCCTGATCGTGCGAATTTGTACACCAGGGTTTTTATTGAAAAGATTAAGTTCAGTGGTATCACTGGTCATTCTCATAGTAATAGTCTGTTTAAGTACAATGCAAAATGTGAAAGATTGTTAGATAATCCTTCAGATATTGGTCCTTGGGTTAATTTTGGGGAAATCCAAAATAGTTTAACAGTATGAATCCAATATTAAAATTAGAGATTAAAGAACTTAAAGGAATCGATCCTTTGCTAAAAGGAAAAGGTACTTATTTCTTATTGATGGGCGCTCTTAATTGTGCTAGAACTAAAGCAATAAGTGATTTAGTTTCAAAACTAAAATTTAAAGACCGTTCTTTTTTCTACTACATAAGATTATTCAAGAAGGCAGATAGGGTATCCGATGTCCACCGTAACAAATCAGAAGAGTTGCGAGATAAGATTAACGAGGTAAGAAATGATGATCACTTTTCACCGATGATGATGATTATCAAAGATGGGAATATCAGAACACTACAACCTTGGGAAAGACAGGTTTTTGTAACAGAAATAAAGAAGTACTATGAAGTCAAGGAATAAAAAAATCCAAGCTGTTATAGATTGGTGTATTGAGAAGGGCTATGAAGTCTCTAACTACCAAGGAAAGAAGCACATATTTTGCTTTAAAATTCCACAGTACCTAAATGATATGGTAGTGAACAAAGACTGGCTAACGTACCGTAATCGCTTTGTAGGGAGCAGTGAGATAGCAATGGCGATGGGTAAGAGTAACTACAAGTCTAAGATGCGTTTATACCACAATAAGATAGGCAGTTTCCCAGACTTATTTACGGGTAATGTCTATACTTACAATGGTATTATGATGGAGCCAGTGGTAGCTGATTTATGGAGCCATTGGGAACCAGGAATGGAAGCGGAGTATTGGGCAGAATATCTTAAAAACAAAGATCGTCCAGAAGCGGAAAAAGAACGTAGACGTAAATTCCTTCCATGTGGTTATTACATGGTCAATGAAAAATACCCAGATATATCTGTTTCAATAGACAGATTTATACCAAAGGGAGAATTCTCTTATTTTAATGGTGTGAAGTTTGAAGAGCAGTCTCCACTGGAACTGAAGACCGCTAATATCTTTACAGCTAAAAAGTTTGTTAATGATATTCCACTTCAGTACTACGTTCAGATACAGTCTCAATTGTTAGTAAGCGAAGCAGATGAAGGTGAATTCGCTTTATTAAAAGGAGGATTGGAGCTACAGGTGTCTCCGGTGAAATACGATGAAACGGTCTGTGCTTATATGCTCAAGGACTGTCAGGATATGATGCAAAGAATAAGGATGGGTTCTACAGGGATGAAGCACCTTCAAACCAGCCCGAATAAAGCTTGGACCATTATTAACGCATTTGAGCCTGAGCCAGATGGCAGTATGGATTGTTCTAAGTTCCTTCGAGAGAAGCGAAACCTGATGGGGGAGGTTGTCAAAGAAGAGAGTGTTGGTATTTCTAATAAGCAGAACGAGAAGTGGGCAGATGCTTATCGTTACTTCCACCACTTAGAGTTAGTAGGTAAAAAAGGCAAAGAACTGTATAAGTCGTCTTTTCTACGGCAGTACCCTAATGAGGGATATGTCCAGTTGGATGGTAAGAATAAGGTAAGTTTAAGCGGAAGGTTTGGCGTAAAGCTTACAAAAGAACGGGAAGACAAAGTAATAAAAAAACTCAACAGCATTCCTTTTGCATACGAAGCTGAGTGAGTTGATCAACGGAACAGTGTTGCCAGAGGCTTGGCGCACTGTTCTTTATTTTGAAATTTTTCACTTTTATAAATTATAAGTACATGAAGATTTTTTTAGGACGAAAGTTAAAGGATTTAGCAGCAAGCGATCCAGAACTATTTGAGAAGGTGATTACTAAGTTGGGTGTTCCGTTGAACACGGGACAAGCTATTAAGTTGTTAGAGTTATCTGACTTCTACTTAGTAGACAACCATGCGTTTTTGGATGGTAATAAAAATAAGTTCCAGAGCAAGACTTATTCTAGGTCTATATCTATTGCCAACAGGCACAAGGCATTTATGTCTATGTTTCCTATGCTTAATTTCACCTTTGAAGTGGGCAGAGGTATTATGACAGCTACTTTGTCAGATTCAAAAGGAGAGCTTCAACAGCCGACTATTATCAAAGGTCAGAATCCTTGGTCAAGCAAGATTACTCCAAATATTCCTAGCTTTATGGGATTCATTGACTTGCTTGTTGAATACAAAGCACAACCAATAGGCAAGGACAACATGGAATTGGCTTGGGAGTTCTTTTTGTTAGAAGACATCAAACCTAGAGTTGAGGATTTAGAGCAACCAGACTTGGAAGCTTTAAAGGCAGACTCAAAAGTAAAAACAATGAGTGTTGCTAGTGAGTAGGACATTTATATCAATAGACCCTGGACTAAGGAACACTGCTTTGGTCTGGGGTATTATTGAAAATGGAGTGCTTGTACCGCATTATTGGGATTACGTAGGCACTAAGAGTCTAAAAGGAGAAAAGACAGGATTTGGGGCTGTTAGAAGGGCTAGGATGATAAATAAAAAGATAGCTCAATACACAAGAGGATTCGACATAGCTTTTGGAGAAGTTCCCAATGGCAGTCAGAGTGCAGCAGCAATGAAGGGGCTTGGTATTTCGGCTTACTTACTAGCTACAATTAATATACCAATGGTAGAAGTTTCACCAATGGATGTTAAGAAAGTTATCAATCCTAGAGCTGGTAAAGCAAAGTTCAAGGGATCAAAGGAACGAGTAGAAGTTAGCAAGGAGGATGTCATGGAATACTGCTACAAGAAGTATCCTAATTTCCCTTATGAGAGAAAGAAGAAAACTGGTGCTGTTGTACTAGCTAGAATGGAACATGTCTGTGATGCTATAGTTATAGCAGAGGCAGGAATGAAAAAAGAAAATTACAAAGTTATTATTTCACAATTAAATTAATAAATAATGTCAGGAGCATTAATTACTGCCAAGACCGTAGAGAGTTTGGTAGAATCAAGAAAAGACAAAATTGCCCCATTGCTGGGTAATGTCAATATTGAGCAATTCCAATCAGCATTCCTGGTTGCTTTTTCTCAAAACCGCAAACTAGCGCAATGTTCAAAAGCTTCTATTGTGGGAGCTATGTATAAATGCGCAGAGTGGGGGTTAAAGCCTGGTTTGGGCAACGTTTGGTTGATACCATACGGAACATCATGTAATGTCCAGATAGGCTACAAGGGACTTATGGAACTAGCCCACAGAACAGGTAAGATTTCCAGTATCAATCATGCGATTGTTAGAGAAGGTGATCATTTCGTTTATAAGGTTGTAAATGGGAAGGTGGTTTTTGAGTACGAACCAAACCTTATGACTGATGGAGAGCCTAAGTTGTACATAGCTTGGACCACTATCAAGGAAACAGGAGAAGTTGTTTTGGGTTATGTCAACAGAGCTAAAGTCGATAAACTAAGAGGTGTTTCCCAGTCTAGCAACAGTCCTGCTTGGTCAAAGTTTTATGATGAGATGGCTATTACTAAGGCTATCAAAAACTTGGTAACAAGACTAGATTTGTCAAGCAATCGTATTTCTGATGCAGTTCACCTTGATAGTCAGTTAGATGCTGGATTAAGCCAAAACTTAGACAGAAACTTATCTGTCCATGAGGAATTGACTGCTGAAATGCAACAAGAGGTGCAGGCAAGCCTGGATCGATCTTTCCAGCCTCGATCACAGCTGTTCTCAAGCCGACCTGATCACACGAGAGCTGTTGAACCCAATCGCGAAGTGGATGATCAAGTCACGTCAACTTCTCATCAATCTACGGAGCCCTCAGCGAGATTCCAAGGTGATCTAATCAAAGTAATGCGACAACACCTTGGCCTAAGATGAATGTTGGGTC
>ENA-ORXM01001591-ORXM01001591.1-marine-metagenome-genome-assembly--contig:-NODE-1591-length-30989-cov-4.607693_pt1 | contig 30989 bp, 25 predicted proteins | sample MGYA00237867_ERZ511480 | MGnify/ENA primary metagenome ERZ511480 (study PRJEB26309, sample SAMN06266103) | marine metagenome | isolation source: Algal blade | place: United Kingdom:Sidmouth, United... | reverse complement strand
CCGAACATATTTTTCATTACTGTACTTTGAAGGCCGAAGATAAAACAATATCGTCTAAAAATATAAGGAGTATCGATTATGCCGAAAAAGCGATAAAAAAACTATATTTTTAGAACAATAAAAAGGGAATATCATATGAAAATCTATAAGACCCCAGAGGGAGCAATTATTAGTGATCAGGGCAAACACTACATGTTAAATGTAGATAATTGGGATCTGTTTCTCAACAGGGAGAACTTGTTTCAAGCACTAAAAAGGGATATTGAGGGCCTAGTAGTTTTAGGAGAAAACAATCACTTCGATGAGTTACAAGTCCCTATCGGGTCACAAGAAATTTGGGCTTCTGGTGTCACCTATATGAGAAGCAAAGAAGCCCGTATGGAAGAATCGAAAAAGGCGGGCGGGGGTACTTTTTATGATAGAGTCTACGATGCCGACCGCCCAGAACTTTTTTTTAAGGCTACTCCTCAAAGAACCGTAGGCCCGGGAGGTATGGTTCGTATTCGAAAAGATTCAGGCTGGGATGTGCCGGAACCTGAACTTGTACTTTTCATAAGTTCAAAAGCTACCATCGAAGGATATACTATTGGAAATGACATGAGTTCCCGCAGTATAGAGGGCGAAAATCCCCTCTACCTTCCACAAGCTAAAACATATACAGGTTGCGCGGGACTTGGCCCTTGTATTTATGTATCTGAAGACTCTATAAGTACAGATACCGAGATCGAACTTGAAATACTAAGAGAAGGAAACCAAGTATTTAACGATAAAATTGCAATTGACCAGATGAAAAGAAAACATGGGGAATTGGTCGAATATCTTTTTAGGGAATGTGATTTCCCCAACGGCTGTTTCTTGATGACTGGTACAGGTATTATTCCGCCTGACGATTTTACGCTAAAGGTCGGTGATGAAGTTCGAATTAGTATTGATAATATCGGTACTTTGGTGAATTTCGTTGGTCAGTAAATCTGTTGAAAGCTTTTTCTTCTTTTTTCTCTTCAGAAGGTTCGGAACTGGGAGGGTAAGTATAATCCTGAGACTTCTAGACGGTTTTTGGCCCCGAGGGCAAAATGAAGCCGGCGGAATACTCCCCAAAGGACTGTTTTGCAGATAGTAGATTTCAAAATTTTTTATTCTTCAAGTTTCAAAATAGTTTTTCTACCTGAACACCTTCAGTTTTTAGTTGAATATTTTATCCATGATTAAAATATGAGGCGGAAATTTTTACTCCACTCTTTTATTGGGTCAAACCTCATCTAGGCTTAAAAAGTACTAAAACTGAGGTTGAAAACCATTTGTTATAGTCTTCTGAACATCTGTTTAAAGGAAATGATTAAATAAATGTGAATTTTAGGGTCAGTCATTATTGTAAAATCAACCCAATTAAACTAGAACATTTATGAAATTAAAAACCTTGATTAAAAACAAACGGTTTTATAAAAAGTGAGGGTATACTTCCGGAAATAGCGAACAGCGGTCTTGAGGTGGTTGCAGGCGACTATGATAAAGATGGCGATCTAGATTTGTTTGTCGCAGGCCGTATCCTCCCAGGAAAATACCCCTATCCGGCGAAAAGCTATGTGCTGCGGAACGACGGGGGTACCGACCTCTCTTTGCAATATTCCGATGTGACCGACGTAGTAGCTCCCGAATTGAACAAAGCAGGCTTGGTGACTTCTGCACTTTGGGACGATTTTGATACCGACGGAAAACTAGATTTGATCATTACCGGTGAATGGATGCCAATCCGTTTTTTTAGGAATACAGGAGAAACTTTCGAAGAAATTACGAACAGCTTAGGGTTTGAAGAAACTGCCGGATGGTGGTATGCGCTGCAAAAAGCCGATTTGGATGCAGATGGGGATATGGACTATCTCGCCGGGAATTTGGGGCTTAATTATAAATATAAGACCAATAAAAAAGCTCCCTTCGAAGTGTATAGCAATGATTTTGACGAAAATGGTACACTTGATATTGTGTTCAGCTATGAAAAGCATGGTGCCAAATTGCCACTGCGGGGTCGAGAATGTTCATCGCAACAGGTTCCTGCCATAAAACAGCGCTTTAAAACATTTGAATCGTTTGCAAATGCCGATCTCAATACAATTTATGGTGACAAAATGTTGGAACGCTCTTTATACTATTCCGCAAATACATTTGCCCACCACTGGGTGGAAAATAAGGGCAATGGAAAATTTGAAATACGAGAATTGCCACATCAAACACAGTTTTCTTCTGTAAACACGTTTGAGATATTGATTACAACAGTGATAAGTATCCCGATATTCTCATCGGCGGCAACTTATACCAAGCGGAGGTAGAAACTCCAAGAAACGAAGCCAGTACGGGATTAATTTTGTTGGGAGATGCCCATGGAGCATTCAAAACTTTACCTTTCCCGCAAGGCAATTTGTTTGTTGATGGAGAGGTTCGTAAAATAGAAGCCATCAATATCGCAGGAAACCTAAAACCTAGTTTTCTATTTGCCATAACCAACGAAACTCTAAAATTGATTTCAAAATGACGATTCATTTGAATCAATCGATAGCTAAGAAAACTATTTATCTTTTTTTCATACATTTAAATAAAACTACTTTGTTCAATCTTCTATTTAGCAAAGACCTTTTAAGCTGTTTACTGGTCATGTGCGTCATGAGCATGGCTCGTTTAAAAAGAGCAGTACAACTCTTTGATCAAAGTGACCTTTCGGTAAAGGAGATTATGCACAGAACAGGATTTAATACAGCCTCTTATTTTTCAAAATGCTTTAAGAAACAGTTCGGGGTCATACCAAGTGAATATGTCGGAAGAATGAAAAACAAAAAAGAAATTCTATTTTAAGGAAATTATGATATGATAAAATATGCGTTAAAGGGGCACAAGACACTAAACAAGGTTGGTTTTGGAAAATTTATAATTTCATTTTTTCTTTTTTTAGCACAGACTTCTTGTGGGGATATACAAAATAAATCGGAGTCTACTTCGGAGTTGGGGCCCGAAAAACCAAATGTGCTAATCGTCTTTACCGACGATCAAGGTTATGGTGACTTGGGCTCTCACGGTAATCCCTATGTTCAGACGCCTCATTTGGATGCTTTTGCCGCATCGGCCCTGGAGCTCACGAATTTTCACGTAGGTACAACTTGTGCACCGAGTAGGGCAGGTTTGATGACCGGGCGAAATGCAAATCGCAATAATGCATGGCACACTATTGCTGGTTGTTCAATTTTACTCGAAGACGAAGAATTAATGCCACAGGTATTCGAAAGAAATGGATATCGTACAGCTATGTTCGGCAAATGGCATTTGGGAGACAATTATCCCTTTCGGCCGCACGACCGCGGTTTTCAGAATGCTTTTTATCACGGCGGTGGCGGGGTGAACCAAACCCCCGACTATTGGAACAACAATTATTTCGACGACACGTATTTTCGAAATGGTAAACCCGAAAAAACAGATGGTTATTGCACAGATGTCTGGTTTGACGAGGCCATCAACTATATCGAGAAAACCAAAGACAGTCCCTTTTTTTTGTACCTAGCTCCAAATGCGGCGCATTCCCCTTTCAACGTACCCAAAAAATATGCTGAAATGTATGCTAATACACCTATAAAAGATATCCAAAAACGCTTTTATGGCATGATTTCCAATATCGATGATAACTTCGGAAAATTAGTTGCCTACTTAAAGGATTCGGGTAGGTTTGACAACACAATAATCATTTTTTCTACGGATAACGGTACGGCTCTCGGAACGGACAAAAACGACAAGGGCGAGGAAGTAGGATACAACGCTGGACTGAGAGGAAAAAAGGGAAGTCATTATGATGGGGGGCACCGCGTTCCATTCTTTATAAGTTGGCCTCAGGGCGATATTCTGAAAGGGCATAAAATCGACGAGTTAACGGCACATGTAGATTTACTTCCGACTTTAACTAATTTAGTCGGAATCGACTTCAAGCCAAAAAAACAACTAGACGGTACCAACATGGCTGGTGTTTTGCGCGGAACGGAAAAGAAGAAAGATCGTATGTTAGTCATTGATACGCAACGCAACCAGCTTCCTGAAAAAGGGCGTAACCCCTGTGTAATGAGTACAGATTGGCGCTTGGTAAATGGAGGTGAACTCTACCATACAAAAATGGACCACGGTCAAAAAACTGATGTTGCCAAAAAACACCCGGAGATCGTTCAAGAAATGCAGACTTTTTATAACACCTGGTGGTCTGATATTCAACAAGATATACGATACGCGGAGATTCCTATAGGCGAAGAGAACGCTAATCCCTTAATGATTACGGTACACGATATGCATACCGCAAATTCTATTCCTTGGAATCAAGTGCAAATCAGAAAAGGTGATACCGCCCCGGAAGGCTATTACAGTGTTAATATTACCCACGACGGCAAATACAGGTTCAAATTGTATCGTTACCCTCCAGAATCTGGATTGGTTTTGGGCGCCTCCGCAGACGAGGTTGTAGGTAATAAGTTTCGTGATGGTTTACCCCAAGGAAAGAAAATTATTTTTTCGGAGGCAACCATAAGTTTGGGTGAAGTAAACCTAAAAACAACTATTGGCACTAATAATGATTTCGCTCTGCTGGAGGGAGAACTGAAAAAAGGCAGCTACCGATTCGAGGCAAACTTTATTACCGATGATGGAAGAAAAATACCATCCTATTACACAGAAATTGAAAAACTGAAACTATGAGAAAACTATGGTTTGTAACCGCCCTTGTATTGTTCGTGGGTTGTAAACAGGAACAAGAGGAAAAGACGGATAAAAAACCGAATATCGTGTTCGTGTTTGCCGATGATATGACGTACACCGCTATCAATGCTTTGGGCAATACCGAGATACGTACGCCTAATCTTGATCGCTTGGTTAGAAAAGGAACCACTTTTACTAATACCTTTAATATGGGTGCTTGGAACGGAGCAGTCTGTGTAGCCTCCAGGGCCATGATCATATCAGGGCGCAGCGTGTGGGATGCACAACAAATAAAGGATGACTGGCGTGAAGGCCAAGATTTTGATAAAACTTGGGGGCAATTAATGCAAAGTGCGGGTTATGAAACCTATATGACCGGAAAATGGCATGTTGATGCCCCGGCGGATAGCGTTTTTCAAAACGTTGTCCATGTGCGACCCGGTATGCCCCGTGACGCTTGGAGTCATCAAGGCACGATTCCCTATGTCAACGAAATGATTGCCGATGGGAAATCGAAGAAAGATATTAGGGCCATTGGCTATAACCGGCCACTTGATGAGAATGATACGTTATGGTCGCCTACCGAAAAAAAATTCGGTGGCTTTTGGCAAGGGGGCAAACACTGGAGCGAGGTGCTAAAAGATGATGCGCTTCGGTTTATAGATAATGCAAAAGAAAGCGAAAACCCTTTTTTTATGTACTTGGCCTTTAATGCCCCACATGATCCCCGACAGGCGCCACAAAAATATTTAGATATGTATTCATTGGAAGATATCAGTCTCCCGAAGAGTTGGTTGCCCATGTATCCATTTAAAGATAGTATCGGCAATGGTCCCGGTTTACGAGATGAGGCATTAGGCCCCTTTCCAAGAACCGAATATGCTACGAAAACGCATATCAAAGAGTACTATGCGTTAATTACCCACTTGGATGAACAAATAGGTGAAATTCTTGGTGGACTCGAAGCTTCAGGTAAGATAGACAATACTTATATTATATTTACGGCCGATCATGGTTTGGCGATCGGCAGGCACGGACTTTTGGGAAAACAGACGCAATTCGACCACAGTATACGGCCTCCCTTTATGATTGTAGGCCCAGATATTCCAGAAGGAAAAAAAATAGATGCCGATATCTACTTACAAGATGCCATGGCCACCAGTTTGGAATTGGCAGAAGTGGAAAAACCGGATTACATATATTTTAATAGCATTATGGATCTCGTTAAAAACAATCGTACGGATAGCCATTATGACGCTATTTACAACGGGTATATCGATTATCAGCGTATGATTCGTAAAGATGGTTTTAAACTGATTATATACCCAAAAATCGGTAAGGTACTTTTGTTCGACTTAGAAAAAGATCCAGAAGAAATGAATGATTTGGCAGAGAATTCGGAGTACGCTGAAAAGGTGGCTGTTCTTTTCGATGAATTGCTGCAATTGCAAAGTGATTTAGGTGATAAATTGGATATTTCAGAAATACGTCAAGGTATTTAACAAATTCCCGAACTCTTTTGATAGGTACATCACTAGAATTCAAACGGCAGACCTCTGCTTTCGGAACTCTCCGGGCGTTTTACCGTTTGCTTTTTTGAAAATACGGTTGAAATACGAAATAGTATTCCATCCAGTTTTTTCGGCAATTTCGGCTAAAGAGTTATTTGTAGTCAACAAAAGGGTTTCTGAGCGTTCTATTCGCTTTGTTTGTATGTATTTACTGGGTCGAATTCCGAACTTTTGTTGAAAAACTATCGAAAAATGATCAGGGCTCAAATTATAGTTCCTTGCTAATTTGGCCACAGCCAAAGGTTCATGCAGATGTTCTTTGATAAAGTTCAGAACTTCGTAGAAGTCACTTCTGATCTGGGCCTTCGAACTTTTACCATTCCTTATAAAACGAGAAAATAATAGTTGAAGTAAGCCTTGACTTTCCATAAATACTTTTGTTGATAAACCATCGTTTTTGCGAAGCTCATTAGCGATATTATCTCGGGTGTCATAGACTTTTGGGTCGTCGTTCTTTAGGTCACGATTTGGATTTAGGACCAGAAGGCGGCGAAAATATGTAATATCCAGTTCAGTGGCTTTTAACTCCATAATTGAAATCCTGTAAGTCGAAAATCGATAGCCCATCACCTACTTCTTCCAAAAAGTTGAGATAAAACTGTCCGTGGTAATCATCACATTGGTAGCGGCTGTACGTAAAGCTGGGCACTAAATACAAGTAACCGGGTGTGAGGTCGAACTCTTCGTAACTATGGTAGATTTTTGCACTTCCCTTAGTAATCAGATATAGCCGGGAAAATAGACTTATCACGTTGTCATAATCCCATGAAGTGTGTAATTCGGCATATCCAACATGGAGTAAACTTGGTTTTAGCGATTGAAGTACTTTGTTCATAAACGGATAATCATTTATCGGATGATAAGAGAATAATTTAAAAGTATAAAATCATTTTGGCTCCTATGATTATTGGTAAAAGAATGTTTTTGTATAATTGTTTAGAACTAAAGAATTTTGTTAAAACATAGGAAATGTACAATTCATAGCCTGATTTGGATAAGGGTATTGCGCGTAAAAACTCTAACTTTGAATAAAGCAAAAACTGCTAATAGTTATGTGGAAATTTGAGAAGATATTCGGTTTTTTTTGCCTTATAATTTTGGTCGGATGTGGCCCTGAAATGCCTGAAGATGTTCAAGTGGCCTACGAAAAATTACCAGATGAAATCGATTTCAACCAACACGTTAAACCGATTCTCTCCGATAAGTGTTTTATTTGTCACGGTCCAGACAAGGCTAAAATTAAGGGTGGGCTTCAGCTACACTCGCCCGAACTTGCCTATGCCGAATCTCCAAACTCCCCGGGCACCTATTCCATAGATCCCGGCAATGCCGGAAACAGTGAATTGGTAAGGCGTATTCTTACGAACGACCCCGAGACCATCATGCCTGAGCCTTCCTCTCATTTAAAGCTTACCGCTTATGAAAAAGCCTTGCTTGTAAAATGGGTAGAGGAGGGTGCGGAATACAAAGATCATTGGGCATTCATACCTCCTGAAAGGAAAGCCCCTCCAAAGACAAAGTTCTCGGATAGAATTGTAAACCCCATTGATAACTTTGTATTGGCAAGATTGGAAAGAGAGAACTTGCAACCAAATGTGAAGGCGAATAAAGAAGTGCTGCTGCGACGATTAAGTTTCGATTTGACAGGGCTACCGCCAACTTTGGAAGAAATCGAAACTTTTGTAAAAGATGATTCCCCTGGTGCTTATGAAAAGCAGGTAGACCGGTTATTGGTTTCCCCGCATTACGGTGAACAAATGACGTTGGATTGGATGGACTTATCTAGATACGCCGACACCCATGGTTATACTGTCGACCGCTACAGAGACGTTTCGCCTTATCGCGATTGGGTCATAAAGGCATTTAATGAGAATATGCCCTATGACCAATTCATTCGCTGGCAATTGGCCGGGGATATGATGCCCAATGCTTCAAAAGAACAGATTCTAGCAACTACCTTCAACAGGCTACATCCACAAAATTTAGAAGGGGGTATCGTTGATGAAGAATTCCGCGCAGAATATGTGGCAGACAGGGCGAATGTTGTAGGAGAAGGTTTTCTTGGACTTACCTATGCCTGCGCCAAATGTCATGACCATAAGTACGATCCTATTTCGCAGAAGAACTACTATGAAATGTATGGTTTCTTCAATAACGTGAACGAATCGGGACAAATTCCGTGGGATTGGTCCATGCCCGTACCCAACTTACAGCTGCCCACAGAGGAACAAAAAGAATTTTTGACCTATATCGAAGATTTAGTAGCAGAAAAGGAGCAGACTGTTACAAAGCTCGCCAAATCGGAAATTGAAAAAGCGACGGACTGGATAACTTCAGAAGGCTATAGGAAGATTAACCCTAAGGGTATGCCGAGTAATTTGGTCGCTAAATTCGACTTTACAAACGGGAGTCTGAAAAACGTCCTGAATCCGGCTCAAAAAGGAAAAATGGACCGCCAATATGCACCAAAGCAGTTTGCCAAGATTGTAGATGGCTATTTTGGAAAGGGTCTGGAATTTGACGGCGATGCCTGGTTAGATTTGAAACCGATAGGTGTTTTTCGCCGAAATGAGCCTTTTAGTATCGGTATTCGGGTCAAAATCCCCGAAAGTTTAGAAGACGGGGTAATTTTCCATAAGAACTATGGTACAAGGCTTCATAGCTATCGTGGTTATCACCTTGCGCTAAAGGAGAATAAGCTTGAATTGATTATGGCCCACGTCTGGCCCGATAACGCTATCGTCGAATTAAGTACCAAGAAAGTTCCGAAGAACGAATGGTTACAACTGACCATGACATACGATGGTTCGAGTAGGGCAGATGGGTTGAAGCTGTACATGAACGGAGAAGAACTTTCGACCGAAATTGTAGTAGACAATTTGTATAAGGATATTATTTTTAATGCTTATGAAGACTATATATACCAACACCCCATCGAGCCCGGGTTACAAATTGGGGCGCGATGGCGCGGAAAAGGAATCGGAGGTGCGGTTGTCGATGATATTATTGTTTTTACCAAAGAATTGACCGCACTTGAAGTGAATCAAGTTGGTAATTCTAAGAAATTAGAGGCACTTGTGAATAAAAATGCGAACAAGCTCAACGCATCCGAAAAGCAAAGTCTCGAACGTTATTTTTTATCCAGTAAATCGAGCACGTATAAGAAATCGTTGGCGGATTTGAAAAAAACAAGGGAGATTCAGGCCGATAGCGCTGAAACCATTAAGGAAATAATGGTGATGAAAGAGATGGACGAGCCAAGGGAAACATACGTTCTCGAGCGGGGGCTGTACGACCAGTATGGTGAGCAGGTATACCCAAATACTCCAGAGAAAATATTTGCTTTTCCAGATAGTCTGCCCAGAAATCGACTAGGTCTTGCTCAATGGGTTACCAATGATGAGAACCCGTTGACCGCGAGGGTCGCTGTTAATAGATATTGGAAGAATATTTTTGGTACCGGTATCGTGCGCACGGTCGAAGACTTTGGAAATCAAGGCGAATTGCCAAGCCATCCGGCCCTTTTAGATTGGTTGGCCATAGAATTTATGCAGTCTGGCTGGGATGTAAAAGCCCTACATAAGCTCATGGTCATGTCGAATACCTATAGGCAATCTTCCTTGGCATCTGAAGAATTATTGGCACGGGATAAAGCAAATCGTTTGTTGGCCCGTGGCTCATCGCGTAGGTTAACGGGTGAAATGTTACGGAACAATGTATTGGTTGCCTCGGGATTGTTAAACCGTAAAGTTGGTGGGAAAAGTGTAAAACCCTACCAACCGGCCGGACTTTGGAAAATAAACGGTGCGGCTTACGAAGAAGATGAGGGTGAAAAACTATACCGAAAGAGCATGTACACGATTTGGAAGCGCTCTGTACCGCACCCCACGATAGCGACTTTCGACGCCCCTGAGCGTTCTTTTTGTGCGGTAAGACGGCAAGAGACCAATACGCCCTTGCAGGCCTTGGTATTGATGAACGACCCGACGTATGTTGAAGCATCGCGAGTATTAGGTTTTAACATGCTGAAATATTCCGACCCTAAAATAGGAATCGCAGATACATTTAAAAGAATAACCGGAAGGTCTGTGCAGGAAGAGGAATTGGACCTTTTAGTAGCACTGAGATCGGAGGAATATGAAAAATTCAAAACAAACGGGCAAAAAAGTGATGGGTGGCTGAATACCGGTGAATTTCGTATTTCAAATATTGAAGACGAAGCGATGGTAGCTGCCAATGCGGTTGTAGCCAGTACGATTATCAATTCGGATGCCGCAATCACTAAAAGGTAAATCCTTTTCGATACAAACGTTTGCCATAAAGAAATAGAAATAAGAATAGTGACTTTGAAAATCAATTTTCATTTCACTTGAGTTTAGGAACCCAACACGAGTTCATCAATAAAGGAGAAAAACATGTGTCAAAATCACGACAATTTAAGGTCGACCAATAAAGACTTACAGGAAGTAGAGCGTCAAATGGACCGACGTAACTTCTTGACCAAAACTTCTATGGGACTAGGCGCCATCGCACTGGGGTCTCTTTTGAATGCAGATAAAGCATTTGCTGCCGTTAAGGGTGGTGCAGTGAATAATATCGATTCTGATGCGTTGCTGAGGGCTTATAACAAAAACCGTTTGGGGCTTCCGCACTTTTCGCCAAAGGCCAAACGGATTGTCTATTTGTTTCAAAGTGGTGGTCCGTCACAGCTTGAAATGTGGGACTATAAACCCAAATTAAAGGATATGTTCGGCCAAGACTTGCCAGACTCGGTTCGTCAAGGTCAACGCCTGACTGCAATGAGTGCGGCACAGACCAGCTTCCCAATGGCACCCTCCATTTATGATTTTAAACAATATGGGGAAACAGGCACTTGGGCAAGCGAACTTTTGCCCTATACTGCCGAAGTGGTCGATGAGTTATGCTTTATTAAATCTATGCAGACCGATCAAATCAATCACGACCCGGCCATTACTTTTATGCAGACTGGAAATCAACTGCCCGGTCGTCCTTCGATAGGAGCGTGGTTAAGTTACGGATTAGGGTCTGATAACGATAATCTTCCGACCTTCATTACGCTCATAACCAAAAATATGGGTGGGCAACCATTGTATTCCCGTCTCTGGGGCAATGGTTTTTTGCCTACTGAACATCAAGGCGTGCAATTCCGTTCGGGTAAGGATCCCGTGTTGTACCTGAGTGATCCCGAAAATTATGATGGTCAGGATAGAAGGCAGATGCTTGATTATCTTAAAAAATTGAACGAAGTTCAGCATGATGCTTACGGTGACCCCGAAATTCAAGCGCGAATGACGCAGTATGAAATGGCCTTTCGTATGCAGACGTCCGTACCCGAAGTCACCGATATGTCAGACGAGCCGGAATATATTTTCGATATGTACGGGGAAGACAGTCGAGACCCGGGAACCTATGCGGCCAATTGCCTTATGGCCAGAAAGTTATTGGAAAAAGATGTAAAGTTTGTTCAGTTATACCACCAAGGCTGGGATCAGCACAGTTACTGCCCGAGAGGCGTTAAAGCACAATGTAAGCGAACGGATCAGGCCAATGCCGCTTTGATAAAAGACTTGAAGCAACGTGGTATGCTTGAAGATACGCTTGTGGTCTGGGGAGGTGAATTCGGGCGTACGGTCTACTCTCAAGGACAATTAACACCAGAGAACTATGGTCGTGATCATCACCCGAAGGCTTTTACTATGTGGATGGCCGGTGCAGGAGTAAAACAGGGCTTCACGCACGGGGAAACCGATGATTTCAGTTATAATGTTGTGAAAGACCCCGTTCATGTACATGATTTTCACGCAACCTTGATGCACCTTTTTGGCATCGACCATGAGCGATTGACTTTCAAGCATCAGGGAAGACGATATCGCTTGACCGACGTACATGGGCATGTTGTCAAGGATTTACTTTCGTAAGAAAGCTTGAATAGATTCTGTTTCCGGTAAATTTAACTAGGGCTTAGTTAACACTAAACGGAAATCAGGGATTTTTTGATAATTTTTTCGGATTTCTAGACGATTTTTGACGAACATAGCGGGTTACATAGGCAAAAAACAACAAAGAAATACGGAAAAAGGGCGAAAAAGCTGTTTTCAGGCTTAGTATTAATAGGCCCTAGAAACAATAAAAACCCGAAACCAGAAACTAGAAAAATGAGTAATAGAAGAAATTTCCTGAAAAAAACAGCTCTAGGTGCTACTGCTTTATCCACATTACCTTCTTTTGGCCTCAATATACTCCACAGAGGGGCTTATGAAGATGAAATTATAGGTCATGGTGATTTTAGATACAAAGTTGTAAAAGATTGGGCGAAAATAACGGTCGCCCATAACCCTATCCTGAACTGCCATGAGATGCAAATGGACCGAAAGGGGCGCTTAGTCATGTTGGGCGATCATACTGATAACAACATATTGATTTTTGATAAATCGGGAAAGTTACTGGATTACTGGGGAACGCGTTATCCTGGAGGCCATGGATTGACACTTCATGATGAGGGTGGCGAAGATATGCTTTACATCGTCGATTGTGGATGGTTTCAAGACAATACCGGAAAGTGGTCAAAACAGGCCGGTACGGTCAGTAAGACTACGATTGACGGCCGATTAATGTTTATGCTTCCCGACCCCCATACAATCGGCGTATACACAGAAAGTCAAGAATATCTGCCAACGGAGACAGCAATTGGACCCAATGGTGATATTTACGTGGCCGATGGTTATGGGTCTGACTACATTCTGCAATTTAGTTCAAAAGGAGAATTCATACGGAAATGGGGAGGTCATGATAATTCAGATGATAACTATGATTTAAAAAATGCCCATGGTGTCGCCGTTGATTATCGTGACAAGAATAATCCTATATTGATTGTTACCTCACGGGCTACAAATAGTTTTAAGTTTTTCACTTTAGACGGAAAGTATATCAAGACTCTAGAATTACCCGGCGCATTTGTCTGCCGACCGGTATTAGATGGGGAAAATGTTTACGCAGGAGTCTGTTGGTCACGAACGCGAGAAGGAAAGGACTATGTAAGGGATACCGGTTTTGTTACCATTATGGATGGTGATAACAAGGTAGTTTCCAACCCAGGGGGGGAGGCTCCAGAATATAAAAATGGAAAATTACAACAACTCTATCAGTCGAAAACTCCCGTTTTCAATCACGGTCACGATGTTTTTGTAGACGAAGACAAAAATCTTTATGTCTGTCAATGGAATGCACACCACACCCCTCCCGTGAAGCTGGAAAGGGTGTAAAATCTAAATCATTTGTTATACTTTAAAACCCGAATCTTTAGGGATAGGTTTTTGATATTCCTTATTTTTAATTTTTCGGCTAGTGGTTCAGAATATGCAAAGGGTTATTTTGCCACTTTCGACGTTTGACGAAAATTCTTGTTCAAAACCTCAGGAAACTTTAGAAAAAGGGCCGGAAAGTATTTTTTGGCGAATGTAAAAGGTCTCAATCATTTTATTAAATCTGTATTATAATGCTTTACTTCAAAAGATTTCTTTTTTTACTACCTGTTTTCATTTTTCTTTCATGTCAGGAGAACGAGAAAAACCTTCCTCAAAAGCCAAATATTATATTTATTATGGCCGATGACCATACAACTCAAGGTTTTGGTATTTATGGTAGTCGTTTGGCCGGCTTGAATCCCACCCCGACCCTGGATAAGATTGCAAAAGAGGGAATGATTTTCGATAATTGTTTCGTCAGCAATTCGATTTGTACGCCGAGTAGGGCAGCAATAATCACTGGACAGAATTCGCAAATGAACGGAGTATTGGACTTGGACGGTCGTATAGAACCTGCTCGCCAGTTTCTGCCCATCGAAATGAAAAATTTAGGATATCAAACCGCAATAGTAGGTAAATGGCATTTAAAGGAAGAACCGGCGGCCTTTGATTTTTATCAGGTTCTGCCAGGGCAGGGCAAATATTTCAATCCAGATTTTCGCGTTAGGGGAGACAAACCTTGGCCTAAAAATTCGGTGAGCACCGAAGGCCATTCCTCCGATATGATTACCGATGTTTCTTTGGATTGGTTGAAAACCAAAAGAGATCCTGAAAAACCTTTCTTTCTAGTGCACCAATTTAAGGCGCCCCACGATGATTTTGAAAATGCACCGCGATACGAGACCTATTTAGAAGATACTTTTATTCCAGAGCCTGAAAGCCTTTATGATCGGGGAAATAATGGATCTGTGGCAACTCGGGGAAAGAACGATTCTTTGACGCGAATTATAGGTTCTTCTGTATCACATCGAAACCTGATCCGTAACCAGGCCATGAACATTTATCCAGATGGTAGTATACACCGAACCTATCGGGAAGCTCGGGAAATTGCACCTGAGGAATATAAAAAGTGGGAAATGGACGAAGAAGAAAAAGCATACACCAGCCAAGTATACCAAGATTACCTGAAAAAATACCTCCGTTGTGTAAAAGGGGTCGATGACAATGTGAAACGATTGATCGATTACCTGCAGGGCGAAGGGCTTTTGGAAAATACGATTATTGTATATACCGGTGATCAAGGTTTTATGCTCGGCGAGCACGATTTCATCGATAAGCGATGGATGTATGAAGAATCGATGAGTATGCCCTTTTTTGTGCGCTATCCCGAAAAAGTAAAATCAGGTAGTCGTACTGATGCGATTATCAACAATACGGATTTCGCCCCGACTTTAATCGAAATGGCAGGGGGGAGCGCACCCGATTATATGCAAGGTAAAAGTTTTAAGACCATTTTGGAAACCGGTAAGGAACCTGAAGATTGGCAAAAAGCGACCTACTATCGCTATTGGATGCACTTGGCTCACAAGCATCAGAATCCCGCTCATTTTGGTATTCGTACAAAAGATTATAAGCTCATATTCTTTTATGGCAAGTATTATGTAGATACCGATGACCCGAATGCAGCATGGGACACTAAAAACTGGGGTAACGATTTTGCCAACCATACACCTGTAGCTTGGGAATTCTATGACCTAGACAAAGACCCAAAAGAAATGAATAATGCCTATGGAGACCCGGCCTATGCTGAAACCATTACAAATTTAAAGACCGAATTGAAAAAACTACGTGAAGACCTTAACGAGACGGATACCAAATATCCCCACATACAAAAAGTAATCGATGAACACTGGAACGATTAATTCGTACCGCATGAAATCGTCACGTTTTTTTATTTTAATCACCTTTCTTTGTTTGATAGCATCTTCGCTAAATGCGCAAGACCGCCCCAACTTTATTTTTGTTTTAACGGATGACCAACAATATGGCTTAATGGGTTGTACAGGCAATGAGATTGTCAAAACCCCCAATTTGGACAGGCTTGCGAATGACGGAATTCTTTTCACCAATGCGCATATCACTAGCGCTATCTGTACACCAAGTCGTGCAAGTATTCTCACTAGCGAATTTGAGCGTAAACATGGTATTAATTTCAATTCAGGCACGAGTATGTCTGAAGAAGGTTGGGCAACAACCTATCCTATGGTCATGCGAGAAAATGGTTATTATACGGGTTGGATCGGTAAAAACCATGTTCCCGTTGGTGTAGGAGGTTACGCCAGCGGAGTAATGGAGAGAAGCTTTGATTATTGGCTTGCAGGCCATGGTCATTTAGGATTTTACCCAAAAGAACGCCACAAAATATTTAAGACGGCCAATTTAGAGACCCAGGCCGAAGTAATTGGAGAAGGTATTCAAGATTTTCTTTCGAACGAACAAAAAATGGATGGGGCGGTAAAATTTCTTGACCAACGTCCAAAAGACAGACCATTTGTGCTCTCGGTTTGTTTCAACCTTCCACATGGGGCCGGGACTTCTTCTATGGAGTTGCGTGCTAGTGACGATGAAATCTATCGTACCCTATATCGGGATAAGGAAATACCCTTACCGGAAAATTATATTGCAAAGGCAAATATTGAAAAAACTAAATTGCCTTTAGAATTACATCATGCCGGTGATAGACAGACAAGCTATGATTGGGTGGATACGCCAGAGCGCTATCGGGAGCGAACGATTCGACAAATGCAGGCCATGACGGGCATCGACCGTTTGATGGGTCAACTCAGAACGACACTTAGAAAACAAGGCCTCGATAAAAATACCGTTATTATTTTTACCTCTGACCATGGGCTTTTCGGCGGACAATTCGGTTTGGGTGGTAAGGCGCTCTGTTATGAAGTTACTACCCATGTACCTTTAATTATCTTCGATCCAACTTTAAAGAAATCAAGGCGAGGTAAAATTTCAAATACTTTAGTGCAAAGTATAGACATCGCCCCTACGATGCTTTCGAAGTCGGGCATTGAACTTCCCGAAAGCTATCAGGGAAAAGATTTGTACGAAATTTTGAATGGAGAAACTACCTCCGTTCGCGAATATCTGTTTACTGAAAATCTCTGGTCGACCCACTTTGGTAATCCAAGATGTGAATCCGTTCAGGACGAGGAATGGAAATACATCCGTTACTATAAAAATGAAAATTTTTCTGCTCGAAAAAAAATGGAGACGGCGGCCGAAATGGGAATAAGCACTAGTAGTATGCTTTATAAAATACATGATCCCGATATAGCTGTATACCGCAACTATATTAAGGGCCCCTTAAGGGCGAGCCAGCGGTTTACGAGGAGCTCTACTGTTTAAAAGATGACCCGCTAGAGATAAAGAATCTGGCCGAGAATTCATCTTATTCGGAAAGACTGGAGAAAATGAAGGTAATTTGGAAGGAGAAAATAGAATATGCCCGCGGTACGGGGCAACCAAAAGTAGTACGTTATACTTCTGACAGCGAGGCCGAACGTAGTCTATTAGTTAAGCCAAATTAAAAAGTGATACCTATAGTCACTGTTTGCACAGAAGAATAAAGGGTTGTTGCATCTATAGTAGATTATAATTGAAAGACTTTTTCAAGTTTTATCCACTTTTCCCCGTCCTTGGCCCACGGAAGGCCCTGTTGGTATTTCCACATTAATTGCTCCCATTCTTGGACTTTAGGATTGTTGGCATCCATTTTCGCCTTTTTTTCGGGATTGAAGGTCTCATCGACTTCCATAATCATGAACATGCGATTTCCGGTAAGATAAATCTGCATATCTATGATGCCAGCATCCCTGATACTTTGGGTAATCTCAGGCCACGCGTTGCCTGGAGCATGGTATTCTTTATATTCCGCTATAAGTTTCGGATTATCCTTTAAGTCACAGGAGAAACAATGTCTGCTCGTTTTACCCATCTTACTATTGGTTTTTATGATATACCTGATATACTTTTTTTCCGTACATGGCCACGACAAAAAGACATATAAGGGAAAGTACAAAGGAGAATCTCATTTCAGACGCCCCCAAAAAGGAGGCATCCTCATAACCGACTCCACCAAAGTCTAGCATGTAGCCCTGCAGATAGGGGAGAAGTGCCCCACCGACAATGGCCATGACCAAGAATGCGGCACCGAATTTTGCATCCTCACCTTGACCCTCAAGAGCAATTCCATAGATAGTCGGAAACATAATGGACATAAAAAGAGATGTGGCAATAAGAGAATAGATGCCAAGCATTCCAGGAAGAAAAATGGCACCGGTTAGGGTAAGCATACCACCAAAACCGAAAAGCATTAATAGTTTTCCCGAATCTATTTTGGTCATCAATGCGGTACCTACCGTTCTCCCGATAAGGAAGACGATGTACCCGGCCAAACCATACCAAACGGCCGATTTAGCATCTATTCCTAAAGTTTCGGCATATTGGTAAACATAGGTCCAGCACATAATTTGGGCGCCGACATAAAAGATTTGGGCAACAACGCCAAAAACGAACTTAGGTTGTTTCCAGAGTCTTTTGACCGAATCGGAAAAATTGACTTTAGCTTCTTGGTGTTTGTTCTGTGGCATTTTCATAACACTTATCAAAACAAAAAAGGCAAGCACTACAAGCCCGAGAATAACATAAGGATTACGTATAATTTCGAGGTCTGAAGTTCGGATTACACTTTTTGCCGTTTCCGAGAGCGTATCGTAGATGGGTGTTCCGTCGGCATTCGTATCATCGGATTGTAAAGCGCCAAGCACAAAGTTCTGGGCTACCAATAAACCCAAGATTGACCCCATCGGATTGAACATTTGAGCAAAATTCAATCGTTGTGTAGCGGTCTCCTCGGCACCCATCGACAAAATATAGGGATTTGATGTAGTTTCTAAAAAGGCCAATCCAAATGTCAATATGTACAAAGCGGCCAAGAAAAAACCATAACTTTCTTTGGCGGCAGCTGGCCAGAATAATAGTGCACCTGCCGCATAAAGTGCTAGACCGAGCAATACACCTTTTTTATAAGAGTATTTATTGACGAAAAGAGCAGCGGGAATCGCCATCGTGAAATAGCCACCATAAAAGGCCAACTGCACCAATGAAGCTTGGGTGTTGGTAAGTTCTAGAACTTTCTGAAATCCGCGTACCATGGGGTTGGTCATATCATTTGCCAAGCCCCAAAGCGCAAACAGGGAGGTGATAAGTATGAATGGAATCAGTACGGATTTCGATACTACTGGAATTTTTTCGTCTTGTGCCATGAAAAAGTATTGGTTTGGTTGTTATTCTTCAGTTAAGAGCGAGCGGTCTAAATGTACATAACCCCCATCAACAAAAATGAACTGGCCAGTGGTATGTGAAGATCTATCTGAAATCGTGAATAGACAAACATTGGCAATTTCATCGGTACTGGTCATTCTATTTTCCAAAGGGATTTTCTTCACAATGGATTTCAGTTTCTCTTCACCGTTCGGTAAAGTTTTGATCCAAGTGTCATAGGACGGTGTCCAACTTTCTGCTATTATGATTGCATTCGAACGGATACCAAATGAAATTAGGTCAACGGCCCACTCACGCGTAAGGCCCAATACACCTCCTTTGGAAGCGGCATAACCTGATGTACGTCCTTGCCCGGTCAGTGCTACTTTTGAACCGATGTTCAAAATGTTACCTTTCGATTTTTTCAGGAATGGAAGGGCATGCTTTACGATTAAAAAGTAACTCACCATGTTCAGTTTAAGAGAATCCATAAACTCTTCATAAGTGGCATCCAGTCCTACGCCGTCATTCACACCAACATTATTGAGTACTACATCGATTCTACCGTATTTTTTTGCAATAGTATCAACGGCATTTTTTATCTGTTGCGGATCGGTTACATCCGTTTGACAAAAAATAGCATCGATACCTTTCTTTTGAATATTTTCCACATAACCAAACCCACGGGCGTTTCTATCGATTACCGCGGGAATTGCACCTTCACCGGCTAGGCGTTGGAGTATGGTCTCGCCAATACTGCCCTCTTTACCAGCAGCACCGCTAATCACCACTATTTTATCTTTTAGGTTTAAGTCCATAAATAAGCATTTTATTGTCATTCCCGCTTACCTACCTTTTGGCACGCAGTGGCTGGAACAGGTTAAACTTTGTCTGAGGTATCAATCATAACATTACACGTTCATTACCGGAGTACACAATGTGTAATCAAAGCTATTTTGGTTACAGCAGATAAAAATCTATTGAATTCTCACCCATAATCATATGTTGGTCTTGTAAACTCAATTCGGAAATAAAATCGGTTACAATATTTTTTACTTTTTTATAGCTACCCGCAACAAGACAAACGGGCCAGTCAGATCCAAACATAGTGCGTTCGCTCCCAAAAGCTTCCAAAACCAAGTGCATATAGGGATGGAGCTGTTCAGGTGTCCAAGCATTATAATCGGCCTCCGTTATCATGCCGGACAGTTTACAATACACGTTTTCTTGTTTACCGATTTCCCGCATTAGCGCGGCCCATCCGTCATAAAATCCATCTTTAATGTAGGGTTTCGCTATATGGTCGATAACAAATTTTTGATGGGGAAATCGCTTAACAAATTCCAAGACAGCTCCAAGTTGGTGCGGGAAAACTAAAATATCATAAGTGAAGTCGTATTTTTCCAAATAGGCGATACCGTTCAAAAAATCAGGCCGTAGCAAAAAATTGGGGTCGGGCTCCCCTTGTACAACATGTCGCCAACCCTTTAACTTCTTTTCAGAGTGGTATTTCTCCAAAACAGCATCAATGTTTTCGGCTCGTAAATCTACCCAACCAACAACTCCCTTAATGAAATCATTTTCCTTGGCAAGTTTTAACAAGAAGTCGGTTTCAGCAAGGGTCTGATCGGCCTGTACGGCCACACAGCCATCAATATTATTTTCAGCAAGGACCTTTTTTAAGTCAGAAGGCTTGAAATCGCGGCGAATGGCCGACATATTATCGTCGATCCACGAGTGCTTTTCAAGTTCGTATTGCCAAAAATGTTGGTGGGAGTCTATTGTCATTCTTATAATACTACTTAGTGTTCAACTTTGTTTTTAAGAATCTCGATAACTCCGTGTTTCTCAATTCGTAACAGATTTTCGGTTATGGCTTCGCCCAAACCGGTAATTTCATTAAAATTTTCTTCCCAAATTGCTTTATTTCCTAAAACAGTATTTACCAGCATGCTCATTTCAATTTCTTTCTCATCGACTTTTTTCCATTGCACCTCAAAGAAATCAAGTATTTCGGTACTATCTTTTAACGCTATTTTTTCTCCTGCGTACTCACCCTTGTAAAATCGAATCAGTGCTGATAATCCAAAAACAATGCGTTTAGGTAGCTCGCCGGTAATAGTAGCGTAGTCTTTCAAGGTAGGTAACAACCGCGTAACGAACTTAGACGTACTGTTTAATGAAATACTTATTAATTGGTGTTTCAATAGCGGATTTCTAAACCTGTCAAGAACATCAGCGACAAATTTTCTTTTGACCTTATCGGGAAAGTCCAATGTTTTTGAAGCTTCCTCCAGTAAAAGTAATGCTACAAAACGGCTCACTTCTTTGTGTTCCATAGCTTCTCGCACGAAACGTATACCTGCCAAATATGCAACCGGTACCAGGGCTGTATGGGCTCCGTTGAGTATACGAACTTTCATTTCGCGATGCGCAACAAGGTCGTTTACGAATACAACGTTCAAATCTGTTTCAGCAAAGGGAAGTTCTTTTTGAACAATTTCATCCGCTTTGATTACCCAACTGTGATAATATTCCCCAGCAACAAGCAGTTGATCTTCATAGCCCAATTCTTCTTGAATTGTATCTGCCCTATCTCTCGGATAGCCAGAAACAATACGGTCGACCAAAGTGTTGCAAAAATTATTAGCGGTAGCAATCCAATTCTTAAACGCATCTTCCAGTTGCCAATGGTCGGCATATTGTAAAATCGTATGCCTTAAAGCAATACCATTATCCTCGATAAGTTCACAGGGTAATAGAATGCATCCTTTGGAAATTTCTCCATTGAAATACAAGAAACGGTGGTGTAGCCAAATCGTCAATTTCGCAGGAAATTCTTGAGGTGGGCTGTCGTCGTATTTATCATTAGCGTTGAACTTAATTCCCGATTCGGTTGTGTTGGAAACGATAAAACGTACATATGGATTCTTGGCAATTTCTAAATATCCCTGCCATTCGCTATAGGAATTAACGACTTCTTGCACCGAAGTAATCAATTTTTTTTCTGCAATCAGTTTTCCGTCCTGGATACCATCTAAGACTACAGTAAAAAGTCCGTCTTGTGCTTTTAGCTCCGCGTAGTCTCCGCCGGCTGTAGGTTTAATGATGGCGATTCCCCCATTGAAATCGGTTTCTTTATTTAATACTTCGATCATCCAATTTACAAAGGCGCGTAGAAAGTTGCCACCACCGAATTGCATAACTTTTAGGGGGCGTTTAGACTGGGTATTCGTAGCTTTTCTGTTTAATCGCTGCATATAATTTTATACTTTTTGAACTTTTATAACGAAATCCCGCGTTTCCAGGGAATAAAATCTTCTTGCCCCAAACGTACCGCCGCAGGTGTCGCTTCGCCACTTGCTACTCTAATAATATATTCCAATAACGCTTCGCCTTTTGTTTCAATAGTATCTTCTCCTGTAATAATTGTACCGGTGTTAAAATCGATAATATCTTTCATGCGCTGGCTGAGTGCGTTATTGCTTGATAATTTGATGACGGGCGCAATGGGGTTTCCCGTCGGGGTACCCAATCCTGTCGTAAAACAGATGACGTTGCATCCTGAACCTGCCAGACCAGTTGTACTTTCTACGTCATTACCGGGTGTACAAAGTAAGTTCAACCCTTTTTTGGAAACAGGTTCGGTATAATCGAGTACATCGGTTACAGGGCTTGTACCTCCTTTTTTTGCCGCTCCAGCGGATTTCATAGCATCGGTTATGAGTCCGTCCTTTATATTTCCAGGGGAAGGGTTGTTTTCAAAACCCGACCCTACTGCCACCGCTTTGGCGGAATAGGCGCGCATTAATTTTTCGAATTTTGCGGCATTTTCTTCACTGTCACAGCGGTTAATGAGTTCTTGTTCGACCCCATTGAGTTCAGGGAATTCCGATAGAACGGTGGTAGCACCTAATGCAACCAATAGATCAGAAGTATAGCCCAAGGCCGGATTCGCCGATATTCCTGAAAACCCATCGGAACCACCGCATTCGAGACCGAGCACGAGATGATTAAGAGAAGCAGGTCGACGTTCGATTTTGTTCGCGGCAATAAGGCCCAAAAAGGTTTTTTTAACGGCTTCAGCTATAAAATGACGCTCACTTTTACTTTTCTGCTGTTCAAGAACATGTAATGGTTTCGAAAAGTTCGGATCACGTTTTTGAATTGCATCTTCCAACAGTTTAAATTGGGCATTTTGACAGCCAAGACTTAGAATGGTCGCTCCAGCGGTATTCGGATGGGTAATATATCCTGCCAGAAGATTACAAAGGGTTTCGGAATCTTGACGAATTCCACCACAGCCTCCATCATGGTTCAGGAATTTTATACCGTCTACATTGGGGAAAACCCTATTTTGTTTTATTTCTTCAGGTGTTCTTATAATTTCCGCAGACAGCAGATCATCTTCCGAAGCACCATTTTTATAGCTATTCACAAGAGTTTCGGTATCGACAACAAAATCTTTTGTAGTATCATACCCTAACGCCTTCAATAGAGCGGATTTCAAAACATCGACATTGCGATTCTCGCAGAAAACCAAAGGTATTACCAGCCAATGATTGGCAGTACCTACTTTACCGTCTTCTCTATGATACCCATTAAATGTTTTGTTTTTCCATTTTGAGACATCCGGGGCTTTCCAAGATAATTTTTCGTTTCCAACCTTATATTCCGAAGAAGCATGTACTACGTTTTCTGTGGTGATGGTCTCTCCTTGCAAAATTGGTTTTGTCGCTTTGCCCACCAATGCCCCGTACATTACTATTTCATCTTTCGGTGCTATGTCTGAAACCGTAAACTTGTGCTTGGCCTTTACATTTTCTATCAACGAAAAGCTATTTCCGTTGTGCGAAATCAATGTTCCTTTCGGTAAATCGGTCAATGCGGCCAGAACATTGTCTTCGGGGTGTATTTGTAAAAATTGTTTTGACATAGCTTCTTCTAATGGGAAAGGGTGAAAAGAGTAGGGGTAAAGACTCCATTTTTTCAAAAGACCTTTGGTCTAGCATCTTTCCGCTTTTCGTCTTTCTGTCTTTCTTCTTTTTGTCTTTTTTCTATTATCGTTATTCTGAGAATCCTTTGGTCCAAAACTCCGGTCAAAAATCGACGGTCGCCTTGATTACTCCGTTGGCGGGATCAAGCCACGAATCAAAATTCGAAATCATATCAGTGTAAGACACTTTGTGGGTAATAAAAGACTCAACAGGAAATTGACCTTGCTCCAAAACGGAAATCACACGTTCAAAATCTTCTAAAGTAGCATTACGACTACACAATATGGTCGTTTCCTTGGCGTGTATTTTTGGGTGAGTGAATACAAGTTCTCCTTTTGACAGCCCTACCAGTATATAGCGGCCACCGTGTGACATGTAGTCCGACCCAGATTCCAAAGCGCCCTTATGGCCTGTGGCATCGAATACGGCCGTCGCCATATCACCGTTCGTTAGTTCGAATACCTTTTCAACCGCGTCTTTATCGCCTAAAACAGTATGGTCGACCCCAATGTCGTTTTTTGCGTACTCCAAACGTTGTTCGTTCATGTCGATGGCAATGACCTTTGCTCCTGTAATTTGCGCAAGTTTCATAATGCCGATTCCTATGGGGCCACAACCGACCACGACTATCGTTTCCCCGGCCTTTAGTACCGAACGGCGAATGGCATGGGCACCTATGGCCAATGGTTCAACTATGGCCATCTGATCATCGTTCAATTGCTGAGCCGGAATCAATAGACTCGTAGGAACCGAAATTCTTTCTTGCATGCCACCATCGGTATGAACCCCCAAAACCTTTATGTTCGTGCAACAATTCGTCTTTCCATTTTCACATGCGATACAGGTACCACAGCTGACATATGGCATTACGACCACATTATCGCCTTGTTGTATCCCTTTGGGGTTTTCATCAATTTCTAAAACCTGAGAAGCCAATTCGTGTCCCAATATTCTAGGATACGTAAAAAAAGCTTGGTTGCCAGCATATGCATGAAGATCCGTACCGCAGATGCCCACTTTCTTGATTTTCAATACTGCTTCCGTAGGTTTTCTTTTTGGGGCTTCCTTTTCCTTGAGTATGAATTCGCCAGGTTTTTCGCAGACTATGTATTTCATTTTGTGTTTTATAGGTATGGGTGGTCAGAAAGTATTAGTGGTGTGTTCTGAATACTGTCTCCGCTTAATTTTAATTTTTTTAAGAAGAGTCCATTTCATTTTGCCGATTGTACTTCATTTAGTAATTGAAAAGACTATTTTTCAAATCAAGTAAATCATAAATTCATATTGTTTGTGTTAGGGCCATTGATTGGGGGTTAAAGTTGTTATTAAAAAGAGCGCACCGGTTTAGGGCGCGCTCTAAAATTAACAAAAACTAACTCAAACTAACTATTTTAACCTGCTATAACGAGATTTCTAAAACGTGTGCAAAATCGCTAGACTTTGTCCCCAAATCTGGAATCGAAAGGCCATCTTCGCTTAGCTCGAACGCAATATTTCTATCATCTCCTAAAAGTTTTACCTGCTTTATATCCAAATCTTTGCCGTACTCGCTGCCGGTACCTAGAGATTTTATGATTACACGGTTGTCTTTAGGCCACTCCATCATTATGGCATATAAGCTATTACCTTTGGTCGTGAAACGAATGTCCTGTCCAGTAAAACCCTTGTTCTGTCCCTCTGAATGATGACCTTTCTTAACTTCGGTAGGACCTTCACCAAAAGTTTTCCAATATTCGGTATCGTAGATTGCAGATCCATTTACCGAAAGCCAGTCGCCTATCTGCAAAAGAATTTCTTTTTGATCATCTGGAATGGTGCCATCTGCTTTTGGCCCGACATTTAACAAGAGGTTTCCGTTTTTAGAAACAATATCTACCAAATCGTCGACCAAGCTGTTCGCTGTCCGCGATTCCCAGTTGGTGACATAGCACCAAGAATTTTTTCCGATAGAAGTATCCGTCTGCCAAGGCAGTTCACGAATGCCGGGTAACTTACCCCGTTCCAAATCATAGATTACAGTGCCTTCGGGAAATGCCTCATGATCAAAATTCTTGTCATTGATGACTACTTCTTTTCCCCGTTCCAACCCTTTATTATAGTAATAGGCAGCGATTTTGGGGCGGTATTCTTTGTAATCCGGTATGTCCAGATAAAAGTCGAACCAGAGAATATCGGGTTGGTAGTTATCTATCAAATCAATGGTTCTCTTCCACCACATTTCTTTAAACTCTTCGGAAACAGGCTCTCTAACATCCTGTCCTTTTGGCGAATACAAATCGGCATATTCGCGGTTACTAGTATCGAAATGATCTTTTTTATTGTAAAAAGACCAGTTGAAAGCATAATGTGAAGATGCACCCATTATTAGCCCTTGTGCCCGGCCTTCTTTAAAGAGTTCGCCCAAAACATCTCTTTTTGGCCCCCATGTCAACCGCATTCCAACGTGTGGTATTAGACTTGTACATCGCGAAACCGTCGTGATGATCCGCAACGGGCACCACGTATTTTGCTCCGGATTTCTTGAAGATATCGATCCATTCTTTGGTATTGAACTTTTCGGCCTTGAACATGGGTATAAAGTCTTTGTAGCCAAATTCTTTTGGATCGCCCCAATTTTTTTTATGATGTAAATGAGTTGCGTTGGGGCCTTTTTTCTGCAAGTTTAGTTGAGCCGTGAATGTCGCAGTATCCATGTACATACGTCTTGGATACCATTCCGAGCCATAGGCCGGAACGGCGTAAGCACCCCAATGAATAAAAATGCCGAACTTCTGGTCATTGAACCATTCAGGGTCTTTGTAATTTTTTTTGATGGATTCCCAATTGGGTTCAAAAAGGGGGATTGAGTCTTTAATGGATGCCATGTCCTTTGTTTTGTCGGTTTTGGAACCACAGGATAGGAGCAATACGGTAGTCATCGAAAAGACAAGAAAATATTTAATTCTGTACATCCTTTAATTTTTAAAGTATTAATCGGTGAAGGCATAATAGCCATATTCGTTTCGCTAAATTGAAATTTTTAAAATGAATAGCAAATGTCTTTTGTTCAAATAAGTGCCACAAATGGTTAATTGTACCTAATTTGTACAATTACGCGATAAAAGCAGTTTGTAACTAAAGTGTTAAGGGTAAGTTCATTTGTATTTTTTTTGATAGATCATGGGAGAACAACCCATGAACTTTTTAAACTGTCTGTAAAAGAACGGCAAGGAGTCATATCCACATTCGAAACCAATCTGCGAAACCGTATGATCGGTATCCAAAAGCATTCTTGTCGCCAATTGAATTCGATATTCATTGAGGTATGTAAAAAAGGGCCTACTCATAATCTTTGTAAAAAAGCGAGAAAATGACTGTTCTGACATATGGGCCAAATTCGCCGGCTCCTTTAAATAAATTTTTCGATAATAGTTTTTGGAAATGAAGTCATGTACCGTAGCCATGCGGTTTCCGTATTGTTCGGGAAGGTGATCGACGAAGCTGGTTTTCGACAATGTGATATAGTCACATGTTGAGAGTTCGCTTAATAGGGTCAATAGTAAAATGTAAAGCTCTTGACCTTTCAGATGTGTTAACTTGTGAATAAGGGGCAATAAGAGCGACGTGTCCGTTTTGTTAAACAGTATTCCCTTTGATGCTGTTCGTAACATGTCGAAGAGTTTTTTCAGCTCGGGAATTTTAGGAAAAATTCCTTTGTTCCATTGTACCACGATGGACCTGGCTTTAGTCTGTTCATTCGGAATGTTTTTCCAGCAATGGGGAAGGTTAGATCGAAGTAATACCAACTCGCCCGGTTCGTATGACCCAACGTACGTGCCTATCGATTTGGTACCTATGCTTTCTTCAATATAGGTGAGCTCATGCTGTGGATGAAAATGCCAGGGGGTATCGAACTCCGATGCTTCGTATTGAAACCCGAGCATTGTATTTTCTTCTCCTAAAGGAATTGATTCTAAAATAGGATTCATATACTATTTTATAGTAAAAACGTAAAAATAATGATTTAGATAACAGAATAGATTACTTATTGGATAAAATAAGCTACTTCAATCGGCTATTTTTTTATAATTTTTGTAATCAGAGTTTTGTCTACGATTAATCGATTTTTATTATGGAGAAAAGTAAATTGCCCGACCCATTTGAAAACGCCCGACTGAAAAGAGGAATTGCCGAAGTCGGCAACCAGAACGATCCCGTACAACTTTTGCTACGTCATAAAGATGTTCGAAAAACGGCCCATAATTATAAAACTTTTAAGTCTGGTGCCAAACCAGGTCGTATCGTAGTACCCTCCGAAGTCAACATACGGGAAACAAGACAGATACCTTTTGAACTGGATCCCCCGATTCACGGAGTTTACAGGGCTGCGGTTGAACCATGGTTCAAACGTGCCCTGCAATCTGAATACGCTGAAAAATTAAAAGTTCTAATCGATGCGTTGATCGAGGAAAGTCTTGAAAAAGATTCCTTGGAGGTTATTGAAGAGTTCGCTCTGGTACTTCAATCTCGGGCACTGACATTGCTTTTGAATATTCCCTATGAAGAATCGGAAACTTGGATTTCTTGGGGCACCCATGTTTTCAGAAGTGAAGAAACCGCTCTTGACGGCGAAAAAGCCAAGATTCTTTATGATTACATCGATGTACAAATTGATAAGGCCCTTAAAAACCCTGGAGAGGATTTATATTCCGTGCTTTTGAATACAGAAGTAGAAGGTAAGAAATTGACTCGGGAGGAAGTTAAGGGGGTTATGGTACTGACCTTTGCTGGTGGCCGCGATACTGTTATTAATACAGTAACGAACGCGGTTGCCTATCTTGCCGAACATCAGGAAGCATTGAAAAGGTTCCGAAAGGAGCCGGAAATCATCGCAAAGGCAGTTGAAGAAATGATACGCTACTTTTCGCCCTTGACCCAAATGGGGCGTGTTGTTACCGAAGATACCCAAGTTTGCGAACATGCAATAAAAGCCAATACCCGTGTCTCGCTTTGTTGGGCCTCTGCAAATAGGGATGCCTCGGTCTTTGAAAATCCGAATGAGATTGTTCTCGACCGTCAAATCAATCCACATGTTGGTTTCGGATTCAGCCACCACAATTGTCTCGGTGCCCATCATGCACGACAAATTATGAAGGTATTATTAGGAACGCTTGCTGAAAAAGTAGCAAAAATTGAGATTTTCGATTATAAAGAAAACATAGAAGATTTAGATGAATTCAAACGGAAAGTCGGCTACGACTATCTAAAAGTAAAATTTCACAAAACAATAGATTAAAAAATGGCAAAGATTACATTTATTACGAGTGATGGTGAAACGAAAGAATTAGAAGGTTCGTCAGGTTCTGTAATGGAACTTGCAGTCGAACATAATATTAAAGGTATTGACGGTAACTGCGGCGGTGTCTGTTCATGCGCTACTTGTCATGTTCACGTAAGGCCTGAAGACATGGAAAAAACGGGTCCTGGAAGTGAAATTGAAATGGACATGTTGGAATTGGATGACAACACAGATGAATATAGCCGATTGTCATGTCAATTACCGATCAGTGACGCAATTGATGGAGTGGTGCTAACCGTGGCTAAATAAGCATAAATGTCAGATAATTCGGTTACTTCTATTTGTGTCATCATAGGTGCAAGCCATGCAGGTGCAAGCTGTGCATTCGCTCTTCGTAGTGAAGGCTGGTTGGGGAGAATCATAATTTACGATACGGATGCTGAGTTGCCATATCATCGACCTCCTTTATCAAAGACCTATCTAACGGCAGAACAAGAAATAGCATCGAGTCCCTTGAAATCTGCCGAAAGTTATGAAAGGGAAGACATTACATTAAAATTGGGTATCAGAGTAAGTTCGATTGACCGTAATAAAAAAAGAATATATTTAAAAGATGGAGCAACCCAGACCTATGACAAACTTGTACTCGCGACAGGTGCCCGGCCGATAATACCCCCTGTTTCGGGCCTCGAAGATGCTCAAAGCGTTTTTGCCTTACGTACACTGGCCGATGTAGAAGGCATACGAAAAGCATTGGGCAATAATGCGGCCACAAAGAAAGTAGTGGTTATAGGCGGCGGGTATATTGGTCTAGAAATAGCAGCTTCATTAACCAAGCTGGGTTCAAAGGTTACGGTTTTGGAACGGCAAAAGCGGATTCTAGAACGCGTAACTTCTGTTGAAATGTCAAACTTTTTTTCTAACCTTCATACCGAAAATAGGGTGCGAATAGCCACCGGAAAAAATGTAACTTCCGTAGAACAAAAGGATATTGACCAAAATGTGATTTGCTCTGATGGCTCTGCATATCCGGCCGATATTATTCTTATAGGAGTAGGCATTTATGTCAATCAAGAACTTGCAGAGAAAGCTGGTATTGTGATCGGAAATGGAATAAAGGTTGACGGCAGCTCAAAAACAAGTGATACGAATATTTATGCCATTGGAGATTGTACGAATCATCACAATCCGCATTACGATAAGGCAGTACGTCTTGAGTCAGTTCAAAACGCCGTTGATCAAGCAAAAGTTGCAGCCGCCGCAATCTGCGGAAAAGAGGCCATTTATGATGCGATACCTTGGTTTTGGTCGGACCAATATGACGTAAAATTACAAATAGTAGGTCTTTCCGAAGGCTACGATAATTATATTGTCAGACAGGAAGAAAAAGAGGGCCACTGTTTTTCAATTTGGTATTTTAACGGTGATAAGTTGCTGTCAGTAGATGCAGTGAATAATGCAAAGGCCTATGTTTTAGGTACAAGATTTATTAAAACGGGTCAATTGATCGATAAAGAAAAACTTGCAAACAGTACAGAGGCTTTTAAACCTGCCAATCTTGTGGTTGCATAAATGTGAATTCATCTTAACATGCACTACATCCGTTAAGTTTTTTTAATAATTTAATTAGTATGGCAATATCCTCAAAAAGTGCAATAGCGAAAGGCGATGGAACTTTTATCATCGACTCCGTAATGCTTGCTGAACCAAAGGAAGATGAAGTTTTAGTAAAGATCAAGGCGGCTGGTCTCTGCCATACCGACCATGATTCCCTAAATTGGGGTAAACCAATCGTTATGGGGCATGAGGGTGCGGGCATTGTGAA
>ENA-ORXM01001589-ORXM01001589.1-marine-metagenome-genome-assembly--contig:-NODE-1589-length-31025-cov-7.973730_pt1 | contig 31025 bp, 33 predicted proteins | sample MGYA00237867_ERZ511480 | MGnify/ENA primary metagenome ERZ511480 (study PRJEB26309, sample SAMN06266103) | marine metagenome | isolation source: Algal blade | place: United Kingdom:Sidmouth, United... | reverse complement strand
AAAGCGAAAGTGCGCCGTGAAGGCAGCGATGTGACGCTTGTCTCCCACAGCCGTATGGTCGGACGCTGCCTCGAAGCGGCAGACATCCTCGCGGGCGAAGGCATTGACGCCGAAGTCATCGACCTACGCACCATACGTCCGCTCGACAGCGATACGGTGATTGAGAGCGTAAAGAAAACCAACCGCCTCGTCTGCGCCGAAGAAGGCTGGGGCCAAAGCGGTATCGGGTCAGAGATTGCCTCCCGCGTTGTGGCCGAAGCGTTCGATTATCTAGACGCGCCGCCTGAACGCGTTTTTCAGGTAGATGTGCCACTGCCCTACGCCGCGAATTTGGAAGCGCTGAGTTTGCCTGGAACCGAGGATGTGGTGAAGGCGGCTAAGAAGGTTTGTTATGTCGACTGACAGTAGCGATAACGATTTTAGTTCATCAATTCAAAAATGTGTAGATCAGTTAAACAAAACTGAAACATTTCTTAAAAATATTGAATTTGAAAGTAATGATATTGCTAAAGTTTTTATTGCGCCAATCGTGAATTTTTTTGACCATGTACGATATGAAGATGGTGTCAGTCAGCATGATTTTGAAACTGAGGATTTTCTTCATGAAACTGCAAGAGACTCTTTAGTTCAAATCAGTCCAGAAAATTTGAAAAAATTCTCTGGCCCTATTGTTGTTAGTAGTTTTCGTCAAACTAACAAACACTCAGGAAAAGCAATTGTACGAGCTTGGGTCAGCGCAATAATAATCATGCGAAAAGAAGATTTTTGGATACTGCCCGTTTGGCTTCGAAAAGAGTTTTTTTTAGCAATCAAATCTGTTTTAGATTGTTTTAAATCTTTAGAAAATTATTGCCGTTCAAATAATTTAGAATTTTCTTAACTTAAGGCGTCATTAATATGCCCATTGAAATCCTCATGCCTGCCCTGTCTCCCACTATGGAAGAAGGCACTTTGTCTAAATGGCTCGTCAAGGAAGGCGATACCGTGAATTCCGGTGATCTGCTGGCCGAGATTGAGACCGATAAAGCGACGATGGAAGTCGAAGCCGTGGAAGAAGGCACCGTCGCCAAACTGCTCGTCGCGGCGGGGAGCGAAGGCGTGAAGGTCAATGCGCCGATTGCGATATTGCTCGAAGAAGATGAAGATGCCTCTGCGCTGGACGGTTATGAGGCGGGCGGCTCTGCGCCCAAAGTACAGACCGCATCTGAAACGCCTTCATCTACCACTCATCCCCGCGAAGGCGGGGACCCAGAGAGTGCAAGCGGCAAAGACAGTCCCCAACTGGGTTCCCGCCTTCGCGGGAATGATGGGGATAGTAAGAGCAATGATCGCATCAAAGCTTCCCCTCTCGCCAAGCGCCTCGCAGCCGAAGCCGGTCTTGACCTTTCCGCCATCTCTGGCTCTGGCCCGAATGGACGCATTATCAAGGCTGATATCGAAGCGGCCAAATCTGGCGGCGCGGCGAAAGCGGCCCCGGCTCAAACAGCCGCCCCGCAAACAGCCCCTGTCACAACAACAGAGGTTGGCGCTGTGCGTTCTGGCGGTGCGGATTACCTAACCAAACTCGGCGTCGAAGCCGGCACTTATGATCTCGTTCCGCTGAACGGCATTCAAAAAGTCGTGGCGAAACGCCTCGCCGATTCCAACACTAATGTCCCAGACTTCCCGCTCACCATTGATTGCGAAATTGATGAGCTGCTGAAAATGCGCAAAGAGCTGAATACACAAGCGCCTGAAGGCGTAAAAATCAGCGTCAATGACATGCTCATCCGCGCCTCGGCTCTGGCCCTTAAACATGTGCCCGAAGCCAATGCAAGCTATACACCCGATGGTGTGGCCATGCATAAACATGCCGATGTCGCTGTGGCGGTCGCCATTGATAGCGGGCTGATTACGCCGATTGTGCGCCACGCCGAAAATAAAGGCTTGTCCACCATCTCAAGCGAGATGAAAGACCTGGCGGCCCGCGCACGGGATAGAAAACTCAAGCCGCAGGAATATCAGGGCGGCACGTTTAGCATTTCTAATCTGGGCATGATGGGCATTAAAGAATTTGGCTCTATCATCAATGAGCCGCATGGCATGATACTTTCTGTTGGTGCGGGTGGTCCTCGTCCTGTCGTCAAAGACGGCGCGCTGGCTGTGGCCACGGTTATGACCGTCACTCTCACCTGTGATCACCGCGTGGTGGACGGGGCGCTAGGCGCAAAATGGCTACAGCACTTTAAGCGCTATGTGGAATCGCCTATCACAATGATGCTTTAAGGCTTAGTCCGCACTTCAACGCAAAACACCAACTGCTAAAATAACTCTCTTTTAAGGGGAGTAGGGTTGCCCCTTTCCTGCCATAATTTATAGTTACCCAAAGGTTAAGACTTTGGGAGCACTTAAAATGGTTGTAAAATCCATCATTGCAGGAACTGTTATGTCACTTATGGCAGGCGGGGTCGTTTATTTCGGGACAGAAGTGGATGCCTCAACGATGAAGGAAAACTTTGTCGAGAAAACCTCTGAGCTAAAGGCTGAGATTTCTGACAAAGTGATGGTCGGCGGACGTGATGACCACCCCCATAGTAAAAAACCAGAAACAGACGTGTCAGACACAGGCGAAACTGAGAGCTCCTCAGATATACCCAGCGTTAAAACTGAATCCGGTAAGGTTATTGAGGCCAAAAAACCAACCCTGTCTCATGCCGCCTCCTCCTCTAAACACACTGACAGCGAGCCCGTAAAGACGGCAGATGCCGATAAGCCGCAGAAAAAATGGCTGGATCAATATTTGACGTCTGAAGACGAAGACGCGCGCACAGACGAAGCCTTGGAAACTGAAAATAATGCTGCTCCTGAAAAGAAGACTGGCATCGCGCGCGGGTTACTCGAAAGCATGGGCCTTGCCAAAGACCGCGCCTCTAAGTCTGACACAGGCACCTTTATTGTCGAAGATGACAGCGTCAGCCTAACGGAAGAAGACATTGAAGCCGCCGAAGCCGCAGGCTTTGAAGAGCGTGTCATGGAAACCGAAAATATTTGGGTCGAAGATAATGGCGAGTCTAATCCTGCTGAGCGTAAGCGAATCGTCATTAAAGACGTCGTCAGAAACGACGACGCTATCATTATCAGCGACGGTCCTGACGGCACCACCAAAACCCTAGACGTTGAAGTCATTCACAATGAAGACGGCAAAACGACTATTGAAACCCAAACCATCGATATGGGCGACGGTAAAACCATGAAGATCGTTAAAAAGACTGTGATCTCTGAAAAAGGTATGAGCGAGGACGACAACGCCATGCGCGTTCGTGTCTTCACAGATGAAGAGGGTAATGGCGGGTTGAGCGCTGAAGATGTCAAAGGCATGCATGAGAGCGAAAACGTCTCAATTCACAAATTACTGAAAGATGCCAAAACTAAGAATATTTCAGGCACGGTCAAAATTGTCATGACGCAAGCCGCAAAGATTGAGATGCCCGAACTCAGGGACCGCGCCTATCTGGATATCGTCTCCTATGGTTTGGAATATAGCGATTATGAAGTCGCCAGCCGCGCGATGAAAGAGATTGAGCAAGTGGAATTGCGCGACACGGCCCGCAACCGTATTGCTATCGCCCATGCCAAAGACGGTGATGCTGAAGACGCTTTCAAAATTTTAGATGATCTGGAAGTCGACGCGCTGCGCGATGTTATGCGCCTACAAGTGATAGAGGCGATGATAGCGCCTGAGCAACTCCCGCAAGATATGCAGTAGATAAAAGTTGTCATTCCGTCTCAGCGCGAAGCGCTGGCGGAACCCATACCTAAATATTGCGTCTGTAGTAAAATTTGAGTTTTGGCGAACTATCAAGGCATGAGTAGCGTCAACGCTTTGCGTTGTGTCGCTATGACGTCATAACGAGATACCATCTCTACCAAAATAGCGGTTCAAACCCGCTCAATAATCTGTATAGATACCGAGGATTAGTCTTTGCATCATTACAGGTTCTTTCATGTCCGAAACATCTTTTGACGTCATTGTTATCGGCTCCGGCCCTGGCGGATATGTAACCGCTATTCGGGCTACGCAATTAGGTTTTAAAACAGCTATCGTCGAGAAAGAGGATTTGGGCGGGGTGTGTCTAAACTGGGGCTGTATCCCGACTAAAGCCTTGCTCCGCTCGGCTGAAATTTATCATAATATGCAGCATGCCTCTGATTACGGCCTCTCCGCCTCGCCGCAATTTGATCTCAAAGCTATTGTCAAACGCTCGCGCAATATTGCTGGGCAGCTCTCAGGCGGCATCAAGCATCTGATGAAGAAAAACAAAGTCACTGTCATTGCCGGTTTTGCAAAGCTCAAAAAAGGCAAAGACGCGCCTGTCGTCGTTGTGGACGGTAAAGACTACACGGCTAAACATGTCATCCTCGCCTCAGGCGCACGCGCGCGGCAAATCCCGCAAGCGGGTCTTGAGGCGGACGGTAAATTTATCTGGACGGCCCGCGAAGCGATGGTGCCTGACACAATGCCGAAAAAATTACTCGTCATTGGCTCTGGCGCTATCGGGATGGAATTTGCAAGTTTTTACGACGCATTTGGCTCGGACGTTACGGTTGTCGAAATGGTTGACCGCATCCTGCCGGCCGAAGATGCAGAGATTTCCAAGATGGCTCGCAAAGCCTTTGAAAAGCGCGGCATGACTATCAAAACTGAAACACAGGCCAGCGTAAAAGTCGGCAGCAAAAGCGTCACCGCCACGCTGACTCATAAAGATAAATCTGAAACAGCTGAATTTGACCGCGTAATCCTCGCCATTGGCATTGTTGGCAATACCGAAGATATGGGCCTTGAAGAGTTGGGCGTGAAAATTGACCGCACCCATATCACGGTGGATGAGTATAGCTTCACCGGCGTCAAAGGGCTCTATGCCATTGGTGATGTCACCACGCCGCCATGGCTCGCCCATAAAGCCTCGCATGAGGGCATTATCTGTATTGAGAAAATCGCGGGCGGCTCGCCCCATCCACTGGACGCCAATGCCATTCCGGGCTGCACCTATTGTCATCCGCAAATCGCCAGTGTCGGCCATACGGAGGCGCAGGCCAAAGACGCAGGCTATGACGTCAAAGTCGGGCGCTTCCCCTTTATCGGCAACGGCAAAGCCATTGCGCTGGGTGAACCTGAAGGGCTGATTAAAACGGTCTTTGATGCCAAGACGGGCGAGCTGTTAGGCGCGCATATGATTGGCGCAGAGGTCACGGAACTTATCCAAGGCTATACGATTGCGCAAAAGCTAGAGACGACAGAGCATGAGCTGATGGAAACGGTCTTCCCGCATCCGACATTGTCAGAGATGATGCATGAAGCGGTGCTGGATGCTTATGACCGCACCATTCATTTCTAAAACCGATGCGGCTAAGGCTTAGCCGTTTTACCCTGTAGACCGACTTTAGTCATCACCCCCTGAAGAAACGTCGCCATTGGGCCTTTGAGGCGCAAGGTCGGTTTCTCGACAAGATGCCATGACGCTTGCGAAAGTCCCAAGGTAATGATGTAACCTAGAATGATCAACGGCCATACGGTCAGGTCCGGGAAGAAATAGATCAAGCTCTGTAATATCACCCAGTGATAGATATAAATCCCGTAAGATACATCTGATAATTTCTGCGTCCATTTCAATTTAGGCGCGTGCATATAAGCGGCGATCATCACGCCCCAGGCTAAGATAAGATTCATAAATATCTCCAGCACCGCAACATTATGTCGTGTGAGCCATGTGAGGCCCAAGAAGACGGGAATAAGCACTATATGGAATGAGATCTTCTCGCGATAAGCGTAAAGCGTCGCGCCTAGGCCGTAAGCGATTCCGAAACGTCCCAAGCTATCGAATGTTGCGGGAAGTTTTTCAAATATACCAAAATGATGTCCTATGACCCAAAACAGGCATGGCAGGACGAATTGCGCCGCAATCATCCATTTATGACGTAGACCGCCAATTAAAAACAAAAGCCATGTCCCGATATAGGCCAAAACCTCAAAGCGCAGAGTCCATAAGGCGCCTGAGCCTATCTGCTCTGCATTGGTTGAGAAAATCCCGGGCAGGTTCATATCTGTGTCCAGAAAGGTCAGAACTTTGAGGGGCTGTAAATACCAGTCAGGCGAGCTGAAAAACTCTTTCAATGGCAAATTCGTCACAAATGGCCCAATAATCAGCATAACAAACAGCATGTGGGCAATGAGCGCCGGATAAATGCGCAGTCCCCTCGCAGAGACAAAGCTCGCACTATCCCTCCGGTAGAGCATAGATTTCGTAACCAGAAAGCCCGAAGCGATGAAGAACATATTCACCGCAATATAACTAAATGTGTAGTGATAGAACACACGGGGTTCGTGCTCTGTACCGCCTAAGGCGATAACATAGCCATGACCAATGACGACTAGAGACGCAAATATCAGGCGCAGCGGCGTGAAAAAATTATCATGCCCATCGCGAATTTTAACGGCTTTGAACATGCGTTCTTCCCTTAGATTAACTCCAGTGCATAGCGCATAGAGGTTAAAATAAGCGAAATATGGGCCGCGTGGGCTTACCTATAGGCTGACAGCTTACTTAGGGCGCAGAGTCCCTGGTTTGGTTATAGGCCAGAGCTCTGAAATCATCATGGATTTTAGGATCATCCGCGCTGAAAAACTGCAACATGATAATCCCATAAGCATTGTTAGGACGGTCAATCCAGAAGGTCGTGCGGGCCGCGCCGCTCCAGCCCCATTGACCTTTGGCTTTCCCGTTCATTACCAGTTGCTCGGGCGTATCGCCAATTTGGACAGAGCCGCCATAACCAAAGCCGGACATTTGTTCAGGCCCCAACCAAGGCTGTAAGTAAGGCTTATCCTGCCCCATATGGTCTTGCATCATCAGCTCGACCGTTGCCTCATCCAAGACGCGGTGTCCGTCATATATACCGCCATCCAGCATCATCTGCGCGAACTTGGCATAATCACCCAAGGTCGAGACAAGGCCGCCGCCGCCGGACTGAAACGTGTTGTCGGGGTTTGAATAAGGGCTAGCTTGGCCATCTTCTGCCAACGCATATGACCCATCCTCAGTCACATAATAATTTGAAACAAAGCGAGATGTTTGATCGGGCCGAACGCCGAAACCCGTCTCCGTCATGCCCAGCGGGTCAAAGATACGCTCTGCCATGACCTCGCCTAAGCTCTTACCTTCAATGACTTCGGCAATACGGCCCAGCACATCAATCGAATAGCTGTAATACCAAGCGTCTCCGGGCTGAAACATTAGCGGCAATTGAGATAGCTTTGTCATTTTCGTTTCGAGCGATTCTTCAGGCGTAAACAACCCCGCCTTTTCATAGGCCGCGGCCACAGGATTGACCGGGCCAAATATGCCGTAACCTAGTCCCGAGCGATGCAGCAAAAGGTCTTCAATCGTCATAGGCCGTGATTGGGCTTCAAAAGCCGGTGAGCCATCTTCCCCCATTTTTGCGACCTTCATATTGGCTAGCTCAGGTATATATTTAGAAGCAGGGTCGGATAGTTTTAGCTTACCCTCTTCGCGCAAATCCATAATAATGGCGGAGGTCACCGGCTTGGTCATGGAATAAATACGCCAGACCGTATCTAGTGTAACAGGCGTTTCGCGCTCTCGGTCACCCAATCCAAAAGTCCCAGAATAGACGGTGTGGCCTTCATTAAACACCATAGCGGAGGTGCCGATAACATCACCATTGTCAACGGCCTGGCTTAAGAGTGCATCCATGGCAGCTGTATCAAATGGTGGCACGGGCTTAACCTCTTCAGTGGAGGACGTGGCGGCTGAGCAGCCCATGAGACATAAGGCAGAAAGTGTGAGCGCTAATTTCATGAAGTCCCCTAAACGTTTTCTTTAGCCCTATCATGAAACAACAAAGCCGCCAAAGCACATTACTGCATGGCGGCTTTTAATTTTGTCGCTAGCGAGTAACTAGCTTTGCATTGTCCAGCCCTCAACGTCCATCGCGGCCTGACGCACAGCTTCAGTGATGGTCGGATGCGCGTGACATGTGCGGGCAATGTCTTCAGACGCCGCTTTGAATTCCATCGCCAGCGTAACCTCGGCAATAAGGTCGCCAACATGCGCGCCGATCATATGCGCGCCTAGAATTTCGTCGGTCTCTTCATGGGCGAGGATTTTTACAAAGCCGTCCGTTTGGTGATTGGCCCGCGCTCGTCCATTGGCGGCAAAGGCGAATTTACCTTTCTTATAAGGAATGCCCGCCTCTTTGAGCTCTTCTTCTGTTTTGCCGACACTGGCAATTTCAGGATATGTGTAAACCACGCCCGGAATGGCGTCATAATTCACATGCCCAGCCTTACCGGCAATAATTTCAGCCGCCGCAACGCCTTCATCTTCGGCCTTATGCGCGAGCATCGGGCCGTGGGTGCAATCGCCCACAGCATAAATACCGGCGACATTGGTTTTAAAATGGTCGGTCAGAACAAAGCCGCGCTTATCAGTTTCAACACCGACCGCCTCAAGACCTAAATCTTTTGTAAAAGGCCGCCGCCCGATACAGACAAGGACGACATCCGCGTCGAGGTCTTTTTCTTTGCCGCCTGCACTGGCCTCGGTTTTGACTTTCAGCGTCTTGCCTGATGTTTCTACGCCTGTGACTTTACGGCCAAGCTCGAATTTCATCTTTTGTTTTTTGAAAATCCGCAAAGCTTGCTTTTGCACTTCTGCGTCCATGCCTGGCAGGATGTGATCGAGATATTCCACCACCGTCACTTCGGAGCCGAGACGCCGCCAGACGGAACCCAATTCTAGACCGATAACGCCGCCGCCAATGACGAGCAATTTTTTGGGTACAGATTTCAGCTCAAGCGCACCCGTGGAAGAGACGATTTTCTTTTCGTCAATCTTAACATTGGGCAGTGTCGCGACCTCAGAACCTGTAGCAATAACAATATTTTTAGTTGTCAGTTTTTTACCGTCAACCTCAACAGTGCTTGCGTCAATAATTTTGCCAAAGCCTGTCAAATGCTCGACTTTATTTTTGTTAAACAAAAACTCGACGCCAGACGTCAGGCCTTCAACGATTTTGTCTTTGGCCGCCATCATTTTCTTAAGATCAAAACTGACCTTACCCGTCAGGCCCATGCCTTCGAAATCTTTTTGCGCCGTCTCAAGCATTTCGGTTGAATGCAGAAGAGCTTTGGAGGGAATACAGCCGACATTAAGGCAGGTGCCGCCCAGCTTTGTGCGGCTTTCGATACAGAGGACTTTTAGGCCAAGCTGACCACAGCGAATGGCGCAATTATAACCGCCCGGGCCGCCGCCAATAATGATGACATCATAATTATCTGACATGAAAAACTCCGCATATCATAAGTGAACATGTCACTTACGCGCGGGACGTTTTCAGGTCAACAGTGGCTAAGCTATTATGACTTTAGCCCGCATATGTCTGGCAAACTAGATTATGAAAATACATCTAAGTTGGATGAGGGTTGGTTAAGCATTTTAAGGGCGAACCAAATAATAAAGATACAGATAACCCATATAAAAATCATAAACCCATAATCCCAGGCCCCCATGACAGCTTTAAATCGTCCATCCGTCATCATCGGAATGAAGCCTATAACGGCCCCAATGAAAGACGCATAAAAGAAGGGCAAACAAAGCCTTTTGCGGAGTAATAGAAAAACCCCGCCGACAAGACCGCCCCAGACGCCTATGGCGTAGCCTGACGTTGCCCACCACGGCGTGATTTCGCGCAATTGCAACATCTCGGCCCCAAAACTATCGGTATAGGCAGCATCACTCATTAGCCGTTCTGCGAGATACCCCGCGCAACCGATTAAGCTCCATAAAAGAAATATGGCGGCGATGACCCAAAACCACCACGGCGTTTTTACGTTAAATTCGGACATTATTTCAATATCCTTTTGGCGGTCATGCTGCGTGCGAACCAGACCAAGAAGATGGCAATTATAACCACCATGGCATACATGACCTTGTTGGCCGTTGAGACAGCATCCATCGCGTCCGTCGCAAATCTGGAATAAGCTTGCTGCAGAATGACACACAACAAAGATATCAGCAAAAGCCAAAAAGCGAGTTTTTTGCGCAGCAATAATAAAAGCGACCCTAAGGCGCCGGCAAAGACTGCAACGCCATAAGCTGCGGTGACCCAGACGGGTTGCGCGGCGGCAGCATCAGCCAGCACTTGTCCGTAATTTTTGACCATATCCTCATGGCTCATACTCATGTCGTATAAAAAGGCCGCAACACCCATAAGATTCCACAAAAGGGCAACGGCGCTAATAAGCCAAAACCACCAAGGCGTTTTTGGTTTCCCAATCTCTATGTCCATGATTTTATCCTCCCCAGAATAGGAGGATATTAAATAAGATTTAAGCGGCGGAGTCCAGAGGGGCTTAAGTTGCGTTTAATTCGCCTTGGTTCCGCGCCGAATAAGCCGCCCAGAACAAATATATGCCGATTACGAAGCTTACCGTGGAGATCCCCATGAGGGATGCCCCCATAGTATCAAACCCGCCGCGCAAGCTCGCGTCGAGCATCATTATAAGTAAGCACACTAAAGATGCGGCAAACCAATAATAAGCGCTTTTGCGGCGCAGCATTAAATAGGCTGAACCGATAAGGCCGGCACCGACAGACACCACGTGAGCCACATTTACCAAAAAAGGCATGGCGGCCAGATAGGCGAGTTGCTCTGGCGTATAAAGACTGAAAACTGTCGCTTTTCCAGCTGAGAGCATGATCACAATAACCAAAAGCGAGAAACTATACCATGCCACCGCAATTGCGGCCATGATGCCTAACCACCTATCGCGCGTGACCCTCTGATCGGTGGGTGACAATTCTTCGGCATATACAACTTCACTCATATGACGGGGTTAGCAAAGCTTTCCTAATCCTGAGTGAAGTAATAGACTTAATAAATATTTTACAAATCAAGCAGTAACCGCTCAGGATCTTCGAGACATTCTTTGACGCGCACCAAGAACGTCACCGCTTCTTTACCGTCAACAATGCGGTGGTCATAGCTTAGCGCGAGATACATCATCGGGCGAATAACGATTTGATCGTCAATCACGACAGCGCGTTTCTCGATCTTGTGCATCCCTAAGATACCGACCTGCGGCGGGTTTAGGATGGGTGAGGACATGAGCGAACCGTAAACACCGCCATTGGAAATAGTAAAAGTGCCGCCCATCATATCGTCCATAGAGAGCTGCCCGTCGCGCGCTTTCGCGCCAAGCTCGCCAATACCTTTTTCAATACCGCCGAGTGAGCGTTCATCGCAATCGCGCAGGACAGGCACAACAAGACCTTTAGGCGTTCCCACAGCAATGCTGATATCGTAATAATTCTTATAGATGATATCTGTGCCGTCGATTTCTGCATTCACGGCAGGCACATCTTTGAGCGCTTGGACACAGGCTTTAACGAAGAAGCTCATGAATCCCAATTTGACGCCATGCTTTTTAATGAAGAGCTCTTTATAATCTTTACGCATCTGCATGATGTTGGTCATGTCAACTTCATTATAGGTCGTCAGCATGGCCGCTGTATTTTGCGCTTCTTTTAATCGGCGCGCGATCGTTTGACGCAAACGTGACATACGCACACGTTCTTCGCGGGGACCTAACTCTCGCGGAGCGGACGGCGCAGCGGGGGCTTTGGCAGCAGGCGCGGGATTGGCCTTCGCAGAGAGGGCATCACCTTTCGTGATGCGGCCATCCTTGCCTGTGCCCGAGATTGCCCCTGCATCGAGATTGTTTTCTTTAATGATACGGCTTGCGCTCGGCATTGGGTCTTTGCCAGTTGGGGCATTTGTCGGCGGCACGTCAGGCAGCTCACCGCCTGCGCCGCCTTCATCGCCTGCGCCTTTCGCGGCAGGTTCAGACGGAGCGGCGGCTGAATCGCTCTCGCCCAATTTTGCCAATGTGTCGCCAATTTTGGCCACGTCGCCCTCGGCAATCAAAATATCTGTAATCACGCCTGCGCGCGGCGCGACAAGTTCTTGCGCGGCTTTATCCGTTTCAAGCTCAACAATGGCTTGGTCTTTTTTAACGGCGTCGCCGACAGCCACCATCCAAGCAGCCACCGTAACTTCGGACACGGATTCGCCTACATTAGGCACATCAATATCCACGCTCGCCCCGCTTGTGGATTTAGCAGAGCTTGGCGCTTTTGTTTGCGCTTTAACTTCGGCATCGCCTTTTTTGGCGGCGGTTGGTTTTTTAGCGGCTTTACCGGACCCGCTACCAAGCTTAGCAATAACTGTCCCGATGGTCGCGTTGTCACCTTCGGCGACCAGAATTTCCTCCAGCACGCCATCTTCGGGCGAGACAAGCTCTTGCGCAGCTTTATCTGTTTCCAGTTCCACCAAGGCTTCGTCTTTTTTGACCGCGTCACCTGGCTGTTTAAACCACTGCGCAATCGTCACTTCGGAAACGGACTCGCCGACGTTTGGAATTTTAATATCAGTCATGGGTGTTACTCCTGCACACTCTCGGCGGCGTTTAAATTTTTACCAACAATTTTGCCAATAGACTTGCCACCGAAAAAAGCCAAAACAACAATCATCACAAAGCCTATTAGGCCCATGATTTTTTTGCGTGGTGAGGACGGTTTCTCAGACATGGTTTCTCTATCTTATTTAGCAAAAGCGCCATCAATAATGGCTTGCTGTTCTTTTTTATGTTTAGCGGCAACCCCCGTCGCCGTCGAGGCCGCTGCTGCGCGTCCAACATAACGCGCGCGAGTATGTTTGGCTTTAATCGCGATAAGACTTTCTTCGAGGAACGGATTGATGAAGGCCCAAGCCCCCATATTTTTCGGCTCTTCTTGAGCCCAGATCATTTCAGCCTTTTTAAAGCGCGATAGCTCTTCTTGCACCGCATCATCAGGATAAGGATAAAGCTGCTCTACGCGCAGCAGATAAACATCATTGCGGCCCAACTCTTCGCGAGCGGCAAAGAGTTCATAATAAAGTTTGCCGGAACAGATAACGACACGTTTAATCTCTTTGTCTGCCACGAGTTTTATCTGGCTGATCTCTGGATTATATTCCGCGTCATCCCAGAGCAGGCGGTGGAATTCTGACTCGCCGCTCATTTCTTTAAAGGTGGAGACGCAGAGCTTATGCCGGAGCAAAGATTTGGGGCTCATATTTATAAGGGGTTTGCGGAAATTACGCTTCACTTGACGACGCAAGGCGTGGAAATAGTTAGCGGGCGTTGTGATATTCGTCACCTGCATATTATCTTCGGCGCACATTTGTAAGTAGCGCTCCAAACGCGCGGAACTATGCTCCGGCCCCTGCCCTTCATAGCCATGCGGCAAGAGCATCACGAGGCCCGACATGCGCAGCCATTTCTGCTCGGCGCTAGAAATAAATTGGTCGACCATAACCTGCGCGCCATTGGCAAAGTCGCCAAATTGCGCTTCCCAGATCGTGAGCGCATGCGGCGCCGCGCCGGAAAAGCCATATTCAAATCCTAAGACTGCTTCTTCGGAGAGGTGCGAGTTTAAGACCTGATAATATTCTTGGTCATTTGAGAGATTATTGAGCGGCGTGTATTTTTCTTCATTCACCTGGTCGATAAAATTCGACTGGCGTTGAGAGAAAGTTCCGCGTTCCGAGTCCTGCCCCGACAGGCGCACCGGATGGCCTTCGGTAATCAAGGTGCCAAAGGCCAAATGCTCGGCCAAGCCCCAATCAATATTTTCGCCTGACGCGACCTTTTCGGCCCGCGCCTTGATAATCCGCTTTAGCGTGCGGTGAATATTAACCGAATTGGGCACGGTCGTAATCTTTGTGCCGATATCTTTTAGAGTTTTGACATCAACCGAGGTATTGCCGCCGCGTTTTCCGTCTTTTTCAGTCGGAAGGCTCAAACCTTGCCAAACACCTTGGAGCCAATCCGGCGCTTTGGTTTCATAGGCTTTGGCTTTATCAAATTCGGAATCAAGAAATGCATAGAAATCATCAACGCGCTTTTCATGCTCGGCCTTCGTCAGATCGCCTTGCGCGATGAGGCGCTCAGCATATTTGGTCATGGTCGAGGGCATATCGCCAATGGTTTTATACATGATGGGTTGGGTGAAGCTCGGATCGTCGCCTTCATTGTGGCCGTAACGGCGATAGCAAATAATATCCAGCACAACATCTTTGCCAAATTTCTGGCGGTATTCAGTCGCGACCCGCGCCGCAAAAACAACCGCTTCGGGATCATCACCATTGACGTGGAAAATCGGCGCTTCGACCATCATCGCAACATCAGACGCATATTGACCCGAACGGTATTCATCTGGCGTCGTTGTAAAACCGATTTGGTTATTGACGATAACATGGATGGTGCCGCCTGTACGGTAGCCCACTAATTGGCTCATCTGAAAACATTCCATGACAATGCCCTGCCCCGCAAAAGCGCTATCACCATGCAGGATGACGGCCATAACTTCTTGCGGATTATGAGATTGATATGTGCCAGAGGCCATTTGCTGTTTTGCGCGGGCTTTGCCCATCACGACAGGCGCGACAACTTCTAAGTGAGACGGGTTTGGCGCGAGTGATAAGTGGACTTTATTGCCATCAAATTCGCGGTCATCAGAAACGCCCAAGTGATACTTAACATCGCCAGAACCAAAGTCTTCTGCGCCTGCGGCCACGCCGCCCAAAAATTCGTAAAATATCGCCGAATATGGCTTCTGCATCACAGAGGCCATGACGTTGAGGCGTCCGCGATGCGGCATACCAAAGTTAATATCTTTCAGGCCTAGCTGGCCGCCGCGTTTAATGATTTGTTCCAGCGCAGGCAAAAGGCTTTCCGCCCCGTCAATACCAAAGCGTTTCGTGCCGGGATAGCGCTTATGAATCAGCTGCTCAAAGGCTTCGCCCTCAATGAGTTTTTGCAAGATGGCCAAACGCCCCGGTTTAGAAAAGCTGATTTCTTTATCAGGGCCTTCAATACGGTGTTGGATCCAGCTTTTTTCTTCGGGGTCAGAGACATGCATGAATTGCACACCAAAGGTCGAACAATAAGTCCGGCGCAGAATTTCCATAATCTGGTTCAAGCTCGCAGATTCAAGGCCCAAGACACCATCAATGAAAATCTCGCGGTCCATATCCGCGTCGGTAAAGCCATATGTTTCCGGCATAAGTTCAGGATGCGGGGCCAGCACGTCCAAGCCTAGCGGGTCCAGATCCGCAATTAAATGTCCGCGCATACGGTAAGCGCGAATAAGCATGAGGGCTCGCAAACTGTCCTGCGTCGCTTGGCGCACATCCATCGCCGCCTCGCCGCCCGCTTGAGAGCCAATATGCGCGGCGACTTTGGATTCTACAAGCGCAGCGTCTTCACCCCAATCCCCTGTCAGGGCAGAGGTCAGCTCGCCATTAGGATCAGCCGGCCAGTCGGGGCGTTTCCAGCTTGGGCCTTCGGCGTTCTTCTTGGCATTGGCTGCTTCTTCGCCGAGCGAGGCGAAATAGCTCTGCCAGCTTGGGTCAACACTATTCGGATTGGCCGCATATCGGGCCTGCATCTGCTCCAGATAATAGGCATTGCCGCCATCCAGAAACAGAGTGTCGAGCATTGCTTGGTTTTGCTCACTACGACTTTTATCAGCCATTGGAGAATCCTCTGTCATTTCCAAATTTGCGTCCTGCAAGGCCAACCGCCAACAGCCCGACATCCTGTGGGTCTATATGCTTTACCCACTTTTTTAGATTTAGCCAAACGCCAGATTGATATCCACCTTTAGTATCCTTTAGGAAGCGGTCTTTTTTGGTACTCATATCTACAAAATTTTGATTAGAATAACTGTAAACTCTCATTTGGCCATCTAACGCATGAGGGTATTCCATTTCATTGAGCCAAACCAAACATTCTTCGTTACTCAAATTTCCAAACCCTTCCCGTTTATCGTCAGGCACCTCTAACTTCACAACATCCACTGCCCTACCATTCTCAAATTCGGCGATGATTGCATAATTAGCCCTGCCCATAGCTTGAATGGCTTTGTCTCCATAAAATCCATTCAAGACGTGAATTTTAGTGGGCCTTGTTGCAGGCTCATAATAAGCGCAGTTTTTTATATTCCACTCCATGGTAAGAGCACACCCAAAAGCAAATAATAAATAAGGATTGGGAATCAAATCATTGGCAACAAGAACATCGTAGAAATCTTCATAAATTTCCCGCAATGCGCTTTCGTGCGGTGCAATTATACTCGGTTGGTCAATAACTTCTGCAATCTTCTCAAATGTTGTCGAGCAGAGATTTACATTATCAGCAAGAGAAAAGCCAAAGTACGGATTTGCATCAGTGGATAATAGTAGCAAAATATTAAGCCCGTCACTTTCATCAAAACCATTTGCATGATTTTCTAGCTGTGTCTGGTTCCATCCTGAATGAGGTTTGACTTCAATTCGTAAGTCGATAGAAGCTTGACTGATTCGGCCATCAGGCCGACTATGTTTAGTAGACACTTGCTGCTCAATATCTACGCCAATTGTTAGGATAGAATCCTCAAGTCCAATCAATTCGTTCAGAACCGCTTCTAGCTTTCGAGGACTTTCTCTATATAAATGCCTAAGCATCAAAAGCACATTATTCGTAATGTGATCTTCACGTTGGCTATAACGTTGAAAGTAATTCAGGCTAGTCATACTATCCTTCAAGAACATCCATCATAGTCACGCCGAGCTTGGCTGGCGAGTCAGAAACACGGATACCTGCTTTTTCCATCGCCGCGATTTTATCTTCTGCGCCGCCTTTGCCGCCAGACACAATCGCCCCGGCATGGCCCATTGTGCGTCCCGGAGGCGCTGTGCGTCCTGCGATAAAGCCAACCATAGGCTTTTTGATGCCTTTCTTGGCCATATGCGCGACAAATTCTGCCGCTTCTTCCTCGGCAGAGCCGCCAATTTCGCCAATCATAATGATTTGTTTTGTGTCATCATCATTAAGGAACAGCTCAAGACAATCGATAAAGTTCGTGCCGTTAATCGGGTCGCCGCCAATGCCAATCGCCGTTGTCTGGCCGAGGCCAACCTGCGTGGTTTGGAATACCGCTTCGTAAGTTAGCGTACCAGAACGTGAAACCACGCCGCAGCTACCTTTTTTGAAAATCTTACCGGGCATGATGCCGATTTTACATTCTTCAGGGGTCAAAACGCCGGGGCAGTTCGGCCCGATAAGGCGGGATTTAGACCCAACAAGCGCGCGCTTGACGGGGATCATATCGCGCACAGGAATACCTTCGGTAATCGCAATGATAAGCTCCATCTCAGCATCAATCGCCTCAAGTATAGAGTCAGCCGCGAAGGGCGGCGGCACATAAATAACTGAGGCGCTCGCGCCCGTCGCATGTTTGGCTTCGGCCACAGTGTCAAAGTTCGGAAGACCAATATGAGTCGTCCCGCCTTTACCCGGCGTAACACCCGCGACCATCTGTGTGCCGTGATAAGCTATGGCCTGCTCCGTATGGAACGTCCCCGTCTTACCCGTCATACCTTGGGTGATAATTTTAGTGTCTTTGTTGATTAATACTGACATTTAATAGGCCTTGATGTTTGTAAGAGGTGTAAAGTGTAAATCAGCGTCACGGTAAATATGCCGCCGCGAGGCAATAGGCAAGCTTTCAAGCACAAGATGGTCGCGAATAAAGGCCAGCGCCATATTTTCGGAGGTACAATCATGCCGCTCAGCCGCAACATTTAGCAAAGCCGCTTCTTCGTCTGAAAGATTAAGCGTCAAAGTCATGCGAGGAAATCCTCTTTGAAAGGGTTGCAGACGCGCACTGAGCCGTAATTCTGGCCGTGATTTAAGTCTTCGGAGTAAACGAGGTTCACCCGTCCGGCATTGGCCGCCGCTAACATGGCGGCATCATAAACCCGTATTTTATAACGGTAAGCATAATCCACAGCCATCACGACGAGCGGCCTTGAATTTGGCATAAAGGGATATTCAAGGAACAGACCAATCCATTCCAGCATTGCGCCATGCGACAGCCCAGCCCCCTTTTGCTTTCTCGCATTAGCGGTAAATTCGAGAATATTTTGCGCACTGATGAGTAAGTCATGCCGCATAACAAGGTCGAATGCAGCTTGGACCTTAACAGATTTATGCTGTGACGTTCCTGCATCAGCCGTGGCTGCGTAGAGAAGGATGTTCGTGTCCATCAGAACCCGGGCCCTTGCCATGCATGTCCTCCTTGGACAGGAAACCGTCCTCAAACGTCATTTTGCTGCGGTCACGCAGGGCGCCAAATCTACGATTCCAGTCAGACTTTTTAGCATCAGACCATGTGAGAGCGACGAGATGATCGCGCACAATATCTGACAATGTCGTATCTGCCTCTAAAGCATAAAGGCGAGCCGCTTTGACAAGATCATCATCAAGATTAAATGTCACGTTTCGGCCCATAGCCAAACTCCACGATTGCACGAGTTTCGTGTAGCACAGGCTTTGCAAAAATGTAAGACTTAATATTATAATTACAGATCATATAAACCTCAATAGCGTTAATCTTGAACGCCAAGACTTAGCTGCGCTCCGAAAACTACTTTTCGCTCCATACGCCACAATCTTCTCTCTTCCATTGAAATGGAAGAAATTTTATAGTTGGATAAGTTTTCCGAAGATCGCTCAATTCATCATCTGATACGTCAGCATCAAGAACAACCTGATCTATATAATTTGGCTCAATAGAGCCTATAACTCGCACTTCATGAGATCGATTTCCACATTCAAGCACCTTTTTAAAATGCCAAGATTTAGAAAGGTCACCCCTAGCATCCTCTGCCATTTTACTATTTAACGGGCTCTTCCAGTAGAAGCGACATTTTTTATCAAATACCACCTTCAACGAGATAACAAAAATTACCATCTCGCCATTACGTCTCTTATCAGCGTCATACAAATTGAACATAGGAGACTCAAGAGTGCAGCAGATTACACTATTATTGTCGATATTCTCGAAGGATGGCCTGAGCCCTTCATTAAAAACACTTTCCAAGTTTTTTCGAGGTGAAAAGTGAATCAGATGTCGAAGACCGTAATCATCAATTAGGGCAGAGCAGTTTGAGTAATAATCTTTATGATGATTCATCGATGAACTATTGCCAATTAATTTTACCCCTGAACAGCCTTAACAATTTTCTGCGCGGCGTCGTCCAGATCATCAGCAGCAATCACGTTCAAACCAGATTCATTGATAATCTTTTTACCCGCCTCAACATTCGTTCCTTCCAGGCGGACGACTAGCGGCACTTCGAGGCCGACTTCTTTGACCGCGTCGACTGTGCCTTGAGCGATGACGTCACATTTCATGATGCCGCCAAAGATGTTGATGAGGATGCCTTCAACTTTGTCGTCAGACGTCAAGATTTTGAACGCCGCGACGATGTTTTCTTTAGTCGCGCCGCCGCCTACATCTAGGAAGTTGGCGGGTTCTGCGCCGTAAAGCTTGATGATGTCCATGGTCGACATGGCTAGCCCGGCGCCATTGACCATACAGCCAATATTTCCGTCCAGCGCGACATATGACAGGTCATATTTCTTGGCTTCAGTTTCTTTGGAATCTTCTTCAGTAATATCGCGAAGCTCTTGCACATCGGGATGGCGATAAAGCGCATTTTCATCAAAGCTGATTTTCGCGTCCAGACAATGTAGGCGCTGATCTTCTGTCACGATAAGCGGGTTAATTTCGAGCATCGCCATGTCTTTAGCGAGGAAGCCATTATAAAGGATTTTACCAAGCTTATTGGCTTGCTTGGCCAAATCGCCCTTTAGGTCGAGCGCTTTAGCAAGGGTGCGGCCATGATGAGGCATAAAGCCTGTCGCTGGGTCGATATCAAAATTGATGACTTTTTCAGGCGTATCGTGAGCGACAGCTTCGATATCCATACCGCCTTCGGTCGAGACGATGAAAGACACGCGCGAGGTTTCGCGGTTGATAATGATGGAGAGATAAAGCTCGCGGTCAATGTCAGAGCCATCTTCGATATAGAGGCGGTTGACCTGCTTACCATCATCCGATGTTTGTTCCGTGACCAAATATTCGCCGAGCATCGCTTTGGCATTTTCGACCACTTCGTCAACGGACCACGCTAATCGCACGCCTCCTTTGGCATCAGCAGGCGCGCCGACAAATTTACCTTTACCGCGGCCGCCCGCATGGATTTGGGATTTAACCACCCAGAGCGGTCCGCCTAATTCTTCGGCGGCGGCTTTGGCTTCGGAGGCTTTGAAAATCGCAACGCCTTTAGACACTGGCGCGCCGATTTCTTTGAGGACAGCTTTGCCCTGATATTCATGTATATTCATGGATTGGTTCCGTTGTCGTTCACTCACTAAAAGAGGCTCCTGTTGAAGAGCCTCAGACTTAGCGCGACTATATCAGCCTGACGGCGACTCGCAACAGTCGATACGGGCTTTTTCGCTAACTAAAAAACACCATCCAGAGCGTACGTCCTGGCAGAAAGGACAAAAGGCCAGGAATTAAGAGCGCGCCAAAGAACATGCCTTTGACCGCGCGTTTATGGCGCTTTATATTGCCCTTGCGCACGTAATGTATGGCCTCCCAACTGGCAAATAAGGTTATGGGCACAAAAATATGTATTAAGCTAAAGCTGCCATTATTTATCTCTCGGATGAAAACAGCGCTTAGGGCAGTCACTAACATCAGACCGACAAAGCCGCGCCCCACCAGCTTATGCCGCCGCGTCCCTTTGGGTTGCGACCACATGAAAATCCCAAAGAACAAGGCCATAAAAGCCACCACAACATGGATTTGAATCGCGGGCGAGGCATTTAAAATATAGTCGAGTTTCATATCGGTCTCCATCTTTTCCTGTGTTCGATGAAAACAGATTGCCTGAGAGGTGCGCATATAAAAGCGCCTTTGCGCCAAATGGCCCTTTGGCTGCGTGAATTGCGGTTCAAAACCATTGGCGCTTCGTCAATGGTCAGGGAAAACCCTTGAGAGATGCGGCCAAACTTGGCAGCATAGGCAAAACGGCAGTGGAAAAGGGCTCGGACTCAATGAAAGACGGTTTCATTAAACATGCCGCGCCGATGATGGCGGTTTCCCTCATCGCTGGCCTTGTACTGTCCATTCTAGCCCCTTACGGAACATCAACTTTTTCATTGCCCGTTAGATTTATCTACTGGGTCGGGCTGGCCATGGCGGGCGGAGTTGGCGCCACAATGCTGGATATGTTCGCGCGCAAAAAAGGCTGGACGCTCACCTCTTGGCAAAGGGCTCTAGGACAATCCGTCGGCGCAACATTAGTCGTCTCCGTCATACTTCTCGGCTTTACCATGCTCACCTATGGCTGGCCGGGCTGGGTACATTTTCTGACCATGCCCTTCTTTATCTGGGTGATCAGCATCTTGATTTGCGGCATCGGGGAGTTGGTCCGCAGCCGCAAAGGGGGCGCGGCCGTAGAGCCTCAGCGGCCTGATATAATGGAGCGCCTGAAACCCGCGCTCAGGCGATCTGCGATATACGCCCTCTCATCCGAAGATCATTATGTGCGGGTGATTACGGCGGCAGGAGACGACCTTATACTCATGCGCCTATCAGACGCGATAAAAGAAACAGCGCCTCTCAAAGGGCTGCAAATCCACCGCTCCTATTGGGTTGCGGAAGCCGGTATAGACAAGGTTTTGAAACAAGACGGCAAATTATCTGTCCGCTTAAAAAATGGCACCACAGCGCCCGTTAGCCGCAATAAATCCAAAAGCCTGCGCGAGGCGGGATGGGTTTAACCGCATTTGATATTTTAATGACCAGCTTTGCTGCAATGTGACGGACAGCACAGATTGTCACATGACATTCGCGTATGAGTATCCTCATAGTAAAAGGAGAAATGTATGTTGATGTTATCAGATATTTGGATAATTTTGATAGGTATTATTATCGTAACGCCTCAATATGTTATTATAGGCATTCTTGTCGTAATTGTCGTTCAGGGCCTCCGTAATTCTGGCGGCAATGATGGCAACAGTTCCATTGACAATTCAGGAAAAGACCATCGTCAGGCGCTTTAGTCGAAAGCTATTTAGGTTTATCTTGGCCATAAACATAATGCGGATCGTCTGAAATAGCGGGTAGATTATCGACAGTATAAAGCAGCTTAGACCCAATCGCCTCCGCCGTTTTAAGGCTCGCAACATTATCCATCGCAATGGTGTGAACCACGCGCGGCCAGCCTAAGGTTTCGAACGCATAATCTATGCAAGCCTGAGCGGTTTCTTTGGCAAAGCCTTTGCGCCAAAAGGGCTTATAAATTGTCCAGCCAACTTCGGGTTCCGGCCAACCTTCGGGATTCCAATGCCCGACGCGGCCCGCCCATTTCCCGCTCGCTTTTTCGACCACGGAATAAAAGCTATAGCCATGAATGGATTGATGCCCGATACACGTCGCCATATGCCGCCACGCTTGAGCGCGGCTCATCCCCGGTCCGCCGCCAAGCCCTGCCATGACATCAGGGTCGCCAAAGCAATCCGCCCAAGCCTGAAAATCGGCGGCGGGGTCGATATGCCGAAGGATAAGGCGGGGTGTTTCGAGAACGGTTTTCATCCCCGCGCTATGACATGACAGCTCCCATAAAAAAAGCCCCGCCGTGAAAGGCGGGGCTAGGAAAGCCGGTGAAGGGGAGGCCCGGCTAAAACTAATCAAGCGTAATATCTTTTGTTATGCGGCCATGGGGCACAAGAAATTTGGCTTCATCCCATTCTGGCGCGCTGAACGGATCGCTCGCATCATTTGAGAAATAATAAGGCTCCGACGGGATGCCGAGAACATCTGTGTCCAGCTCACCATTTCCATTTTCGTCGTGGAATAATTTAAAGGCGTAATCACCTATGCGAAGCTTGGAAAATTTTACTTTCACGCTTTCACTTGTCACATTGACGGTCTCGCCTTTGAGCGGCGTGTCGTCCTCATAGGCTTTTTCTGTATCGAATAATGCGACCATGAGCTGGCCTTCGAGCTTATCCATGCCGGTGACGTTCAGAGACAGTGTTGATTTTGGCGTTTTAACCGTTGCCGATTGCGCGGCCAAAAAGGCTTCACTCGCATCAGCTGTGACGAAAGACGACGCCATAAGCAGAGCCGAGGCTGCCACATATATAAGGGGGGATGTTTTGTTTTTGTATGTCATGGTTAATTTACGCAAGAGGCCCGCAAAGGTTCCCGCGGCCCATAAAAAAAACGTAACACCTATCCTCAAACCTGTTCATGAGGCCTATTCCTGATACCTATTCCTGAGACGCGCGAGATGATTTTAGAGACGACACATCGATTTACGCCATACGCAAATTAAAATTCAAAACAACGCGCGTATCTGTGTCGGTTTGAACGGTGCCGTAGTGAGGTTCATTATCAAAGATGATAAGTTGATTGTCTTCGGACTTGACCTCTTTCGCCCCAATAACGGTTTTACCGTTACAACGGTTCACATGATAAACAGCCGTTTTAAACTTATCCGAAACACCTGAATCCAGCGGAATATCGACATGTTCGGGATGCTGAATTTCGCGGCCTTGATTGGTGTATAAAACCGCGCGCACTCTGCTAACACCCATAAAGTCGAGCTTTTGCAAAATACGCGGGAACATGGCCCGCACAGGATGAAAAAATCTTTCATTTATAATCTGCCCGTCATCCATAAACACATGCTGGAACATGAAATGTTTGTCTGTGGTAACAACCTGGTCAGAAAAAAACCACGGGAGCGCTCCCGTCATGAAAAGGGTCTGTATGTCGGCAAAATGATCTTCGGGCAGAAAATTTTTATATACGTCGACCATACCTAACTTTCACAGACTTGTTTCACCTCGATAATGCCATATCCGAACAAAGTGTATAGGCAAAATTTGGACATAAAAAAGCGGGCTACGAGGCCCGCTTTCTAATGTGATGTAATTTAAGCCTAGTCGCGAAGCGCAGGCTCCATTTCTTGACATTCGGCGATGATTTTCTCAACGGCGGCAACAGATTTCATGAACATTTCGCGCTCATCATTTTTAAGACGGATATTCATGACCTTCTCAATACCTTTGGAACCGATCATAGCCGGCGCGCCGACATAAAGCCCGCGTACACCTGCGATTTGGCCCGAGAGACGCACCGCACAAGGCAGGATACGCTTTTTATCGCGAAGATATGATGTTGCCATTTCAATCGCGGATTCAGCCGGTGCATAGAACGCTGAGCCATTGCCGAGCAAGCCAACGATTTCGCCGCCGCCTTTACGGGTGCGCTCAACAATCGCGTCAACGCGCTCTTGAGTTGTCCATTTCATTTTAATCAAATCCGGAAGCGGCACGCCGTTGACGGTTGAATAGCGGATCAGCGGCACCATAGTATCGCCGTGACCGCCCAGAACAGAGGCGTGAACATCTTCGACAGAACACTTAAATTCGTCGGCGAGGAAATAGCGAAAACGCGCACTGTCCAAAACGCCGGCCATGCCAACAACTTTGCGCGGCTGTAGGCCGGAGAATTTCTGCAGCGCCCAGACCATCGCGTCGAGCGGATTGGTGATACAAATCACAAAAGCCTTCGGCGCGTGCTGCTTAATACCTTCGGCGACTTGCTTAATTACGCCAAGGTTTTTCCCGACAAGGTCTTTGCGGTCCATACCCGGCTTACGCGGGAAACCCGCCGTGATGATGCAAACATCTGCGCCGGCAATATCGGCATAATCATTTGTGCCTTTAAGATTGGAGTCTTTGCCGAAGACGGGCGCGGCCTCGGACAGGTCAAGCGCTTTACCTTTGGCTGTGCCTTCGAAAATATCAAATAAGACGATGTCGCCCAATTCTTCGCGGGCTGCGATGTGAGCAAGGGTGCCGCCGATCATACCGGCGCCGATAAGGGCGATTTTAGCGCGTGCCATGGAGTTCTCCTGTGTATCCCCTATGGGGATGGCTGAATGTGGGGAGTCTTTAGCGGCTGGGGGCACGGGGTGCAATGGCGGGCGACGTTAAACTTTGCGCTTGTTAATCTTAATCAAAATTAGAAATGCGGCCTATCACATTTTAACAAGTCTTTTCCGAAATCGAAATGTCTTTACAGTTTTGCTTAAATGCAGCCAGTCTCCTTAAGGTAGAATGCACTGGATTATCAATAAGCTTTCAACTAAAGATTGGTAAAAATAGTGGGAGTTCCGTATGTTTCACGATTTGTATTATAATGGTAACACATTACGTTTTCGAACGGGCGAAACTATCAAAGGCGAATTTACATCTAATGACGGGTTTTTCGCCTTACGCGACGGCTCTTATAAATTAGACATGAACCCCATCAACCTTAAGGCTCTCGCTAAGGCGTCAAGCCAGGGCTTTCGAGGGTTAGTTCATGGCCGCTTGCCAAAATTGGATATAAAACCGAATCCACTAAATGCGCGTAACCCCTCTACACCCCTTATCCCCACAGATATTGGGCGAGCAAAAACTTTCAACTCACTTTATTTGCACAGTACATTCCCTGTTCAGAACAAACACGGAATTAAACTCTCACACCTCTCATTTGATCAGCTCAAATCATATGCTGCATCGCGGCATAAAAATACGCTAACCTTGGAAGTCAGAATTGGCAATCGTCCAAAATGGATAAAAACAGCTTGGGCGGAAAAGGGGACAAAGGAAATAAGAGGTCCGAAACATAATGCGCGAGTATTAGAATACAGTGCAGGTGACGGCTTCCCGATGTCAACAGATGACAATACACATCCTTGGTGCGGTGCCTTTGTGGGGTGGGTCATGCGTGGGGTGGGTCATGCGCGAAAATGGACTGCCCACGCCTCACATATCTGTACGCTCGGCAGAATGGCGTGTTTATGGACGTAAACTCAAGACTCCAACCTATGGCTGCGTTGGTTTTAAATGGCGTAATATAAAAAAGAATTGGGGGCACGTCACTTTTATTATTGGGCAGAACAAAAAAGGCGACAAAATATACGGTCTTGGCGGCAATCAAGATGACGCCGTAAATGTCATGGAATTTGATAAAGACATTTTTGATACATTCTGCGTACCAACTGATTATGTAAATAAACATGACTGGTTACCTGTTTATGACGGCGAATATGTAGAAAGTGGTCGGCAAGGATAATGAGTATGAAACGTCATCTACTTATAGCCGTTGTATCGGCGCTGATCTTATCAGCCTGCGATCCTGCTCTCGAGGATAAAGCAAGTAAGACCGTCATTGCTCCGCCCGCCATTGAAAATCCTCAAAATTCATCCTCTGAGAAAACCTCATTACCAGATGATGTTGATGAAAAAACTTTTACGAGGCACAAAAAAACGATAAAATTCTTTTTAGATAGCGCTGGCTATCTCGCGCTTGTCAAAGTGACCGATATTGAACGCAAATCCATTGGGGCTGATGAGATTGGGCAAATGCAAGGTTTAAATGTTAAGGCTAACGTCTTAGAAACCTTTCGAGGAAATCCCGCGAACACCATCACTTATGAATGGGCGATTGAAATGGACCCATTAGAAGGCACGCCAGAGATTGACACTGCGCCGCAGATCATAAGTCTTTGTGATGTCGGTGGGGACTATATTGCGCAAGAAGTTGGCTTTTCGGTTGAGGCTTATCCCGCTTTGACTGAGTATGCGCGGGAGCAGGGCACAGCTAATCCAAATAACGGCCATGTTTACAGCTCTTGCCCTTCTGACAATTAATAGCGTGAAGAATGGCAGCATATATCTGCATCTATTCAGTGAACTGATTACACCTCCCCCATCTTCCGCCGTTCACCTAAATAATCTTCACTGCGCATTTCCATCAACCTACTGGCCGTGCGTTCAAATTCGAAGACGCCGTCGCCCTTGAGGTAGAGCTCGCTTGGCTCCACCTCTGCGCTCATGATGAGTTTTGTGCGGGTTTCGTAAAGCGCGTCCACCAGCGTGACGAAGCGTTTGGCTTCATTGCGGTTATGGGCGCCGAGTTGCGGGACGTTTTCGAGTATCAGCGTTTGGAAGGCATGAGACAGGCGCAGATAATCCGCTGCCCCCAACGCCGTCGCGCAGAGGCGGTCAAAACTAGTCCGCGCAGTTCCGGCGGCGGTTTGCTTGAGCACTAATTCGCGCCCCTGCACGGTCAGCACAGTTTCGCGCTCTTTGGCGGCCCCGGTTAATCTCTGCCATGCCGCCTCAACCCCTGCATCCGCCTCAGGCCCGAGCGGAGTATAATAGACAGGCGCGGCTTTGAGCTGGCGAAAGCGGTGATCGGTTTTTCCTGCAAATTCATGAATGATGAGATGCTTGGACATCATTTCTATGAAGGGTTCAAATAGCTGCCGGTTCAGACCATTTTTATAAAGATCAATGGGCGGGCGGTTAGAGGTCGCGACAACAACAATACCCCGGCCCCATAAAGCTTCAAAGAGCCGCGAGAGGATCATTGCATCGGTAATATCGGTGACATGAAATTCGTCAAAGCAGAGCAGCTCCGCCTCTTTGGCAATATCTTTGGCGACGGGCTTGATAGGGTCACCCTCCCCGGTTTTGCGCCAGTGATTAATACGCGCATGAACATCGAGCATAAAAGAATGAAAATGAACCCGCTTTTTATCCTCTATCGGGGCGGCTTCAAAGAACCAATCCATCAGCATAGATTTCCCGCGCCCGACACCACCCCAAAGATAAAGCCCTTTGGGCGCGTCTGATCGGCGGGAGAAAAACCATGATTTTTTCGAGGACTCTTCCAATCGCAACAATAGCTCATCTAGCTTTGCCGCGGCCTCGAGCTGCGCGGCATCCTCAAAAAGGTCTCCCGCCTCTATAGAGGTTCTAAGTTGGGCTGATACGCTCATCGCGCTAACACCTATGTCCCGCCCATAGAGGCAATAATATTCCGCGCCGTCAGATTATGATACCCGACCTCTGCGTGCCAGGCCTCATTGCTATCTTGCCACAAAAAGGTTGGATAGGCCATGTCAACATTATTGGCCGCCAAGATATCATCAAGCGTGTCTATCTGTGTGCGTAGCTTTTCCAGCTCCGCTTCGCGGGCCGCGTTTCCATCCGCCGCTGTGAATGTCATATTTCTGTAATAGCCTTTGGGAGAATTTGCGGCCATCCAAGCCTTGGCCATATCCCAATCGCGGGTGCGGGCCAGCTCGACAACGGCTGTGCGTTCATCTGCTGTGCTTTTGCTGCGCCGCGCCGTCATGATAAGGCGCGGCTCTAGCCCTGCGGCCTCTAAGACGGGCCAGCCTTCCGTCTTGAAGCTGATACAAGGCGGACAGGTCCGAAATGAAAATTGATAGACGGGTTTGATGTCTGGCCTGTCAAGCGACATCCGCTCGGAGACCCAAGGCATCTCAGACAGCAATGTTTCAAGCTCTTGGGTTTGCACCGTCAGCTCCGTTGCGCGCATTTGCAAGACAGAGCAACTCGCTAATAAGCTCAACATTAGCAAACCGCAAAAGACTAATAAGACACGCTGCACATGACCCCCTAATATAATGTAACGTAAATTGCGGCGGCCAACACCCCAAAGGCGGTGAGCGTTAAGAGCAAAAAAAGACGCTTATTTTTGATAGGAGCCGGCTGCATAAGCTTGTCTAGCGCGGCGCTGTCATTGGTCAAGTTTTAAGCAGTCTGAATGCAAGGTTAAGCTTTCGTTTAGGATTCATTCATGTTAATATTCCTACAGATACAGTAAGCAGCTATGCTTGCTGTTATTTGGGGGCTCACATTCGGGCTGAAAAAAATTTTAATGGAGGGTATCCGTAATGGACCAACTATCACAACATCTAGGGTTTCTACCCTCTTGGGCCATAGGTCCAATTATTGCTCTGGTGACAATCGTCATCGGTTATTTCATTTCTAAAATTGCCGCGGCTATCGTTGCCGGCGGCATTAACCGCACAGGCATTGGCAAAAAAGCCCAAACAACTGGCGGAAATATCGGTAAATCTCTATCAAAAGCCGTTTTCTGGGTTCTTTGGTTAGTCTTCATCCTTCTTGGCCTCGGTCAGTTCCCAATGGTCAGCGAATCTCTCGCACCGATCAAAGGCATGATGGCAAACATCTTCGATTATCTGCCGCAGCTCGTTGTAGGTGCCGTTGTTCTTGGCGTTGGTATTATGTTGTCAAAAGTCGTCAAAGAAGCTTTGTCGTCAACACTTGAAGCGGCTCAAGTTGACCGCTTTTCGACTAAATTTGGCATGGGCGGTCCCGTAGATGGCGTTGCGACGACATCATTGGCCCGTAGCCTGGGTGGATTAGCCGCAGCTATCGTGACAATCATCTTTGCTGTTACAGCGATTGGTATCTGGGATATCCCAGGCGTATCAGAGCCCGTTTCTAATGTCTTAAACACAATCCTTGGATATATCCCGCGCATCATTGGTGCCGCTATCATCCTCGCCGTGTTCATCTTTATCGGACGTTTTGTCTCAAACCTCGCAAAGAGTACTTTGCCGGCTTTGGGTGTCGATAGGTCTTTGAGCACAGTTGCTTCGCTTGATGGCGACGGCCCTAACTTTGTTCCGTCTAACATCATTGCAACAATCGCTTTTGTCGGTATCGCTCTGATGGGTCTTATCGCTGCGATGAGCACGCTAGACATCCCTCAGCTTACAAATATTTTCGAGATAATCCTCGGCGTAGGCGGACGTGTCGTATTTGGTGCCATTATCATTGGTGTCGGTTTGTTTATTGCAAACTTCGTCTCTAAGATCGTTACGCAAACATCTGGTGAGCTTGCTGGTAAGATTGTTAAATATGCAACAATCGTTATCGTGACCTTTATGGGTCTTGAAAGCATGCAGCTTGGCGAAGGTATCGTTGATACAGCGTTTAGTTATTCCCTCATGGCCGCAGCTGTTGCTGGTGGTGTTGGCGGCGCGATTGCTTTCGGTCTAGGTGGCCGCGAGTGGGCTGCTAAGAAGCTCCAAGAGTGGATGCCTGCAAAAGGTACACGTAAGAAGTAATATCATTTACGTGACCGCTTAGCGATCGCGAAATTGCTTTAAAAATTAAGAGCCGCCTTTCAAGAAATTGAAGGGCGGTTTTTTTATGGGCTAAGCTGTAATGTCAGAAATGGCTTGGAGAGCTGATTTATCGCTGAGCGCGTCTGGCGGCAACGCTATCAAAGCCTCTATCCGCGCGCGGCATAACTCATAAACATCCGAGAAGGCTTGCTGACGTGCCTCTAGCGGCTCAACATGCGCCGGATCATGGGCAGGCCAATGCACTTTGACATGACCGCCTGGGAAGACCGGACAGACCTCATTGGCCGCATTATCGCAAACCGTGACAACAATATCCATCTCAGTCGATATTTGATTGTCTTTGGCGGTAAATTCGTCCCAAGATTTCGAGCGGTATAAATCCGTGCGGTGACCGCGCTTTGTTAATTCTTTAAGCCCGTCAGGATGCGGTGCGCCGCTTGGGTGACTTCCTGCTGACCAGCCCAAAAAACGGCCCTGGCCCAAATCATTCATCAAGGCTTCGGATAAAATAGACCGCGCCGAGTTGCCCGTACACAGAAATAAGACATTGATAGGTTTGCTCATATCGCGCCCTTGCCAATTTCAGCCGTCTTGGTCAATACATTCCTATGCATATTGTCGAACAGCTCATTACGGAACGCGCCCCGAAACTTACGGGACGCCCGGCTCTGTTCAAACTTGTCCGCCCGCTTCTCTATCGGATGCTGGCCTATGATGCGGCCGTGTTTTTAGCCGATGCCATACAAAACAAAACGGGACATGAAGCCTTTAAACTGGTCACAAAACATATCAGCCCCCGCACAGCCGTGCAGGACTTAACCCACCTTCCCAAGACGGGCCGCTGCATTCTTATCAGTAACCATCCCACGGGCTTAGCGGACGGCATGGCGGTGTTCCAAGCCATCAGAGAACGCCGCCCCGATCATGTCTTTCTGGCTAATGCAGACGCATTGCGGGTTATGCCCAAAGCGCGTGATCTGATTATCCCTGTCGAATGGGTCAAAGACAAACGCAGCCCTGCCAAAACG